>JAEAME010001425.1_pt1 | contig 16786 bp, 14 predicted proteins | sample 8958731 | NCBI WGS metagenome assembly JAEAME01 (sample SAMN16933194, study PRJNA681113) | bioreactor sludge metagenome | isolation source: anerobic bioreactor sludge (Control) | place: India:Bengaluru | collected 2018-10-24 | reverse complement strand
CATTATGCCGTCTTTTTAAAAATCATCTCCTTTTCTGAGCCACCCTTTTGCCAGATCAGATTCGTTTTCTGGTCGAAAACAACCGGCTTTTCTTTGATGGTAAGCTCCTGGTATTGATGATTAAATCCCATGCCTTCTGGATTCAGATACTTATCAAAAAAATCGTGCTGCCTGATGGTAGTGCTGACCTCAGTTTCAGCCAAGGGCATCGGATTATTTCGCAGGGAAAACGAGCCAGGGTTGACAATATATAAAATCTTTTTCAATCCAGCACGATACTGATCATCGGGGAATAAATCAATAAATTTTATATCGCTGTTTTTTAGCGAAGCCTCACAATTATCCACCCTGACGGTGAGCAATTCAATATCGAGTCCAGAATATTTCGATAGCAGCTCAAGTATGAATTTCAATTCGTTTTTTAGAAATCCATTCTCAGTGGTCGTATGAGATGACAGCAACACCAAACAATGCTTGCATTGCGCTATAATCTCCTCGATCACAGATTGCCAGCTTTGCCCTGGCAAAATATTCTCATAATCAATCCAAACATCGATCCCATATCTTTTGAGATCGTAGTAGATTCGTTTTGCCTGGCCAATATCTTCATGGGCATAGGCGAGCAATATTTTCGATGTTTCTTTATTCATTTCCCAAACATCAATTTTTCAAAATGCGAATCAACACCGAATCACTAAAAGAGCCACTTTATCTCTAGAACATCGTTTCCAAAATGATGTTCACTCGATTATGTCATTGCGAAGAACGAAGTGATGAGGTAATTCTTTATATTTAAAATAACTAATGACATCGCTATTGCTATATTCGTTAGGAAAGCCTATACGAGGCAGCAGCGGTTCCATCAGAATATTTAAAATCAATTAAAGATAAAAATTAAAATGATAAAAAGCAATAAAAATGACTTAAAATTAACGATGATTCATTATCTTTTGATAGGAATTTCACAGCAAAGGATGTTAAGAAGATTGCCATTGTCGGGCTGATTTTACAGTATTTTTCATGAGCATAATGATCGTCATCGGTCCCACGCCGCCTGGAACCGGACTTATCGCCCTAACTTTTTTAGAAACCGACTCAAAATGTACATCACCAACCAGTTTATAGCCGGTTTTCGTTTCGGGCGCTTCTACCCTATTGACGCCAACATCGATGACCACGGCGTTTTCATTGACCATGTCAGCAGTTACGATTTCTGGTTTACCCATCGCAGCGATAAGTATGTCCGCCTGTTTGGTGAATTGACTGACGTCCTTTGTTCCGGTATGGCAAACGGTTACTGTGGCGTTTGCTCCTGTCATTTTTCTTACGAGCATATTGGCTAATGGCAGCCCCACGATTTGGCTTCGGCCCAGAATAACCACATGCTTTTGGTCAGGTTTGTAGCCACTCCGTATCAGCAGTTCCTGGATTCCGGCTGGGGTGCAGGGCAAAAATGAATCTTCTCCTTTCATCATTTTTCCCCAGCTTGTTGGATGCAAGCCATCTACATCCTTGCTAACTGGAATCGAATTAATGATATGCTGTTCAGCAATATGCTTTGGCAATGGTAATTGAACCAGGATGCCATGGATTTCATCATCAGTTTTGAGATTAGTAATGATGGAAAGCAATTCACTCTCGCTGGTTTCCGCTGGCAATTTAAAGCCTTTGGTACTGATGCCCAGTTCGTTGCACATCTTTTCTTTCATACGAACATACGATGCTGAAGCAGGATCATCGCCGACCAGGATGGTGGCTAAACCCGGTTTTTTCCCTCTGCTATTTAGAATTGCTATTTCTGCGATCAGCTCTTCTTTAATTTGTCCTGCAATTTTTTTGCCATCAATAAGTTCAGCGCTCATTTGGTCAACTCGATTCTTGCTTATTTAGTGAAAAAAATAACCTTTTTATTGCTTCCGCCTTGCCACTTTCTACATTTATCGTAACCACTACGCCAGCGAATTTCAAATCAGAGTCAGCAGGCTGATATCGCTCTGGTAACTGTTGGATAAATCTTTTAATTGCGATCTCTTTTTTCATGCCTATAACAGAATCATAAGGACCAGTCATGCCCACATCCGTTATATAGGCTGTACCTTTATCAAGAATTCTTTCATCTGATGTCTGAACATGCGTATGGGTTCCAATCATCGCACTGATTTTGCCATTGAGGTACCAGCCCATTGTCATCTTTTCGGCGGTGGCTTCCGCGTGAAAATCGACTATGATTATTGGTGTGACCAGCTTTATTTTGTTAATTTCTTCTTTGACTGTCCGAAATGGACAGTCAATGGGGAGCATGAAAGTTCTTCCCTGAATGTTTATAATCCCAATTTTAATGTTATTAGAAATTGTAGCAATTAAAGAACCTTTGCCGCTTGCTCCAAAAGGATAATTCAGCGGTCGTATAATAGAATTATTATATGAATTTAAAAGTTTATGTGAGCTAAATTTTTCGAAAATATGGTTACCGCTGGTAATGACATCTATACCATGATTGAAATATTCCTTTGCAATACTTTCAGTCAAACCCTTGCCGGCAGAACCATTTTCCCCATTCGCAATGCAAAAATCGATCTGATTTTCTTCCCTGAGCCTTTTAAGGACATTTTTTATTATGATCATCCCAGGCTTTCCAATAATGTCTGCGATGAATAAGATATTAATATTTTTTTGTGCCTGAATCTGCTCCATTTGTCCTATAAAATAATTAAAATGAGGTCTATCAATTCAGATATATTACTTCGCATAGTCAATTGATCGATACTCCCGAATAACTGTTACCTTAATCTGACCCGGATATTCCATTTCAGCCTGAATTTTATCTGCGATATCACTCGCCAGCTGATCTGCCATGGCATCATCAATCCGTTCATGCTCGACCATAACTCTGACTTCACGGCCAGCCTGAATCGCATAGGTTTTTACAACTCCGCTAAAAGATTCCGCAAGCTGTTCCAATTTCTCTAATCGTTTTACGTAACCTTCCAGCGTCTCCCTTCTGGCACCTGGCCTTGATCCTGAAACTGCATCGGCTGCTTGGACCAGAATACTGATTGGAGAAATAGGTTCAACATCTTCATGGTGACAAGCAATCGAGTTTACTACAATCGGATTTTCTTTATATTTTTTAGCAATTTCAGCACCAATCTCGGTATGGGTACCTTCTGTCGTTTTGTCAACCGCCTTCCCAATATCATGCAACAAGCCAGCTCGTTTTGCCAGCGAAGCGTCCAATCCAAGGTCGGCGGCCATTAATCCTGATAAAAATGATACTTCTTTGGCATGTTGAAGAACGTTCTGCCCATAGCTGGTTCGATAATTCAATTTTCCCAATAACTTTACTAACTCAGGATGAATATTGTGAACGCCGCATTCAAGTAAGGTTTGCTCACCAATTTCAACGATTTTTTCCTCCATCTCTTTTTGAGTTTTTTCAACGATCTCCTCAATGCGTGCCGGATGGATTCGCCCATCAGTGATCAGTTTCTCCAATGAAATCCGGGCGACCTCCCGACGCATGGGATCGAAGCCCGACAAAATTACAGCTTCCGGCGTGTCATCAACAATTACCTCTATTCCAGTCGCTGTTTCAAAAGCTCGAATATTTCTGCCTTCTCGACCGATAATACGTCCTTTCATCTCATCATTCGGAAGATTAACGACTGATACGGTGGTTTCCACAGAATGATCTGCAGCCGTGCGTTGGATCGCCTGGATGATAATTTCTTTCGCTTCTCTCGAAGCATTCTGTCGTGCTTGATCTTTGATGTCTTTTACAATCTGAGCAGCTTCCTGCTTTGCTTTATCCATCAAGTTTTCCATCAAGATCTTTTTTGCTTCCTCATTAGAAATTCCAGAAATTCTTTCCAGCTTTTCATTTTGTTCTTTAATGATTCGTTCTAACTCCACCTCCAATTTGGCGACTTTAGCTTCTCGATCATTTAAAACTTTTTCTATACCATTAAGCTTTTTTTCTTTAGTGTTGAGCAAATCAACTTTGCGATCCATGTTAATCTCACGGTTCGCCAGTTGCTTTTCCAGTTTAGTTAATTCATTTCGGCGAGACTTGGTTTCATTTTCAAAATTTTGTTTGAGCTTTATCCACTCATCTTTAACTTCAAATAATTTCTCTTTTTTAAGCGTGCTGGCAGTATTTTCAGCATCTCTGATAATATTTTCTGCCATTTTCTCAGCGTTGGCAACTTTCGTCTGACCAATTTTTTTATGTGATAACCAGCCGGTAATAAATGCGATTAGCCCCACGCAAACAATAGCAATCATCCAATATGTTTCCATCTCCCCTCCTAGTTCAATTTCTAAATGTCATAAAAAAATCCCTGCTCTGAGTAATTTATCTAACAATTTCATTTGGTTGTGCTATTAGCCACACCAGTCACATACGATAACTGCTTGCAACATGGCGTCGGCAACAAATTGCACTTTTTGATTTAAGCGAAACGTCACAAAAATTACTGAAAACAGGGATTAAGCCAGCGAGAGATGTGATTACAAATTAGCGCTTTTTAAACATTCATCCAGGTCTTTGCTCAGTTTTTTTAATCTTTCACTTATTTCGGATTCAGAAATTGATGTTGCTCCCTTTTCTCTTTCTCTAAATAACTCATCTGTTATATTTAACGCAGCTAAAATGGATACCTTCAATGAGGAATCGATCGAGATATTCTTATTTACTTCTCTCATTTTGTTATCAACATATTGAGCTACCTTTTTTATATATTCAACATCAGTAGTTCCCTTAATTGGGTATTCTGTTCCGTAAATGTGGACCTTGAGTATGTTAAATTCATCACTCATAAGGCTTCAAGTTTTTATTTAATCAAATTCATTTCAGTTGTTTGAAAACGCTGCTTAAATCACCGCTTCATAATCTTGCGGATTCAGTATTAAAACAATCTATATTTTTTGCAGCCCGAGGATAAGGCGCTGGCGTCACAGAGCCTATTGGTCACCAGATGAAAACTGTTGAAACGATTCCAGTTTTTCCAGCATTTGCTGGATTTTCTGTTTAACTTTCTCCTCTTTTTCTTTGTGAACAGCTAATTGATCCATCATTTCACTGTTATCTTGATATTGATTCTTTGATTCCTGCACAAAGTGCTCAGTGTCCTTAATTTGGTTTCGCAAGCGCTCATTTTCTTGTTTTAACCGGCGATTTTCACTTTGTAGTAGGTGAATCTTTTCGATCGCTCGTTTGATATTCGTTTCGAGCAAATCTAACTCTGTAGCTTCCATTTCGAACGTCCCGAAAATTAGGCTCGTAGCTGAGCATTAAGTTCAGAGTTCAACTTTTTAATAATCGAATCGATGTGTGAGTCGATTTCTTTCTCGGTTAACGTCTTTTCTAATGAATAAAAAGCCAATGAAAATGTCAGGCTTTTTTGATTTAAAGCAACCTGTTTGCCTTTATAATAATCAAACAGGCTTACAGCTTTTAAAAATTTTCCTCCAGCTTGCCAGATGACTTTTTCGACCTCTGCAACTGGCATCTGCTGATCAATTAAAATGGAAAGATCTCGTTTAATTGCTGGAAATTTTGGTATGGGAGAAAACTTTTTATCCCAATTAAATTGTTCAAATAGGATTTGACAATCTAATTCTGCAACAAAAATATCATCTTGAATATCTAATATATTTAAAATGTCAGATGATAAAGCGCCGAGATAGCCAAAATTTTTCCCATTGATAAACAGGTCTAATGATCTCGCATCGAGAAACTTTAAAGAGGACTCCTTACAATGAATACCATCGATTCGGAGCCTATTCAATAATGAAAAGATATCTCCTTTTAGATCATAAAAAGTCGCCGATCGTTCTTGTTCAACCCAATTTTGTGATCTGGTGTTTCCCGTCCTGATTAAAGAAACTTTCTGCCGTTCAAAATTAGACTCATGTTTAGCATTGAGCCAATAAAAGATATTTCCAATCTCAAAAAAATTTTGATCATTTTGATAGCGATTCTTATTCCATTTACTGACCTGTAACAGACCGGGGAGCAGACTGGTCCGCAAAGTTCCAAGGTCTTCACTGATTGGATTCCTGAGTCGAATTACAGGATAATCGGAAAATTTTTCAGCCCATTTTTCATGAATTAAGCTATGCGTTAGCACCTCGTCATAGCCAATTCCCACGAGAATATCGCGTAAGAGCTGACCAAACTTCTCCATTTTATTGGTGGGCTGGATTAATTGGATAGTTGAATCCAATGATTCATTTATTTTGTCGAAACCGTTGACCCGTGCGACTTCCTCAATCAAGTCCACTTCTCGCTCAATATCCACTCTGAAAGTAGGAACTTCGACTTTAATGACATTATTTTGAAGCATCGTCTTAAATTCGAGGCGATTGAGAATATCAACAATTTCTTCACTCTTGAGCGATGTACCCAACACCTGATTTGCTCGACTGACTCTTAATTCAATATGTCTTGGGTGAATCTGATTGGGATAACAGTCGATAAATCCCTCAGCTATCTCTCCTCCGGCCAATTCATATATTAATTGCGCAGCACGTGCTGCTGCATAAATTTGGCCTTCCGGATCGACACCCCTTTCAAAACGTTGTGATGAATCAGTAGAAATTCCGAGCTTTTTAGCGGTCTTGCGGATGTTACCCGGCTCGAAATAAGCGCTTTCTAAAAGGACGTTGGTCGTATTATTTGAGATTTCAGAATTTAATCCACCCATTATGCCAGCCAGCGCCACTGGCTTTTTACCATCACAGATCAACAACGAAGTATCGGTCAGGATATATTCCTTTCCGTCAAGTGTGGTAAATTTTTCACCGTCCTGAGCATGGCGCACAATGATTTTTTGATCTTCCAGCAAATTATAATTAAAAGCATGCAACGGTTGTCCAGTTTCCATCATTACAAAATTGGTTACATCTACTACATTGTTGATAGTCCGCAAACCGACTGCCTCTAATTTTTCAATCAACCAGCGTGGCGATGGACCAATTTTAATTCCTTCAATATAACGGGCAACGTATCGGGGACAGCTTTCCGGATTATTTATGGTGACTTGAAAGAAACCTGAAATCTTCTTTTTAGAGGATTCAGTAAGATGGATGGCTGGTTTCTTAAGGGAAGATCGATTCACAACACCGATCTCTCTAGCTATTCCGATGACACCGAGACAGTCGGGACGGTTGGGAGTCACATCAATTTCAATGACGACTTCTCCCTTGCCCAGTACTGTTTTCAAATCCTGGCCAATTTCAGCATTATTATCCAGCAGCATGATGAATTCGCTCTGGTGAGAAAGGCCAAGCTCTGCCTCTGAGCAAATCATGCCGGGAGAATTATAGCCATGAATTGTTGCTGTCTTGACGATAAAATTGCCGGGTAATTTTGCGCCGACAAGCGCAACAGGCACTTTTATGCCAGCTTTTACATTTGGCGCGCCGCAGATTAAATTTAAGGTTTCTTTGCCAACATCGACTGCACAGATACTTAAATTGTCGCTTTGCTTATGTTTTTCAATAGCAATTATTTTTCCAACCACAACTTTCTCAAAATCATAGCTGACCTGTCGGACAGCGTCCACCTCCAAACCCAGCATCGTTATCGAATGGGCGAGTTCATCTGGCGATTGAGAAAAGTCAACGTATTTTTTTAGCCAGTCAATTGTTACTTTCAAAGAAATCCCACTCCCCTATAAATAATCGTACAACCCTTTAACCAGGAAGATGTAAAATAACAAACAATCAGTGTCTTCGTGGTTGCGATTAATCTGTTGCGCCTTTAATAATTTTGGTGTTTCAGCCCTGATATTAAAACTGATTTAAAAACCGAAGGTCATTTTCGAAGAAAGTTCGGATGTCATCAATTCCGTACTTCAGCATTGCAATTCGCTCCACCCCCATACCAAAGGCGTAACCGGTGTATTTTTCGCTATCATAGCCAACAAACTTAAATACAGCCGGATCGACCATGCCAGCACCAGAAATTTCTAACCATCCCGAACGTTTGCAGACATTACAGCCTTTACCATTACAAAACATGCATGAAAAATCATATTCTGCACTTGGCTCAGTGAAAGGAAAAAAGCTGGGGCGGAAACGAATTTTCATGTTCGCTCCAAACAGCTTTTTAGCGAAAGCCGTAATTACGCCTTTCAAGTCAGCAAACGTCACACCTTCATCAACACACAAGCCTTCAACTTGATGAAAAACTGGTGAATGCGTAGCATCAGGGGTATCCTTGCGAAAGCACTTTCCCGGTGCGATCATTCGTACGGGGGGTGTCATTCTCTCCATCGTTCGAATTTGCACCGGTGAAGTATGCGTTCTAAGTACTAATTTATCCGTTATGTAGAAAGTATCATGAAGATCCCGTGAAGGATGATTTTCAGGGATATTTAACGCTTCAAAATTATAATAATCAGTTTCTAATTCAGGGCCTGTTTCAATAGTAAATCCCAGGCTGATAAAAATACTTTTTATCTCATCCAATACTTGATACAGCGGATGCTTGCCTCCTATTTTTGCTGAGACTCCCGGCAATGTCACATCAAAAAATTCAATGGCATCGCCTACTGGCTTGATTCGTTCTACCTTCTCATTAAGGCTTTCTTGAAAATATTTCTTTAAAATATTGAGTTGGTTGCCAAGCTTAGGGCGTTCTTCCGAAGACAGGCTTCCCATTAACGCAAAATATGAAGCAAGCTCACCTTTTCTGCCAAGATATTTTATCCGAACATCTTCTAATTGTTTTGATTCTTTGACTTGAGCTAGATTTTCTGAAAACTCAAGCTTAATTTCTTCTAATTTTTTTAAGATTTCAATTAAAGCCGGTGCCATTCACAAACCTATGATGTAACCTGTTGCACTAAAATTTCGAATGATTGCGGATCATTCACTGCCATATCAGCTAAAACTTTGCGATTGAGTTTGATGTCTTTTTTGTTCAATGCATCGATAAATGTTGAGTAGCTAAATCCATGACTTCGTACTGCTGCATTTATTCGAGCTATCCACAATTGACGAAATTGGGCTTTTCTCTTCTTTCGATCATGATAAGAGTATTGAAGCGCTTTTTCGACACTTTCTTTTGCAGTTTTCAATAATCTATGTTTACCACCAAAATATCCTTTGGCAGCATTTAAGATTTTTTTCCGTCGGCGATGCGATGGTACACTATATTTTGATCTGGGCATTTCCCCTCCAATTACTTTCTTATGCTAATATTAAATTCTTTACACGTCTCTCATCTGCCTTAGAAACCAAGGTCGATTTCCTGAGATTTCGTTTGCGTTTTCTTGTTTTTGATGTCAATATATGGCTTGTAAAGGCATGGAATCTTTTTACCTTCCCTGAGCCAGTTGTTTTATATCGCTTTGATGCTCCTCGTTTGCTTTTCATCTTTGGCATTATAACTACCTCATCTATTTTTTAATTAAAACAGCGACCATACTCCTCCCCTCGAACTGGGGCTCGCTTTCTACTTTTGCAATATCACTCAATTCTTCGATTATTTTTTTGATTAAATGGTCGCCAAACTCTTTATGTGCAATCTGTCTTCCTTTAAAGACAATGTTAAACTTTACTTTATCGCCCTGCTCAATAAAACTTCGCGCATGCTTAATTTTAAATTCAATGTCGTGTTGTTCAATTTTCGGACTTAATCGAATTTCTTTGACATGGATAACATGCTGTTTTTTCTTTTGTGTTTTTTCTTTCTTGCTCAGTTCGTACTTATATTTGCCGAAGTCTATAATTTTGCAAACTGGTGGATCAGCAGTTGGTACAATTTCTACGAGATCTAAACCAGCCTCTAATGCCAGCCTGTTGGCTTCACCGATTTTGAGGATACCAATTTGATCGCCATCGGTACCAATCACTCTGACATGGGGACTTGAAATTTGTTCGTTTACCCTTACTTCTTTTTTCTTAATGGTGTGCCCTCCCTGATTGGTTTATAAGCGTTGAGTAAAATTGTTGTCCTTTTAGTTGATTGCCTTTTCACTGACCTCTTTTAAAATTTGATTAATAACACTTTCTAATTCAAACTTACCCAGGTCTCCTATTTTTCGTTTTCTTACTGAAATTTGACCTGATTGAATTTCTTTTTCTCCTACTACAAACATGTATGGGGTTTTTTGAAGTTCAGCTTCTCTAATTTTGAAGCCAATTTTTTCATTTCGATCATCTACTTTTGCTCGAATCTCCCGGGACTTTAACTTTTCTTCAATAAGAAAAGCATGTTCATTTTGAGCTTCAGTAATCGGTAAAATGATGGCTTGAACCGGCGCCAGCCAGATTGGGAACGCACCAGCATAATGCTCAATCAGTGTTCCAAAAAAGCGCTCCAGAGAGCCCATTAACGCCCGATGAATCATAATCGGACGACGATCCTGACCATCCTGCGCCCGATAAGTAATATCGAATCTTTCTGGTTCGTTGAAATCAACCTGGATAGTTGTGCATTGCCAGGATCGGTCAAGCACATCTTTTATTTTTATATCGATTTTTGGCCCATAGAAAACGCCTTCACCAGGATCGATTTGATAGACGAGTTTCCTTTTCTCTAAAGCTAATTTGAGCGCCTCGGTCGCACGATCCCAATTCTCGATCTCGCCTACAAATTTTTCAGGCCGTGTTGAGAGATAAATATCGAAATTCGTAAAGCCAAAAGATTTTAAAATAAATAACGTAAAATCCAGACATCGAATAATTTCATCCTGCAACTGATCCTGGCGACAAAAAATATGAGCGTCATCCTGCGTGAAACCACGAACGCGCATTAAGCCATGCAAGACTCCAGATCGCTCATAGCGGTACACTGTACCCAATTCTGCCCATCGGATTGGCAAATCCCGATAACTTTTGCCCTGGCTCTTATAGATCAACAAATGAAATGGGCAGTTCATTGGTTTTAATTGATATTGCAAATTCTCCATTTCTATGGGAGAATACATGTTTTCTACAAAGAAGTCCAGATGCCCGCTTTTGCCCCAAAGATCCAGCCTTGCGATATGTGGTGTAAAAACCAATTCATAACCACCTTTTAAGTGCTCGTTCCGCCAGAAATCTTCCATTATCTTTCGGATCAGAGCGCCTTTGGGATGCCATAAAATAAGTCCCGCGCCACACTCATCATTAATACTAAAAAGATCGAGCTCTCTTCCCAACCTTCGATGATCTCGCTTTTTTGCTTCTTCCAATTTAAAAAGGAATTCATCGAGCTGTGATTTTTTGGGGAAAGAAACTCCATAGATTCGCTGAAGCATTGGGTTTTTCTCATCGCCCTTCCAATAAGCTCCAGAAATCGATAAAAGTTTGAAATACTTCACCATCCCGGTGTTGGGCAAATGTGGCCCGGAACAAAGGTCGATGAAATCCCCTTCTCGATAGATGCTGGTGCCGTTTTCTAATTCCTGAATATGCTCGATCTTATATGGCTCGTTCCGCCCTTCAAATAATCTGATAGCATCCTCTTTGGATAATTCTTCTCTAATAAAAGAAAAATTTTGCTTAACGATCTCCTGCATTTTTTTTTCGATTGTTTCTAAATCCTCTGGAACAAGAGATCGCCCAATCTCAAAATCATAGAAAAATCGATCTTCTAACGCCGGCCCAAAACCGAATTTCGCATCCGGAAATAATTGCTTTATCGCATGGGCCATAATATGAGCAGAACTATGCCAGAAAATTTCCCTTCCTTCTGGAGAATCTTGATCCACAAACAACAAATTCCCATCTTCATTAATCGGTCTGGTAAGATCGATCAAACGCTGATTCAATCGAGCAGCGACCGTTTTTTTAGTCAACGATTGGTTGTTAATCTGCTCCAGAATCTTCTGTGGCGTAATATCGCTTTGGTACTCTCGAACATCACCATCAGGAAAAGTTATCCTAACCTTATCCATTCTCACCAGCTATATTCGGTTTATTTGCTGCTTTATAGAATTTAGTGGGCGATACTGGAATTGAACCAGTGACCCCTTGCATGTCAAGCAAGTACTCTAACCATCTGAGCTAATCGCCCTTAAATATGATCGAACCGCCGACCCTCCCGATAACAATCGGGGTACTCTAACCATCTGAGCTAATCGCCCGATTTAAACGAAAAAAGCGTGTCAAAAAAATGACTCCGCTCCACTTTTTTACAGCTATTCGACTTATTGTCAGTGCCGAGGGCCGGAGTCGAACCGGCACGGATATAAATATCCGAGGGATTTTAAGTCCCTTGCGTCTGCCATTTCCGCCACCCCGGCTGAAATCTGCCATAGCTGAGGCGGCGATCGGAGTCGAACCGATGCATAGAGGTTTTGCAGACCTCCGCCTTAGCCACTTGGCTACGCCGCCTGGAAATTGAGCGGGAGACGAGGTTCGAACTCGCGACCCCTACCTTGGCAAGGTAATGTTCTACCAACTGAACTACTCCCGCTTTAATTTGCCTCAAATATACAAATAAATTAAAAATAATGCAAGACTTTTTTTATTCAACTCTGATATTTCTAATAAAAAATCGTTCAATCCTGATTTCTAAACCGCTCCATAATGCGATGCTTTCTTGAACGTATCTCACCAGGCTTTTTCTTAATTCTCCTGAACAAGATCAATAGCACCAATGACATAATGATTATAGTAATTAATTTCAACATAAAACTTACAATTTTAATATTTGTATTACAATCTAACAACTTCTGTCCAGAGTGAGACAATTTTTAAAAGTGTCATTACTATATATGGTAGCATGGGCTAATATTAATGACTATATATAGACAACTTTATGGTATAAAAATTGCATAAAGGTAAAGCTAAAACTTAGCTATTTATTTCTCGCGCGTTTAGGAGATTATTATATGCAAAACATAAGAATAACAGAACTCATAATAACTTGTGAATCCTGCGGTAATGTAAAAAAATACCGAGTTAATTCACAAGAGGATTGTAAGCGAATATTTCAAAATTTTACCTGTGAAAACAACTGTGGTCGACAACTTTACAGTTTTATTAGCGTTGGCACTGTGAACCGTTCTATTATGCCAGCACTCCAGCTTGGTTATGCAGCTATGGCAAAATAAATTGTCCAAGTTATCGCAGACTTCTTCTTGCTATTTTTATATTTCCAAACAAACTATCTTTTTCCCCTACCAATACTTCCATTACTTATTTTTACAAATTCTGGGAAGCCACTGCAATAGAGATCATTTGAACAACTTTAAATTATTAAAAGATTCACAAAATCAAAATTCAAATTTATCTCATGGTTTAATTTTAGTGTTACGTTAAACTTTAATTCTGTTCAGAAAGTTCTCTCAACCGCTTCTTTGCTGGCTCGAAATCTGGATCATTAGCTAAAATTTTCTGATACATTTTTTTCGCATCAACTGTCCTATTCAGCTCTTCAAATTCTAATCCTCTGGAGAAATACTTGATAACTTCAAGGGATGTTTCTGAATTTAGCAAAGCTTTTTTCTCTTCACTGGAAAGTCTGACATCCAAATCTGCTGTAATCTTTTGGTTTAATTTTTTTATAATGTCAAATAATTTTGGTAATTTATCTGTGACTTCCTCGGCTTTGAAGGTAATGCCGGTTTCCACCTGGACAATTCTGATGTCCACACGAATTTTCTCGTCGAATGATACCATGTAGCTGCCAAAAACTAAAAAATGTGCTCCCAAAAGCTTTCCCACCTGCACACCGTCGGATTCAGAAATAATTCCACTCTGGGATAATTCCATTTCTTTAAATAAAGAACTAATCTTTTGGCGCTCTAAGAGTTTTAAGCTTTGAACCTTGCTCAATTCTGTAATCATAATTTCAGCCAATCCCTGAGAAAGCGAGGCATGTTTTTCCCTATCTACCAGGCTATTGTTGGAGAAGTCAAGAATCGCGATTGTTTTCTTATTTTCCATCGCCGAAGAATAAGCAGAAATAGTTATTAAAGAAATTAATAGCATCTTGATAAAGGTGCTTTTCATATTGTATTGTTCTCCCTCGTTTAGTTAAATTTATATTGTGTTCCCATCTGTAATTCAAAACCAGATAGATCAGGTACAGGAGCGATATTCAAAAAATTTCCATCGCCGAAGAAAAATTTTGCTCCCATTGAAATCGCAAACCGCTCTGTAGGTTGAAACTCATAGCCTAAGCCAAGACCGAAAATATCTGCCCATCCCTGTTTAGCCTCATTTTCAACATAAGACCTAAGTTCTCCACTTACCAAAAGCGATAGCATTTCTAATAATCCGATTTTCGTTCCAACTTCAAATTCTCTCAGTGTAATATTATAGTTTTTATCATCAGGTTCTAAAACCAGTGCTTGATCGTTCCAGGTTTCATTCTTTGATTTTGTACTATAATACGATCGCATCCATAAATAGCCAAAATTTGCCTGGTATTGCAGCCCAGCTTTGAGACTAAATTTGGGACCAGAAACAAACATTTCCTCATTTGCCATTTTGTCAGCAGTGTAATAGCTGAGTACAAAATCCAAATTGGTTCGAAGCTTGGGAAGCATGAGATAATCAACTCCCAGATTAGCGCCGATTTGATCGCCAGGATTGTAGGTATCTTTCTGATGTTTGGAGTACTTGTAGCTGCCGCGCAGGACATAATTGATTCCAGCACCAATTGTCATTTTTTCGTTCAATGGATAGGCATACATAATGCCTGCACTAACTGTTAATCCCTGACCAAATACGGGCAACCGAAATTTAAATGCGTTCTGACAAAGAAAGCTGCTTAAACTGGCCTCAGTATCATTCAACTCAGTTTTTCCAGTCGGAAGTCCCACACCTACGCTAACTAAAGCACGTCTATCCTGAAAGGCATAAGTAGATCGAATCCAGGTGTCTGATAATCCAGACATATTTATATCTCCAAAACGAGATACTGCTGGCGAATGGTTCAACTGAACCGTTAAATTTTCCCGTATCGGATACATGATTTCGATTGGATAAGTGTTTTCACTTACCGCATCTTTGATGGTTTCAACTGACCACATTTGAACAACGAAACCAGTTCTTATAAATCCATTTGGAGTTTCACTCAATAATTGTCCATGAATCATTAAAAATATGAACAGTGAAATTGGAAATCTTCTCATATCGTACTCCATCAATTATTATTTAATCAACAAAAGCTTTTTGGTTGCTACTTTATCTTTTGCCTGTATTCTGATTATATAAACTCCTGTGGTAACCAGCATGCCTTGATCATTTCTCGTGTCCCAATGAAATTTATGATGTCCCCCTCGAATCTCTTCATCAGCCATTGTTTTGACTAATTGTCCGAGTATGTTATATATTTTCACAGAGACATGCATTCGTTTGGGCAAATCAAACGAAATAGTCGTGGCGGCATTAAATGGATTAGGATAATTCTGGAATAAAGCAAACTCTAACGGAACCAGCGGAATTTCATTTGAATTTTGAAGAACATAGGATTCCGTACCAATAACTAATTTATAAGGCTTTCGAGTTTGGTACCCGGCAACAGGATTCAAAGTAATTTCAGTGCGATCTTTCAGATTTATGGCAATGTCCTCAGAGGGATCGAACAGGTACATTAGCCAATCTTCTGGCAGATTTATCATTGACTGGAATTTCATATTCAAAATTCCTGTTGGTTTTTCGATTAAGTAATCAAGAACGATATTCCAGCTACAACCATCGGAGCCGCTTTGGCGAATGTCAACGGTATAAGCTCCGGCCATTTTTTTCCAATTATGATCATCGATCCAGAGTGAGACATAATCACCAATCGCAGGCGCTTCCTTTAGATCATACCTATCATATTCATCGGCAGCATTTTCGGCTGTACCAAACAGATTATTGGTATCGATAAATTTACCACAGCGAAGCTCAGCGGCAATCAATACAGCCGCATCGGGATATTTGGATAAATATCTATCAGCAAGAGTAGCTTGGCTCTTTAAAGCTTTTGCCTGCGCTTCTTTCGGAGTCACAATCAGGCTGCGATCCGCGGCATCTCCGTTCCAGACAAAATATCCCTCCCAGGGGTTGAGCGTTTGAACATCATAGATCCAGCCGATTGAATCAACCGTTGATCGATAGATCGGATCGGAAATCAGATCAGAACTCTTGTCAATATCAGCCCAACTCACCGGGTATGGGAAAGGATTCCCAATCATATTCCAGCCCGGATTCAAATTGATACGATAGTTCTCATTTGTTGGCGAATGACCTGACCCTGCATCATAGTTCTGAGCCTGATCAGTAATCAACCAATACGCTTTTCCACGATCAAATCCTCTCCTATCCTGCCAGGTCGAATCGCTATAAGCGACGTAATTCGTATCATCCTGACTCCAATCGAACAGTCGCCAGTTGTAGGGACTCTCTTCACCAAAATTATCGACCAGCACTGCTGCAACTGAAACATCATCCAGCACATAAGGCACTGAAATCATGCGATGAATTTTTTCAGGCAGCTCAACCGATGATGTTTCCTTTGGTGTTTTAACTTCGATCCATGTATAAGCATCACCATAGTCAGGATAATTTATCTCGCCATAATTGGTCTGGAGAGAAATTCGATACTTCAAGCCACGTATCGTAGTTAATTCAGATGGAATGGCAAGCTGTAGCGCCGTGGTAAAGGTTGAATCTTGAAAACTCAAGCTCCTTCTTCGATAAACATCACTTCCGCCCCAGGTATATTCAAACGTTCCTGACAAAATTTGATAAGGAGTGGGAAAAACCTCAAACCTCAATTGGACAGCCTGTCCCGTTACAGAAGTATCTATTGGAGGCACAGTAATCTTTGCCACCTGAACCATCTCTGTCGGAT
>JAEAME010001424.1_pt1 | contig 16786 bp, 13 predicted proteins | sample 8958731 | NCBI WGS metagenome assembly JAEAME01 (sample SAMN16933194, study PRJNA681113) | bioreactor sludge metagenome | isolation source: anerobic bioreactor sludge (Control) | place: India:Bengaluru | collected 2018-10-24 | reverse complement strand
TTGAATCATTCTTTTTTTATTTTATTTTTCGGACATTTAATTCTACAACTTTGCATATGACAATCTAATTTTAAAAAATTCTATCATATACATAAATTAATTATTGTAGAACTGTTAATGCTAGCTAAAACAAATCCTTTCGTCCTCGTTTTAAACCAATACTTAAAACTAAGCCAACACTTATCATATTAATAAGCATAAATGTTCCACCATTACTTACAAACGGTAGAGGTATACCAGTTACTGGTAATAGCCTCATCGTCATTCCTACATTCTCTAATATATGAAATAAAAACATACCCATTATTCCAATAACTATAAGTGAACCGAACAAATCTGGACTCCCTTTTGATATTTTAATCATTCTAAGCAAAAGTACAGCATATAATAAAATTAACGATATTCCACCTACAAAACCTAACTCCTCACATAGAATTGAAAATATAAAATCGGTTTCTTTGGCTGGTAAAAATCCATATTGATTTTGAATACCTTGTTGATAACCACGTCCAAACATTTGACCTGAACCAATTGCAATTTCAGACTGTATAACCTGTAAGCCTTTACCATTTGTATCAAGTGTTCTATCATAAAAAGTTAGTATTCTTGATAACTTATAGTCTCCCTTAAGTCCTTCAGCATGAACTTTTTCTAGCTCACCTAATATAAAGAAATGACCTATTATCAAGGCAATAACTGCAATAATTAATACTGGAACTATATACTTGTAGCTTAAGCCTGCTGCAAACAGCATAATTACAATAAAAAATAAAAAAACCATGGCAGTTCCTGCATCTGGCTGCTTTAATATTAATACAACAGGAATAAATGCGAATATCAATATTTTTATAAGTGTAAACAGCTGACTTATTTTCTCTTTATTTTTATCTATATATTTTGCCAAGGATATGATAATTCCTATCTTTGCTATTTCTGATGGTTGAAACGAAAACGATCCAATACTAAGCCAGTTACTTGCACCCCATTCATCCGCGCCATGTCCCCAAACTAAAACTGCAACTAGTAATAAATTTGATAGTATATAAATCGGAATATAAAAATATCCATAAATTTCATAATCAATAAATAACAATACAATAACTGCACAAAGTCCTAAAATAAATGCTGCAATTTGCGTTTTAATATATGGATAACTACCAGCTCTAAGGCTCATTGTTGCACTTTTTAACACAAAAATACCGTATATTACAAGTAATATAGTGGTAATTAATAGTATAAAATCGAATTTTTTTATAAATCTATTTTCCTTTTTAAACATTTTATTCACCCCACTGTCTAACAAATTATTTGCTTGACCTTCTTATTTTAACATATTTATTATAAACAGTAAATAAGAATTTGCTGTATAAGGATTCATCTAATAATAAAAATATATTGAAAATTTTATTATCAATACATACTATTTTAGCATAGATTATTGATATGGATATTCTATTTGTACATAATAAAAAATATATATAAATAAGCACTATTTTTTTATTGTCAATTTTTATGAAAGTGGGTGATCATATAGATAACTTAGCTTTAGTTCTTAGTGGTGGTGGAGCAAAAGGAGCATTCCAACTTGGAGTTATAAATGCTCTTATTCAGTATGGTATATATGATAATATAAGCGGTTTATCAGGAACCTCTATCGGTTCTCTCAATATTGCTCTTATAGAAAGTATTGGTATTGATAAGACAATTGATATTTGGAAAAACAGACTTAGTGATATATTTTTTTCTGACAGTATAAATTATTATGAAATAATGAATATGCTAAAAAATATTAAAATAAATAACCCCCTAAAAAATTCATATTTAAGTGACCGTAAAAAATTAATCGATCTTTTTGAAGAATTCCAAATACATACTTTATCTTCTTCTGATAAAGTAATATATGCGAGTGTTGTTGATATAAGTGAGGTTCCAGAGGAACTACGAGCTATAAGAGCTGCACTAAGTGCTTATGATAATTTTCCAGTTGGTAATATTTCATACTTAGGTTTAAACTATAAAAGCAATGAAAATGTATATAAAATTCTGTTAGCATCATCAGCACTTCCTCTCATTTATGAGACTATAGAAATTAACGAAAGATATTATGTAGATGGTGGTTTAATTGACAATATCCCAATCAAGCCTTTATATGATTATGGATATAAAAATATAATTATAGTATCATGCGATTATGATACATCCCCTGACAGCTTAATGCATAAATATCCAAAATCAAAATTATATCTTATAAAACCTAATTATAATTTAGGAGATCTTTTTGACGGAACTTTAAATTTTCATAAAAATAAATTATCTGAATCATTCAAGCTTGGCTATGAAATAGGAATGAAGTTTAGTAAAAATTATGTGATTGATAATCAAAATTCAATGTTTATGTGACAAGAAAAATAAATATTATTTTTCTTGTCTAAATAATCCTAAAAGTTGAAAAAGAATGTTCTTGCAATCACTAATGTTGTTATTGCAATCCAAAACACTATCATCCCTGGTGATAATATAGATGTTGATAATTTCATTGTTTTATATTGCTCATTATTAATTATTTCAATATGCTTTGGAAAAAAAGCTCTTCCATTCTTTAAAAAAAGTATTACTCCTGTTATTATACATTGGAATACTAGAAAAACTGCTACAGCAGCAATTGTGGTATTACCATGCAAAAGCATAGCTGGAAAAACTACAGAACCTAAAGTATTTATTACAATATGTAAAATTATTGCATAATTAATCTTTCCAGAGCTTATCGTAAGATGTGCAAATATTAAACCTAGTATAAATGCATAAAATATCTGATTTAAATTACCATGAAACAGACCAAAAGCAAATGCTGATACGATTACTGATAGTTTTTTCCCATAAGGCAATAGTTTATTTAATAAAATTTTTCTAAACATTAGTTCCTCAAATACTGGTGCTACAACACATACAAATATAAAGGTATAAATAAGATTTGAAGAGCTTATAACTATTTGAAGTGGATTAACAATATCAGTTCCTTTTAAATATGCAATTGCTGCGTTAATAGCAACAGCAATAAAATTAGATAGATACAAGGCTGCAATGCATATAAATGCTATACTAATCAAGTCCTTTAATGAATATACTTTTAGACATTCATCGTTCATATTTAGTTCAAGAGATGATGCTTCACCATCTGTATTAAATTCTCTAACATAGTCAGGAATTTTTTTCATACCAAAACTAAATATCGAGTATCCAACAATGTATAATCCTAAAGCATTTACACTTAATGCATACCAAGGTTCATACATTATATGAGGAATCCATGTAGCTACGATATATGAAATAACATAATTAACTACAAATGCAGTTGTTAATGTGACAGTCAATATCAATCCAATTAAGCTTGATGTATATTTTAACTGATTTTGCTTATTATTCATTTACTCACAACCCTTTCTTATAGCAAATACATAACTCATCTTTTTTAAAAGTATAGCATAAAATATTATATATCTGCAAGTATATAATTTATACTTGAAATATTAAAGAAAACATGTTATATTTTCTTTAAACAGCTTATGTAATAATACTTAGATGATAAAATTAAATAAGCAATATTAATTATAGGAGAATTTTATGACTTACACTTTTGATAAAAGCTTAGAAACTGGAAATTCAGCCATTGATGCTCAACACAAGGAGCTAATAAATGCTGTAAACAATCTTTTGGATGCATGTGCGATGGGAAAAGGTCGCTCTGAAATTGAAGCTACTGTTAAGTTCCTAGCAGATTACACTAATAAACACTTTTCAGATGAAGAAAGACTCCAAAAGCAGTATAACTACCCTGAATACATAGCTCATAAAAAATTGCATGATAATTTTAAGGAAGAGGTTAACTCTATAATTAATGATTATTCAAAAGATGGTGCTACGGTTGGATTAACATTTAAAGTCAATACTAAGGTTGCAGCTTGGCTTATAAATCACATTAAGGGTGAAGATAAAAAGCTTGCTGCATTTATAAAAAGCAATAAATAAATAATAAATACTTCTAAAGCAGATACTCAATTATATTGAAATAACTGCTTTAGAAGTATTTTATTATATAATCAAACTAAAAGATCTGAGATTTGCCCATTATAAAACACATATAATTCGTGCAAGGCTCTAGTTATAGCTACATATAAAAGCTTGATGTTGGAATCAGATAATAAATAATTTTCATTATTTACATTCCATAAAATTACAGCATCAAATTCTAAACCTTTCGACATTTGAATTGGCATTACCATAACTCCATTTATATAATTAGAATCAGAATCTATATTTAGATTTTGAAGCTTTATATATTTAGACAATGTAGTTTTTACTACATCTGCTTCTTCCTCTGTTCTACATATTACAGCAACAGTTTTTAATCCATTAGTTAAACAATTATTAATAATATCCAATGCTTTTTCAACACTATTTTCAAAGTTAACTATACTTATTATTTCAGGACTCTTACCGTGTCTGACAAATGGCTCTATTTCATAGGTTTTAAAAGAAGCCTTTTTTAAAACATTAATAGCTAAATTTGATATTTCTATTGTATTTCTATAACTTTTACTCAATGTATAAAACTTGTCATGTTCAAATCCAAAAATATCATTTGTTAAGCATTCCCAATCATTCATTCCTATATCATAATTTATATTTTGTGAAACATCTCCCATTATTGTAAAATACGACTTATCAAATACATTTCTCAATACGTAAAAGATTGAAACTCCAAAATCCTGCGCTTCGTCAACTACTATATATCTTATATCTTCAAATTTATTACTAGTACATAGCCTTTTCTTTATTAAATTAAGCATGCTTAAATCAAATATATCAAATTTATTTTGCTTAATCGAATTTATTATATTATCAATATTATTTATATAAACACTCAAATTCTCATTATCCTTGAACTTTTCCTTTAAAACTACAAGAAAATCAATGTATATAGATATAATATTAAGCTTAATCTTATTATCACCAAAATATTTAGAGTATTCCTTAAGCAAAGCTTCAAATCTTTCTTTAATGCTTATTTTTAAGCCTTTAGCTATTCGCTCTTTAGTATCTTCTTTATCATTTGGAATTAATTTAACATTAGGATTATTTTCTATGAATGTAATTATTTTATTTTTAAGTTGATCATTTAATAATGCTATTTTTTCTTGCATTGACTTAGCTTTAAAGGTTTCAAGCAGATTCCTTATATTAGCTTTTGTCATTACAATATAACCATTAATTGAAACATTATCAACTAGTATATTATCATGCTCATAAATTTTTAAATATTTATCTAAAGCCTTTACAAATCCAATCTTAGCCTTAAATGACATCTCTAGCTTGTTTTCATCTGTATATCTATCGATAAACATAAATTTATTTTTAACTTTTGGTAAATATTCCTTAATGAATTCATAAAAAAATGAAGATAATACCATGTTTTTAATTTCAGCAACATCAAGTGAAGGTAAAATACTTGTTATATAGTTTAAAAACATTTTATTGCTACCCAATATATAAAAATTTCCTGAATTGAAAATATCCTTATAATTATATAATAGAAATGACACTCTATGCATAGCTACTGTTGTTTTTCCACTTCCTGCTCCACCCTGAACTATTATATTATGAAAATAACTATCGCGAATTATTCTATTTTGATCCTTTTGAATAGTAGCAACTATCTCACTTAACACAGCTTCTTTATTTTTAGATAAATATTTTGTTAACAACTCATCTGCAGCAACAGTATTAACATCATAAAAATTTATAAGCTTACTATTATCAATTTCTAATGTTCTCTTCAACTTAAGTTCTAAATCAAACTCTTCATTTTCAAAAATCTCTATTATATTATCACCTAATTGGCAATCATAATAAACAGAAGATATTGGCGCTCTCCAATCAACGGTTAATGTTCTATCTTTAGTATCCTGAATTCCCTGTTTTCCAATGTATAAGCTATATTCCTTATTCTCATTTTTATCAGTATAATCTATTCTTCCAAAATAAGGATTTAATAAAGCTATATTATTTTTTCTTAGGTTCTTTTCAACTAATTCAAGATGATTAGATACAACATTTAACTCATTGCTGTTCTTAGTTGTCTTAATTTTTTTACTAAAAACAGATTTTGATTCTTCATAATAATCAATGTTTAATAAAAGTTCCTTTATAACCTCAGAAAGCTTGTTTTCTTCGTAAATTCTTTCTTTATTTTCAGTCATATAATTACCTCCATGTTTACTTCCAAAAGAATTATATCAAATAATAAAAATAATACTAGACTTATAATTATAATTATGTTATGATGACAGTAGAAGAATACCTAAAAAAACCTCTTTATCAAAAGAGGTTTTTTGTTCATATTCCAACGTTTTATGCAACATTCAAAGAAGGCATTATCCTAAAATATGATAAAACCTTCTTTTATAGAGTGAAGTATGCTTCACTTTATTATTACAAGAATGCTAATATTCCAGATATTAATGCTGATCCAATCATTAAAACAACAAGGATTAAGCACATAATTTTAATTGTTTTTCTCATTTTATTTCCATACATATAAATACACTTCCTTCTTATGGTATTAATTTTTCAATATCAGAAAAATCGTCTATAATATATTTGATATTATATTGATTTTTTAAATCTTCTATTTCTATCGACCAAGCTACTAATACTGGAGTAACACTTGCATTAATTGCACATTCAATATCAAACTTTGAATCACCTATAAATAGAACTTTATCAGGGCTTGTACCTAAGCATTCTATAGCCTTCCATAATGGTTCTGGATGTGGTTTATGGTTTTTTGTATCTTCTATAGCTATAACTACATCAAAATACTTTTCTATATCAAAATCATGTAAAGCCTGATCTACTGAAAATCTCATTCTCGAAGTAACTATAGCAGTTTTTATGTTTTTCGACTTTAAATACTGCAGTATTTTTTTTGCATTATTAAAAAGCTTTACTTCATCATTAAATCTGCTTACTTGATATTCTCTATACTCTTTTATTACTTCCTCTACAGGCTGCGTGAACTCTCTCTCAAGAGTTACTTTTAAAGGCTCTCCAAAAAACTTACTGATATAATCAACTGGTTTTTCTTCTCCATGAAATTTTTTATATATTGTTTGAAAGGAATTTATAACAAGTCCAGATGTATCTGCTAAGGTACCATCAAAATCAAAAATAACTGTGTCTAACATCCATCAACCTCCTATTTCATTGTTAAGCCTATTCTTTGTCTTTGTATATCAATACTCTTAATTTTTACTGAAACAATGTCCCCTACCTGTACAAGTTCCATAGGATGCTTAATATATTTTTCTGACATTTCAGATAAATGTACTAATCCATCATTTTTAAGTCCTACATCGACAAATGCTCCAAAATCAACAACATTTCTTACAGTACCTGTAAGTACCATACCCTCTTTAAGGTCTTCAATTTTTAACACATCATTTCTAAATATAGGTTTTGGCATCTCGTCTCTTACATCTCTACCAGGTTTTTTAAGCTCTTCAACTATGTCAACTAATGTAGGTATACCAACATTCAACTCTTCAGCTAAAACTTTAATTCTTGCATCAAAAAGCTCTTTTGCTGTTTTTCTTTCTTTATGCTCATCTGGCTTTTGTTTTAAGAGTGCTAATGCTTCTAAGCCTTTTAGTCTTTGTCCACTTTCAGGTTTTATTCGCTTAATTTCTTTTTTCTCTTCTTGTATTTTTAATGTGCTGATTCTTTGTACAATATCAGACAATCTGCTGTTCTTAACATCATCTATTGTATAACCAAGTCTATTTAAAAGGCTTTGTGCTATATCATATGATTCAGGATGAACTGAGGTTTTATCAAGTGGATTTTCACCATCTGTAATTCTTAAAAAACCTGCACACTGTTCAAAAGCCTTATCTCCAAGCTGTTTTACCTTTTTTAGTTCTTTTCTGTTGCTGAATTTTCCATTTCCTTCTCTATATGAAACTATGTTTTTTGCAATAGTTTTTGAAATACCAGAAACATATTGTAAAAGTGCTGGTGAAGCAGTGTTTAAGTCTACTCCTACATTATTAACACAGTCCTCTACAACCCCATCAAGTGCTTCTCCTAATTTGCTTTGGTTAACATCATGCTGATATTGTCCAACTCCAATGCTTTTAGGATCTATTTTTACAAGCTCCGCAAGTGGATCTTGAAGTCTTCTACCTATTGATATAGCTCCTCTTATAGTAACATCTAAATCTGGATACTCTTCTTGTGCTAGCTTTGAAGCTGAGTAAACAGAAGCTCCAGCCTCGCTTACTATTGTATATGATACTTTTTTATTTATTTTACTTAGCATATCAGCAACTACAGCCTCAGTTTCTCTTGAAGCTGTTCCATTGCCAATTGGTATTAAGTCAATATTATATTTCTTTATCCATTCAGACATGAGCTTTTGTGATTTTTCGACTTCATTACGGGGTTCATTAGGGTAGACTGCAGTATAATCAAGCAATTTTCCTGTTCCATCTAATGCAACTAACTTGCAGCCTGTTCTAAAGCTTGGGTCAATAGCTAAAACATTGACATCCTTAACAGGTGCAATCATAAGTAAATTCTTTGTATTTTTACCAAAAACCTTGATTGCTTCTTCTTCAGCTCTTTCTGTAAGTAAATTTCTTACTTCTCTTTCGATTGATGGAGCGATAAGTCTCTTATATCCGTCCTCTATAGCTGATTTGTAAAATTTAGTTGTACTTGCAGTATCATTTTTTATTTCAGTACTGTATAAATAATTTATAATTCTATCATCTGGAGTCGTAAGCTTGACCTTAAGAACTTTTTCCTTTTCACCTCTATTAATTGCCAGTATTCTGTGATTTGCAACCGTTTTAACAGCTTCCTCATATTTATAATACATTTCATAAACTGTTTTTTGTTCCTCATCAACTGCTTCACTTGATATGATTCCATCAGCTACATAAATTTCTCTTATTCTCTTTCTATATTCAGCGTTATCAGAGACAATTTCAGCGATTATATCCATAGCTCCAGCAAAAGCTTCTTTAGTGTTTTTTACTTCCTCATTGATGAAATCAGCTGCCATAGCATCAAAATCCTCAGATGTAGAGTTTTGAGCTAATATTATATTAGCAAGAGGCTCTAATCCTCTTTCCTTTGCCTTTGAAGCACGAGTAGCTTTCTTCTGCTTAAATGGTCTGTACAAATCCTCTAGTCTTTGTAAAACCTCAGCCTTTAATATTTCCTCTTTTAATTCTTCAGTTAATTTGCCCTGTTCATCTATAAGTCTTATTATTTCTTCTTTTCTTTCCTCAAGACTTCTAAGATATATTAATCTTTCATATAAATCTCTAAGTACTACGTCATCAAGTGAACCTGTTTGTTCCTTTCTATATCTTGCAATAAATGGTATAGTGTTTCCCTCATCTATTAGCTTTACAGTACTATTAACTTGATCTAGCTTTAAATTAAATTCTTTACACAGTAAACTTATTATATCTGCCATTTTAAAAATCCTTCCATTTTGATAATTTCTTCCCAATTATTACGTTTAGTAAAAAGACAAATAAGTACTTTGCCCAATTATAAAAACCCCATTTAACTGTTTATTTAGCTTGATATTTTAAATATTCATTTATAAATTTATCTATATTTCCATCCATAACCGACTGCGTGTTACCAATCTCTGCATTTGTTCTATGGTCTTTAACAAGACTATATGGATGAAAAACGTATGACCTTATTTGGCTTCCCCAAGCGATTTGATTGTATTTTCCTTGTATGTCTTCAATTTTTTCCTTATGCTCTGACTCTTTTATTTCAATTAATTTTGCTTTTAGCATTTTTAAAGCAAAATCTTTGTTTTTATGTTGTGAACGTTCATTTTGACAAGATACTACTACACCTGTTGGAATATGAGTTATTCTTACAGCGGAATCTGTTGTGTTGACATGTTGACCTCCAGCTCCTCCTGAGCGGAAGGTATCAATTCTTAAGTCTATTTCATTAATTTCTATGTTGGAATCATCATCTATTTCAGGCATCACATCAACAGAAGCAAAGGATGTATGACGTTTATGATTAGCATCAAATGGTGAAATTCTAACAAGTCTATGAACTCCCTTTTCACTTTTAAGATATCCATATGCATTTAAACCACTAATTAATAAGGTAACACTTTTAATGCCAGCTTCAGTATCCTTTAAAATATCTAGTATGTTAACTTTATAATTTCTTGCTTCTGCCCATCTAGTATACATTCTAAGAAGCATATCTGCCCAATCTTGCGCCTCTGTTCCTCCAGCTCCTGCATGTATAGATAAAATTGCATTGTTTTTATCATACTCTCCATTTAAAAGCATTCTTAATTTAAGCTCATCTAAGGCATCATCTAAACTTTTCATTTCTTCATTTAGTTCAGATATGTAATGTTCTGCTGCTCCACTTATAGAATTATCTTCTTCTCTGGTCAGTTCAAGCAATACTTCAAAATCCTCAACACTAGCTTGCATATTCTCATACTCTTTTATTGTATCTGTATTCTGCTTTAAGCTTTGAGATATTTTTCTTGCTTGCTCAGTATCATTCCAAAAGCTAGGATCCCGCATATATTTCTCAAAATCAATATTCTCTTCTCTTAGCCTTGGTAAGTCAAAGAGAAACGCCTACCTCTTCTAGAATATCTTTAAATTTTCTTAATTTTTCTGTATATTCATACAGATCCAACATATTAATCATTCCTTTCATAATTAAAGTAAATACTTTTTATATATGGGTGGAGTATAGCTCCACCCCTCAAATCCATTGATTATCTATTCTTCATTAATTCCACAGCATTTTTTGTATTTCTTCCCACTTCCACAAGGACAAAGATCATTTCTTCCAATCTTTTTCTCTTTTTTAACAACTGGCTTTTTCTTAACTTCCAAATCATCTCCTGAATTAGTTCCAGTTATTTTAGCGACCATCTCACGCTGCATCTTTTGTTGAGGTGCTACTCTAAACAACATTTTAACAGTATCAGATTTAATATTTTCTATTAACTCTTCAAACATATCAAAACCTTCCTTTTGATATGCACGAACAGGGTCTTCATTACCTAATGCTCTTAGTCCAATTCCTTGGCGTAATTGGTCCATAGCATCTATATGATCCATCCACAAGCTATCTACAGCCTTTAACAGAACTATTCGTTCAACCTCTCTAAAGGTTTCAGTTCCAAACTCTTCTTCTTTTTTTGCATAAATAGTTTCAGTAATTTTCTTGATTACATTAAAAAGCTTATCCTTTGTTAAACTTTCAGTATCTTTTTTATCTATTTGGAAATTAAAAGCAAATATATCCTCAATATACTTACTTAAATCATCAAAGTCCCATTCTGACGGATATTTATCATCAGAGGCATACATTGATATACCCTTTTGAATAAGGTCTTCAATCATTGAACTAATATTATCAACTAAGCTTTCACCAAGCAATACTTTTCTTCTTTCTGCATATATAACTTCTCTTTGCTTGTTCATTACATTATCATACTGTAAAACGTGCTTTCTTACATTAAAGTTTCTGCCTTCGACTCTACCCTGAGCTGTTTCTATTGTTTTTGTTAAAATTTTGTGTTCTAATGGTTCATCCTCTGGTAGTTGTAAAGTTTCAACAATGTATTTTATTTTATCTCCAGCAAAAAGTCGCATTAAATCGTCTTCAAGAGATATATAGAATCTTGAAGCACCGGCATCTCCCTGTCTACCTGAACGACCTCTGAGCTGATTGTCAATACGTCTAGCTTCATGTCTTTCAGTACCTATGATATATAAACCACCTGCTGCCTTAACTTTTTCCTGTTCATCTTTAAGCTCATCCTTAGCCTCTTGTAAAAGCTTTTTATATACAGCTCTAGCTTCAAGCACTTCCTCATCGTGAACTTCATCAAAGCCATCACAAACAGCCACAATTTCATCACTATAGTTCTTTGATTTCATTTTATGCTTAGCTAAAAACTCAGGATTACCACCAAGAACAATATCAGTACCACGACCTGCCATGTTAGTAGCAATAGTCACAGCACCAAATCTACCTGCTTGAGCAACTATATCAGCTTCCTTTTCATGTTGCTTAGCATTTAAAACCTCATGATCTATACCGTATTTCTTTAGTAATTTGCTTAATAATTCTGATTTTTCAATTGAAATCGTACCTACAAGAATAGGTTGGCCTATTTTATGGACTTCCACAATTTCATTTATAATTGCTCTAAATTTAACTTCCTCTGATTTATAAACAAGGTCAGCTCTATCTTCTCTAATAACAGGTAAGTTTGTTGGTATCTCAATAACATCTACGCCATATATCTCTCTAAACTCATCTTCCTCTGTCTTAGCTGTACCAGTCATACCAGAGAGTTTTTTATACATTCTAAAATAATTCTGGAATGTTATTGTAGCCAAAGTTTTTGACTCTTTTCTAACCTCTAATTTTTCCTTAGCTTCAATTGCTTGATGTAAACCATTTGAATATCTTCTACCGTACATCAATCTTCCCGTAAACTCATCAACTATTATAATTTCGCCATCTTTTACTATGTAGTCTATATCATTTTTCATAGTATTGTGAGCTTTTAGAGCTTGATTGATATGATGACTTATTTCCATATTTTCTGAATCAGCTAAGTTTTCTATGTTAAAGAATTTTTCTGCTTTTTCTATACCTCTTGATGTTAATGTAACATTTTTCGCTTTTTCATCAACAATGAAATCATATTTACTATCATCCTCATCATCATTGTTACCTAAAATATAATCCATCTTTGATTTTTTTTCATCAGGGTTTTCAATTTTACCCTTTAGTGGTTTAACGAAATTATCTGCTAATGTATATAAATGAGTAGATTTTTCTCCTTCTCCAGAGATAATAAGCGGAGTTCTAGCTTCGTCAATTAAAATACTGTCAACCTCGTCGATTATACAGAAGTTTAAGTCTCTTTGTACCATGTCATCCTTCTGAATAACCATGTTATCTCTAAGATAATCAAAGCCAAACTCATTGTTTGTACCATAAGTTATATCACAATTATAGCTTTCTCTTCTCTCATTATTAGTTATACCATGAACAATACATCCTACAGTAAGTCCAAGGAAATTATAAACCTTTCCCATCCACTCCTTATGAGTTCTAGCCAAATAATCATTTACTGTAACAACATGAACTCCTTTTCCTTCCAAGGCATTCAAATACACAGGAAAAGTAGCAACCAATGTTTTACCTTCACCTGTTTTCATTTCAGCTATACGACCTTGATGAAGGATGATTCCTCCGATAATTTGAACTCTATGAGCCTTTAGCCCTATTGTTCTAATAGCAGCCTCTCTTACAGTTGCAAATGCTTCTGGTAAAATATCATCTAAAGTTTCGCCATTTTGTAATCTTTTCTTAAACTCATTTGTTTTTGCTTTCAACTCATCATCTGAAAGCTTGTTGTACTCTTCTATTAATGCTTCGATTTTATCAACTGTCGGTAGTATTCTTTTAATTTCCTTTTCACTATATGAGCCAAAAATCTTCTCTAAAAAACCTTTCATTTTTCCTCCATGTGCTTAAATTATATTTTCAAATAGAAGTGCTTGCACTATATCCTGCCAGATATCCAGAGCTCCATGCCCACTGTAAGTTAAACCCCCCACAGTCTCCATCAACATCTAAAACTTCACCTGCAAAATATAATCCCTTTAATTTTTTAGATTCCATTGTCTTTGAATCTATCTCATCAACACATACACCACCAGCTGTTGTCTGTGCTTGTTGCCAGTCATTATGTCCAACAACTTCTATTTTCCATTCTTTTAATACATTTATAATTGAATAAATATTCTTTTTATTAAGCTTGCTGCAATTATCCTGCGTACTTACAAACTTATCGTCTATTTTTATATTTGCAAGATTAATAATTACAGGAATCAACTTTTTATTAACTAATCCATTAAAGCTTTCTTCTAAGCTCTTATCCTTCTGACTAATAAATCTCCTTGATAAAATTTCAAAAAGCTCACTTTTACTAAACTCTGGGAACATATCTACAAGTACATAAGATATTTTCTTATTATAAATTAGATTTATCGCTTCTCTGCTTATTTGCAAAATTGGAGGTCCTGATATACCATAATCAGTAAATAGTATCTCGCCTTCTTCTTTTCTAATCACATCAGATTCTGATATACAAGAAACAGCTCCGTCAAACTTTACTCCAGATATTTTCTTTAAGTAATCAGCATCAAGCTTTAATTGAACCAATGCAGGAAATTGCCTAATAATCTTATGTCCCAAGTCTTTTGCCATTTCATATCCGTCTCCAGTACATCCATACTGCAAGCCAGCCTTTCCTCCTGTAGTAACAATCACCTTATCAGCGTTGAAAATTCCATTATCTGTAATTATATCAAAAAGAGCTTTGTTTTTTCTTAAGCTTTTTACTTTATATTCTGTCATTTCTTTTATACTATATTTATCAAGCTCGTAACGAAGGTTATCTAATACACTTGCTGCTTGTAATGAATATGGATATACCTTTCCATTTTCTGCAATACGAGGATAAACACCTAAAGCTTCAAAAAAATCAAGAGTTCTATTAATATCAAACAAATTTATAACTTCCTCAACAAACTTGAGGTTACTTCCATGATAATCATTTACAGAAGTATTAATGTTAGTATAGTTACACCTTCCATTGCCTGTTGCTAGAATTTTCTTGCCTAGTCTATTAGATTTTTCATAAATGCAAACCTCTGCTCCATTCCTTGCTGCTATTATAGCAGCCATCATACCAGCAGCTCCACCACCAATTATGGCGACTTTTATCTTCACTTTTACTCACAACCTTTAATCAGTATTTATTCAATATATTAATATTTCTGTATTTTCAGTATTATTTCAATTTAACACACGGTTTATACTTTTTCATGATAGCTTCTGCTACCTTTAATCCATCTATTGCAGCTGACATGATACCCCCTGCATAGCCTGCGCCTTCACCACAAGGGTAAATACCATTGATACTACTTTCAAAATCATCATCTCTCACAATTCTGATAGGTGATGAAGTTCTTGTTTCAACAGCAGTTAAAACTGAATCACTTCTATTAAAGCCCTCCATATATCTTCCAAATTCATTGATTCCTTCAATCAAACTTTCGCAAACAAAATCAGGCAAACATTGTCTTAGGTTTGCAAAAACAACTCCTGGTCTATAGGTAGGATAAATTTCTCCAAAGTTTTTAGACATTATATTTTTTTCAAAATCTCCAAACAGCTGTGCAGGAGCATGATAATTAGATCCAGCAATTTCAAAAGCTAATCTTTCATATTTTCTCTGAAATTCAATGCCTGCTAGTGCATCATCAGCACCAAAATCCTCAGGATTTACAGACACTATTATTGCACTGTTAGAATTTTCTAAATCTCTATCATGATAACTCATTCCGTTTATTACTACAGTGTTTGCTTCTGAAGCAGAAGCTGTAACTAAGCCACCAGGGCACATACAGAATGTGTATACAGATCTACCATTTTTACATTTGTGAACAAATTTATAATCAGCCGCTCCAAGCCTTGGATGTTCAGCATAATCACCATATTGAGCTTGATTTACCATAGCTTGTTTATGTTCAATTCTAACTCCAATAGCAAACGGCTTTGGCTCTAAAGTAATATATTTATTAAGCATCTTAAAAGTATCTCTTGCACTATGTCCAATAGCTAAAACAGCAACTTCTGTATCTAAAATGTCGTTTTGAGTGATAAGTCTTGTTAGCCTCTCGTTCTTAACATTAATATCTAGAACTTTTTCTTCAAATCTAAATGTTCCACCAAGACTAATTATCTTTTCTCTAATATTTACAACAACCTGTCTTAAAACATCTGTTCCAATATGAGGTTTATTAAAATAAAGTATTTCCTCTGAAGCTCCAGCTAATACAAATTCTTCTAAAACTCTTTTTCCTCTTTTAGACTTATCTTTAATTAAAGTGTTGAGCTTGCCATCTGAAAATGTTCCAGCTCCACCCTCACCAAACTGTATATTTGATTCTTCGTTTAAGGTACCATTGCTCCAAAATTTCTCAATATCCTTAACTCTATCAGGAACTTTTTTTCCACGTTCAATTACAATAGGCTTGTATCCATTTTCTGCCAATACCAGACCACAGAACAAGCCTGCTGGCCCACTCCCGATAATAACTGGTCTGTTATTTAATTCTGTTTCACCTGTTATAGTAGTTTCATATATAAATGACTCTGCCAAAGAAACATTTGCACTTTTCTTTGATATTTTTATCTCCTCTTTTGTTTCTACATCAACTGTATATATAAACAATATATTATCTTTTTTTCTTGCATCTATTGATTTTTTATATATTTCAAATGAATCTATTTTATCTTCTGATATTCTTAATTCAGAAGCAATCTCCGCCCTAAGTTCATCGTCGCTATGATCTATAGGTAATTTAATCTGCTGAACTCTGTACATTTTTTACTCCTTTTATTATGCATTCATAAGTCCTTATAACAAGACTTATTTTTATATTCTATACAAGTTAAAATTTTGGCTTATTCTATAAGTAACAATTTATGTTGATTATTTAAGCCTTTAGTATTATATCACAATATGGCATTTTTTACGAATAATTTTTTATTTCTTTTTATACTATAAAAATTGCAACATAAATTGTCCGCTTTTTTAAAATAATTTTATAGTGTA
>JAEAME010001423.1_pt1 | contig 16790 bp, 18 predicted proteins | sample 8958731 | NCBI WGS metagenome assembly JAEAME01 (sample SAMN16933194, study PRJNA681113) | bioreactor sludge metagenome | isolation source: anerobic bioreactor sludge (Control) | place: India:Bengaluru | collected 2018-10-24 | reverse complement strand
AGAGGAAAAGATCGCTCCTAAAGTGGCTGAGCGATCATCAGCCGGAAAGGCAACTGCTCCATCGGTTCCGCTGGCTCAGATTCAATATCATCAGGAAAAACGAATCAGTTGCCATAGCAAGGAATTTGATCGGGTATTGGGTGGCGGAATTGTGCCAGGCTCGCTGGTACTAATCGGCGGCGATCCCGGCATTGGAAAATCCACGCTGATGTTACAGGAAGCGGCGCTGCTGGCAAAAGAACAGTTCAGGGTGCTTTATGTCTCTGGCGAAGAATCGCTGATGCAGACCAAGATGCGGGCGGATCGGCTGGGGCTCATGAGTGAAAATTTATTTGTATTGACCGAGAATGATCTCGACAGCATTCTGAATGAAGTGGATCGGGTGAATCCGCATTTGATGGTTATCGATTCAATTCAGACTGTTTATCGTTCTGAATTGGAGAGCTCGCCAGGCAGCATCAGCCAGGTTCGGGAATGCGCCCAGCAATTTTTGCGGTTATCGAAAAGTCGTGACATCCCAATTTTTTTAATCGGTCATGTTACCAAAGAGGGATACATCGCTGGACCCAAGGTGCTGGAGCATACTGTTGATACCCTGCTTTTTATTGAAGGCGATAAAGATCATTTCTTTCGCATTCTCCGCGCCGTGAAAAATCGGTTTGGATCGACCAACGAAATTGGTGTTTTTGAAATGACCGAAAAGGGGTTGGAAGAAGTCGCCAATCCATCGGAATTTTTTTTGTCACAACGGGCAGTGGATATTTCTGGTTCTGTTGTCATCGGCATTATGGAAGGATCGAGACCGATTCTGTTGGAAGTGCAGGCGCTGGTGACTCCCTCCAATTATGGATTGCCACAACGAAGCACGACTGGAATTGATCCGAAAAGACTCTCCATGCTTTTGGCTGTGCTCGAAAAACGAGTTGGAATTCGGGTCGGAACGTTTGATATATTTGTCAATGCCGTCGGCGGCGTTCGTATCGATGAAACGGCGGCTGATATGGGAATTGCGCTGGCAATTGCTTCGAGCTTGAAAAATCAGGTCATTAATCCTGAAGTAGTCATGGTCGGCGAGATCGGGCTGGGCGGCGAAATACGTCCCGTACCTCAAATTGAAAGACGGATTAGCGAAGTCGAAAAGCTCGGCTTCACAGAAATGATCATTCCCAGGGCGAATATGAAATCTGTTAAAAAGAAGGATCAGATCAAGATTCATCCTGTGGAAAAACTGGCGCAGGCGGTGGGGATTTTGATGAATTGATAAATCTTGAATCAGATGATTAAAATTTGCATCTAATAACCAAGTAAAATCCATCGGATGATAAGGATAGAACGGATTTAAATTAGCAGACCAATTCAAAGGAGTTATTCAATCATTGGGGAAAAAATCCGTTAGCATCCTATCACTCGTTGGAAAAATCAAGATAGTAAAGCAATTTGATATTTGAAATAGAAAAAAAAGATAGCACGACCTCTGCTCGGGCAGGAAAATTAACATTAGCTCACGGGGTAATCGAGACGCCAATCTTCATGCCGGTCGGCACCCAGGCAACGGTGAAGACCCTGTCGCCTGACGAATTGGAACAAATTGGCGCACAAATCATATTAGGTAATACTTATCATTTGTATTTGCGCCCGGGTCAGGAACTGATCAATCAGGCGGGTGGGCTGCACCAATTTATGAACTGGCAGCGGCCGATTTTGACAGACAGCGGCGGCTATCAGGTGTTCAGCCTGGCAGATTTGAATAAAGTAAAAATCGAGGGGGTTCGGTTTCAATCTCATCTCGATGGTTCGTACCATTTTTTTTCACCAGAAAGCGTGGTCGAAATCCAGCGGAAACTGGGCTCGGATATTATGATGGTGCTGGATGAGTGCACAACTTATCCTTGCACTCTGGATCAGGCGATTGAATCGAATCGAATTACATTGGATTGGGCAAAGCGTTCTTTGAATGAATATTTGAACAGCGAACCTTTGTATGGGCATGACCAGACTTTGTTTGCCATCGTTCAGGGCAGTACGTACGAAGAAGTGAGACGACAGAGTGCAGCAGCCCTGGTTGAAATGGATTTCCCGGGCTACGCTGTCGGTGGACTTTCTGTCGGTGAGCCAAAACAAGCGATGTTCGAAATGACAAAAATCTGTACAGAAATTCTGCCGGGAAAAAAGCCGCGTTACCTGATGGGAGTTGGGAAGCCAGAGGATTTAGTCGAAGCGATTGGATTGGGCATTGACATGTTCGATTGCGTAATGCCAACTCGGAATGGCAGAAAAGGGACTGTGTTTACTCGAAATGGATCCCTCGTGGTAAAAAATGCCTCTCACAAAGATGATTTCAGCCCGATCGATCCGGAGTGTCAATGCTATGCCTGTCAGAACTTTACACGAGCGTACCTTCGACATCTGTTCAAAGCAGAAGAAATTTTAGGGATGCGGCTGGCGAGCTTGCATAATTTATATTTCTATTTAGAGCTGATGAAGCAGGCGAGAAAAGCGATTCTTGATGATCGATATTCAAGTTGGAAAAAAGAATTTTTGGAACAATATTTTTCAAACGCTTCAGATATTATCGAAGATAACAATACTAAGAATGATAGTTAATTCAAACTACTAAATCGTGGAGGAAAAATAGGTGTTAAATTTTATTCTACTCATGGGTGCTCCTGCTGGTGGTCAAGGACAATCAAATCCAATCATGTTATGGCTGCCAATTATTCTGATCTTTGCAATTATGTATTTCTTGATTTTTAGACCGCAAGCCAAAAGGCAAAAACAGCAACGGTTGATGATCGATGCGCTGAAGAAAGGCGACAAAGTTGTTACGGCGGGCGGAATCTATGGAACCATCGTTGGCGTAAAAGAAAAAGAAAATATAGTCATTCTCAAGATCGATGATAATACGAAGATCGAGCTGGCAAAAAATTCGGTGGCACAAATCATAGAGAAAGCCTAATCCGGCAATTAGAGCATTAGAATAATTGAATTCAAAAAGCTGAATTTTTCCCAAACAGCAAAAGCTTTTTTGACCAATCTGCTATTGGGCGCAAATTCTCTCAGAACAAAATAACTATAAATTCATTTCTGAGGGAGCGAATTTTTTGCTTTTAGGCTCTGGCTTTTAAAGGCTGTGCAATGCAAATAATCTAAAAATGTGATTATGGAGAAATTGAGAATAATAAAATACGGCAATCCCATTTTGCGGATGAAAGCCCGGAAGGTCGATAAAATCGACCATCGAATTCAGAAATTGGTTGACGATATGATTCTAACCATGCAGGTCGATGGCGGGATCGGATTGGCGGCGCCCCAGGTAGCAGAGTCTCTGGCGCTGGTGGTAATTGATCACAGTCTGATTTTTGAAGACGGGGAGCCGACTGCCTATATCAATCCAGTGATTTTTGCTTCCGAAGGAGAGACTGTTTTGGAGGAAGGCTGCCTAAGTGTCCCTGAGATTCGAGAGGAGGTTAAACGGCCTGAGATCATCACACTGCGCTATCAAAATCTGGAGGGCGAAATTCGGGAAGAACGAGTTGATGGATTGTTATCTCGTGTTTTGCAGCATGAAATCGATCATATAAACGGGGTTCTTTTTATAGACCGCATCAGCGCGCTAAAGAAGCAATTACTGAAAAAGGAGCTGAAAGCGATTACCGAAGAAGAAATGATGGTCATGAAAGAAGTCGCCTGAGGAAAAGCCGAATTTCAATAAGCAGAAGTATTGATTTATGCTTGATTAACCTAAAATATGATATTTGGAATTTGGATTCTGTTAATTGGAATTTTGCTCCAAAAAACCATAAAATGATTTTAGAAAATCAGATCAAATAATCATTAGTCAATCGATGAAAATTGTATTCATGGGCACTCCCGAATTTGCCATCCCCAGCTTGAAAAAATTATACCAGAGTCATCATGACATTGCGGCAGTCGTCACTGGCCAAGATAAGCCAGTCGGTCGGGGATTAAAATTAGCAGCGACGTCGGTGAAACGAATTGCACAGTCCTGGGGTCTTCCTATTTTTACACCCGAAAAGCTATCGGATGAGTTTTTCATCGAGGAATTAAAAAAATTATCAGCAGACCTGTTTGTTATTGTCGCTTTTAGAATTTTGCCCGTTGCTGTTTTTACCATTCCGACGAAAGGCACTATTAATCTGCACGCTTCATTGCTGCCCAAATATCGAGGCGCGGCGCCAATTAATTGGGCTATTATCAACGGCGAAGGGGAAAGCGGGGTAACTACATTTTTTATCGAAGAAAAGGTCGATACCGGCGAATGGATTTTGCAGCGAACAGTGCCGATCGGAGATGAAGAGACTGCCGGCGAGCTTCATAATAAATTAGCTGAAGTCGGAGCCGAGGCTTTGATAGAAACCGTCAATTCGATAGAGCAAGGAATAGCGCCTCGAATCAAACAACAGGGTGAGGTAACAAAGGCGCCGAAAATCACTAAAGAAATTTGTCACATTGATTGGACCAAGGACTGCCAATCTATTTTTAATTTGATCCGAGGTCTTGCTCCTTTTCCACGAGCTTTTTCTTATTTCAAAGGCGAAGAATTTAAAATTTGCAGTGCTAAAATCGAATCCGAAATATCTGCTCAAAATTACCAGCCGGGAGAAATTATAGCCTTTGATAAAGATAAATTTTCAATTGTAACTGGCAGAGGCGTGCTGTCCATTACTGAAATTCAGCCTGAAAACAAACGCCGGATGACCACGGCAGAGTATTTGCGGGGGCATGCAATTACGGTCGGAGATCGTTTTAATTGACAACTTGCAATTCACAATGCGCTATTTGGTGAATTGAGAATTAGAAAAGTAACTATCACAACTATCGAACAAAATTTTTATGTCCCCTCGCCAGGTCATCGTCAAACTTCTGGATCGACTTGATCAAACTAATGCCTATGCAGATTTGTTATTTGAAAATGAAATCAGAAAAGCAAGCTGGTCTGATTCAGATAAAGCGTTAATCCAGGAAATTTTTTTCGGTGTGATCCGATGGCGAGGTCGGTTGGATTGGATTGCGAAGCAATTCTACCGTGGAGATTTTAAAAAAGCGCCTCGCTTTGTACAATACATTTTGCAAAGTGCGATTTATCAGCTTTCTTTTATGAATCGAGTTCCAGCGTATGCTGTGATTCATGCAGCGGTAGATCTGGCAAAGACGAAAGGGGGAAATTACTGGGCTAATAAAACAAACGCCATTCTGCGTGCATTTCAGCGAGGACAGCAGCAGACTGAATATCCTGATATTAAATCAGAGCCGATTCAAGCCATAGCGGTGCGATTTTCTCATCCGGCATGGATGGTGAAGCGATGGATCCAGCGCTGGGGTGTCGATGAAACAATGGCGCTCTGCGAGACGAATAACACCAATCCTCTGCTATCGCTTAGAGTTAATCGCTTGAAAACAAAGAACGCGGTGATAGAAAATTTATTAGCTCAGAACAGCATCTCTGCTAGACAATCCCGTTACAGCGAAAATTTTCTGACGGCGGATCGACTACCAGATCTATCGAATTTTGAGCCATTCCAGCAGGGATTGTTTTCTGTGCAGGATGTCAGCGCGGGATTGGCATGTGAATTATTAGCTCCGCAACCGGGGGATCGCATAATCGACCTCTGTGCCGCTCCCGGGGGAAAGGCGACTTTTTTAGCGGAATTGAGTCAAGATAAAGCTAAAATTATTGCCGTCGATGTGAATCTGTCGCGATTGAATTTAGTCAGGCAGAACGTAAAACGCCTGGCACTGACTTCAGTACAACTGATTCAGGCTGATAGTACTCAATTCAATGGCAGAACTGTTGATAAAATTATTCTTGATGCTCCCTGTTCCGGATTGGGCGTGCTGGCAAAGCGGGTCGATTTACGATGGAAAAGAACACCGGATCAGATCAAAGAGCTGGCTCAATTACAATTGAAAATATTACAAAATGCTGCGAAGCTGATGAAACCAGGTGGAGTGATCGTATATTGCACCTGTACTATTGAGCCTGAAGAGAACGAGCAAATCATTGAAAACTTTCTTATCGATGCCAAGGATTTTCAGGTTGATCCAGCATCAAAATTTGTTGCAGCAGAAGTAACGACATCTGAAGGGTATATTCGCACCCTTCCTCATCGACATGGAATTGATGGGTCTTTTGCAGTCAGGTTAGTAAAATCTTGAAATAAGGATGATCGGAAATGATAAATTTGAAAGAGATCGATTGGAGGAAAATTGCAAAACCGGCTGGGATTATTTTGCTTGGCTTATTCATTTTTTATTTGTTGTTCAACAATCTAATTATGCCGATATATACCCGGCATGGTCAAGCCATAACGGTGCCCAATTTAACCAGTTTGGTTTTTGAGGATGCGCGAGAAGTGCTTAATCGACTCGATTTAAAAATTGTCGAGGAAGCTAAAAAGTTTGATACGACCAATGAATTTCCGATTGGCACAATCATGGTTCAAAATCCCCGCGCCGGAACCACGGTTAAAACGGGACGAAGAGTTTATGTAATCGTCAGCAAAGGCGAGCCGTTGGTTGAGATGCCTAAGCTGGTCGGTGAATCCGAGAGGAATGCCATTTTTATGCTGGAAAATTTGGGTTTGCGATTGGGCGAAATTTATTTAACTTCATCTGATAGCAGTAATCAGTTGCTTATTGGAAAAGTGGTCCACCAGAGCATTCCGGTTGGGAGTGAGATCAAGGTTGGCACGTTGGTAAACATCACCGTAATTTCAGAATCGGATCAGTTTTTTGCACCGCAGCTCGTGGGACGCAGTCTGGCAGAAGCCAGAAGGATCGTCTTTCAAGCCGGACTTGCTATTGGGGAAATTTATTATGAAGAGAAATCCGATTTATTACCAGAGACAGTCATTGACCAATATCCTGGCGCGGAGCAAAAAGTGAGTCGCGGCGATACGCTTCGTCTGTGGATAAGCCAATTGCCCGATAACGACTGATTTTCAGCTAATTTAATTAAACAATAGAGGATCAACAGTAACCATGGCTATCATTGCGCCTTCAATACTGGCAGCGGATTTTACTCAAATAAAACAGCAGCTCAAACTGGTCGAACAGGCTGGGGCGAAATGGATTCATATCGATATTATGGACGGGCATTTTGTGCCGAATTTAACTTTTGGGCCATTGATCGTTGCCGCAGTTCGCAAAATGACCGATTTATTTCTTGATGTCCATTTGATGGTGCAGGAGCCTGATGCGCTGATTCCAAAATTTCGTGAAGCCGGGGCGGACTTGATTACTGTTCATGTCGAAGCGATTAACCATTTAAACCGAACGATTCAGTTGATCAAAAGTGCTGGCGCATTAGCTGGGGTTTCACTCAATCCCGGTACATCTGCCAGCGCGTTGGAAGCAATTCTGTCCGAAATCGATCTAATTCTCGTGATGACAGTAAATCCGGGTTTCGGAGGACAGCATTTCATTGCAACGACGCTCCCAACAATAGCCCGAATTGATCGAATGATTGTCGCTCAACAAAGAAATATTTATCTTGAAGTTGATGGGGGAATTTCTCCAGAGACGGCGCCTTTAGTGGTGCGAACTGGAGCAAATGTGCTTGTCGCTGGCACTGCAATCTTCGGACAGGAAGACATCGTGGGTGCATTTCAGCAACTGCAAGCATCAGCTACTTTGAAAAGCATTCACACGATTTGAAATTAAGCTTGACAAGTTCTTGAATAATTAATATATTTAGCCCATAATAAATTTACCAGGAGCTAACATGATGGGAACTGGCGGATTATGGAGCCTAAAGATTTCGTCCATAAAGGTATCGTGAAGTGGTTTGATGATATTAAAGGTTTCGGTTATATCCAAAGCGAAACTGGCGAGGAAGTCTTCGTCCATTTTACAGATATTATTCAGGAGAAGGGTTTCAAAACGCTAGCGCCCGGTAATTTAGTCGAGTTTGAAGTATTTTGGGGAGAGAAAGGTCCAAAAGCGATGAACGTGGTAAAACTAAATCATGGACATTAAGCCTGGTAGATGATGAACCCCGATAGTTGTCGGGGTTTTTATTATGATTGGTATCAACTCGATCACAGGGAATATCAGCGACTTAATTTGCTCCTGATCAGTTGCCATTAAGAATTTGATGAAAAATGAGGTGCGAATGAAAACGATTTTTGATGAAGCTGCGATTACTAAAATTGCTAATCTGCTGCAATGCGAATGGAAGTTTCGGGGTAATAATTATCGGTTGATGCTCGAAGATGCAAGCAATGACAGAAAATTAGCTGTTGAGATTTACCCCAATATTCAAATTGGAGACAAGACTGGCAATTTAATTTCGGTCTATACAGCGAACACGCATTTACAATTGCACTTTTGCACCGGCTACGTAATGAGCGAACTGTTGGGCGAAGTAACATTTTATGCTGAACACCATGGCAAAGTAACTGGATTAATCATCGAGCGGGAAGTAGGCTGTTCTATGTACACCAACGTGGATAGCGCTGTGCTCTCTGGTGATTTTACCAATCTGGGACCTGAAGTCATGCTGAGTGGCATTGCGCTTTCTTTGACTGAACATGTTCTGGATTCTGCGGATAAAGGAAGGGCATGATGACGACCGATCAAGCGATAAAAATAATTGAAGACTTTTGTAAGCAAAATGATGTTCCGCTTTACGGAACTTGCTCCATCGCCGGTTTGAAAGATCGCTTTTATTTGACTCCTCAGGAATTGGAAGGATTAACGCATGCAATTTCCCTGGCAGTGCCACTTTCAGAAGCGGTCTTGAATGGCATCGTCGATCAGCCCACGCTGCTTTATCAATGGCATTATCGCCAGGCTAATATTCAACTGGATAAGTTGGCGTTTCTGCTAACGATCAAAATTCAGGAAGCTGGCTATCGTGCCCTGCCCATTGCGGCATCGCAGTTGATCGATTGGCAGAAACATATTGGACACGTCTCCCATCGGCATGTGGCTGTAAAAGCGGGGTTGGGCTGGCTCGGACGCAACAATTTATTAGTCACCAAGAAATATGGCGCCCAGGTTCGCCTGGTGACGATTTTGACGAATCTCCCTTTGCCCGAAGCCGTTGAACAAGAATTTCAATGCGGCGACTGCTATGCTTGCGTTCAAGCCTGCCCGGTCAACGCCATTGGCAACCAGGCAAGCGAGCACAACTTTGAGAAGTGCTTTGAATTGCTCGATTTTTTCTGCAAAAAGAAAAAAATGAATCTTCATATCTGCGGTATTTGTGTAAAAGCATGCAAGGGAGTAAGATTCAATAGCCGTTAGAAAATGGAAAATCATATCGAGAATTTTATCAACTTTTTGATCGTCGAACGAAATTTAGCTGCCAACACGATCGAGGCCTACGCGTCGGACCTGGTTAAATATATTGACTTTTTGCTGGCTAAAGGTATCAACAATATTAACGAAGTTCGCTCCACTGACATTGTTACCTATTTAACCAAGCTTCATGGTCGCGATTTATCATCTTTTACCATTGCCAGAAATTTATCTGCTTTGCGGATGTTCCATCGATTCTTAATGAGTGAAAATATTTCCAATTTCAATCCTACCGATTCGATCAGCTCGCCCAAGTTAGCTAGCCGGCTTCCAGTGGTATTAGATCAATTTGAAGTAGAGCGACTCATCGAACAACCAGACACAGCAACTTATAAGGGAACGAGAGACCGGGCATTGCTGGAATTCGCTTATGCGACCGGGGTTCGGGTTTCGGAGCTTATCTCAATAAAATTAAGCGATCTGTTTTTTAATGATCAGTTAGTACGCGTTTTGGGAAAAGGTTCCAAAATCAGAATGATCCCAATTGGTGAACGAGCAATTGAAGCTGTAGAGGATTATTGCCAGAACAGTCGCCCATTTTTAGCCAAACCGTATGAGAAAAACAGCTTCTTATTTCTCAACAATCGCGGCAAGCCGTTGACCCGAATGGGTTTCTGGAAAATCCTTCGAAATTATGTGCTTCAAGCCGGAATCAGCAAGCCAGTTTCACCCCATACGATTCGGCATTCTTTTGCCACACATTTGATCGAGGGTGGTGCTGACTTGCGGGCGGTTCAGGAAATGTTGGGACATGTCAGCATCACGACCACGCAAATTTATACCCATCTCGATCGAGAATATTTAAAAGAGGTACATCGGACTTTCCATCCGAGGGAAAAAGAGTATTATAATTCTAAACGGAGTTAAAATACTGCACATCTATTTTTTGATCATCATCAAGTGGAGAAGCTACTATTATGAAGGACAAATCTGGTTTTGATCTATTATCAGATGATAAAATAAAATCTGTAATCAAGACTGAGCTATTAGCTCAAAAAATTTATGCTTTCTGGAGCGTGGGATCAACCAATGAATTCGCTTATAGTCGTGCTGTGCAGGGTGAATCTGAGGGAACACTGGTGATCGCCGAACAACAGTCAAAAGGACGAGGCAGAAAATTACACAACTGGGATTCGCCGTTCAACAAAGGACTCTGGTTTTCGCTCATCCTCCGTCCCGAGGTTCCGGCTGCCAGAGCCGGGCTTGTACCATATCTGGCTGGGATTTCGGTTGCCGAAGCCGTCGAAACTTACACTGGATTAAAACCTGCTGTAAAGTGGCCCAACGACTTACTATTGAGTGGCAGAAAATTTTGCGGAATTCTTTCAGAAGTGGAATTTGAAAATAGCAAAATCAAATTCATCGTATTGGGAATTGGAATTAATGTGAATCATAAAAAGGAAGAGTTTCCCGAGGAGTTTCGAGAAATGGCAACTTCGCTTCGGATTGAGCGCGATGCTCGACTTGATCGGGCTGATTTTTTAGCTGAAGTACTCTTGCGAATTGAAAACAATTACAATGATCTGAAACAGAATGGCTTCAAAAATATCATCAATCGATGGAAAAAACGGTGTCCTCAATTAGGCAAGAAAGTGACCATTGTTCAAAACGACGAAAAGTATCAGGGGATATTTGAAGATTTGAACGATGAAGGCTGTCTGATGCTGCGAACTAATGAGGGCGAACTGAAGAAGATTGTTGCCGGCGATCTTATATTTTAGGAGTAAGCGATGCTAATTACTATTGATATTGGAAATACCAATGTTGTGATCGGAATTTATCGCGGCAGTGAGCTGATCGCTCATTGGCGATTATCCAGTCAGACGCCCCGAACGCGGGATGAATGCTGGATTTTGCTGGCTTCATTATTAGAAGCTAATTCGATTGAAATCGATCAAATTCAGGGCGGCATCATTTCTTCGGTCGTTCCCAATTTGACTTCAACTTTTTTTATGCTATTGGAAGATTATTTTAAAGTAAAGCCAATTATAGTAAGCTCAGATTTGAAGCTCGATTTGAAAATCTTGTATGAAGATCCTCGCGCAGTCGGAGCAGATCGAATTTGTAATGCGGTGGCCGGCTTTCACCTTTTTGGAGGTCCGCTGGTCATTTTAGATTTTGGAACTGCCACCACGTTTGATGTCATTTCAGCGAACAATGAATACCTGGGAGGAATCATTGCGCCGGGGATTGAATTGACGGCTTCAATTTTACATCAACGCGCCGCCCGATTGCCAAAAGTTGAATTGAAATTTCCAGCTTCGGTAATCGGCATTACCACCGAAGCCAGCATTCAATCGGGTTTGATGTTCGGCACAGTCGAGCTGATAAATGGCTTGATCACCAGAATCGAGCAGCAGCTTGGGCACCCGGCAAAAACCATTGCCACTGGCGGTCTGGCCAATGTCGTCTCACCTTTTTGTAAGAAAATCGAACGGATCGAGCCATTTTTAACATTGGATGGCATGAGGCTGATTTACGAACAGGTCGTTGGGTAATTGGGTAATAAGTTAATAAGTGTCTGACAGATTAAATTTTTTGCCTGCCCTCGAAGATGGGATTGAAATCCAACTGAAATGAAAAAGGTCAGAATCCAGATCAGCAGGATAATTCGCTATCCAGCAGAGCGGAGAAAATTTTTTGCTGGTCGATGCTGATTTGCTTACGTCAGGAAATTATTTCATTAATCACCCAATCCCCTATCTTCCAATTACCCAATTACCTATTTACACGATTACCGAATTACCTAACCAACAAATTCCGCAGCGGTTTGGTCACTCGCACCACCGGATATAAATTTTTCTCTTGATCCCAATAAGGTGTTCGTTCATAAAAAAACATCAGCCGTTGATACGGCGTGCTGGCAAAAACGCTGTCGGACGCCAGTTTCTCATTGAAAACCGTGAGGAGTTCTGGATTTTCTTTTATCATTTGCTGCGCCATTGGCTCCATCATGTACGGCTCAAAATATTCCCGCATCTCAAAAATCGTGTTGAAAAAACCCCAGCCAACCAGCGCATCTGGCGCTTCCGGCTCCAGCATCTGCATGATAATTTTAGATTCCGGACAGCCCAGCGGCACGTAAACCGTACCGGCTTCAAATGATCTTTTTTCAATAACTGCATCGGTTTTGTAGGTGACCAACTGTCTGCCTTCATAAGGAACTGACCGAAACTTTACGTCGCTGAAACGATAGCATTCCACTTCTTCAGTCATATCTTCAGCGAGCCGAAAGACTGTTGCGCCGTGCAGTTTGACGACATCGATTACATCAGTCCATTGCTGTGGAATGAGATAGCCGAGGGGAGGTGCAATCGTGACAGTCGGTTCAGCCTCGTTAAAAACAATGGTCGCCACATCCCGTTTCTCGTTAGTAAAAGACAAGTATTGCTCCCCAAAAATTTCTCCCTGTTTTTCTTCAAATTGTTTGCCCCGATAAATTATGGTGTCTCCATGGTCTTTGATAGGACGAAATTGGAGGGGAAATTTAAAATCAGGATTATAGATTTTGCCAAGTTGACCCGCCCGCGCATCTTCTTCTTTGACTGCATTTAATAATCGAGCCGGATGTTTTGTCAACTCCTGCAAAGCAGCCAGGATGAAATCATACGTTGATTGTACCCGCTGCGCATAAGGTTTGAGACTGTGGGTTTCGATCAGCAATCCAGCTCGATTTCGCACTGTCAGATAGGGATTGGACAGCATGGGGCGCCAAACGCCAATGCTCATTCCCAGTTCGGGAAAACGTTCATCATCCAGTTCACCATAAATGCCGATGATATGTCCCTTCGCCTCGCACACTGGAATAATAGCCGGGAGAAAATCGTTTTTCGCCCATCGCGAAACTGCTCCGCCGAAATTCTCGTGCGTGTCGATGTTATAGGTTAGCACATACTGAAAATCATGTCCGTCTGTGGTGTGACAGTCGATAAACAGGTGCGGCTTCCATTGATTGAACATAATCAGCCAATCGCGCATCTCCGAAGCATCAGCTTTCACGAAGTCCCGGTTTAAATTGAGTCGGGTGGCTGTCACCCGCCAGCCCATCTCTTTGGGACCATTCTGGTTGATGCGATTATAGGGACCGAAGCGCTCATGCCCGTCCACATTGAAAATCGGAATTATCATAATGATCAGATTTTCTAAAAGTACCGGATATTCTTTATCGATTAAAATATCACGCGCCAGCATCATAGCAGCATCCTTCCCTTCGGACTCGCCTGGATGGATGCAGCATTCGATGAGTACGATGGGCTTGCCGATGGCTTGCGCTTGTTTCGGAGTAAAAAGTTTATCCTGTGAAATAATGAATAGGTTCAAATCCCGACCTTCAGGACTGATACCGAAGCGGATCATTTTGGCATTTGTACAAGCATCATCCAATTTTTGGAAATAGTCCATCGTTTCAGTGTAACGGGGCGTTTCCATTCGATTGAATTTTTCGTAATAGGTTTGCCAGTTTGAAGTTTGCCCGTGAATGTTCTGAAAGGAGAAAAGGAAAAATAAGAACAAAAGAAGGTTTGAGAAGCTGCGATAATGAACGTGCATCAGGTGTTCCTTTTGTTAAATTTATTTATAACAATAAATGAACTAACATATAAAAAGGGTTGATTATCATGTCAATTAATAAATCTCAAATTTTGCCAGCCTGCCATCCAGTCCGCCATTCTCTAAAGGCTTTTTCCATGAAGGCTTGAGACCGATATGCTTGAGAAAATCTCGATTTCCAAAATAGATGAATGCGGTCGATCCCTGGCAGCGATGTTTCAAGAAATCGCCCAAAGATGTGTAGAGTTGACCCAGATTTTTTTTGTCGCCAAGGCGAATACCGTATGGCGGATTGCAGACAATAATGCAATCGTTCAATTTTTCGATATTGTGAAAATCCATCACTTCCAAATTTATCTTCCTCCCATCCGGCAGACATCGAAGATTCGTTCTGGCAGCTTCAACTGCTTTTGATGATATATCGCTGCCGGCGATCAATTTATCTGGCAATTCACGAATTTGTTGATCCGCTTCCTGTCTCACCGATTGCCAGGTTCTCTGCTCAAAATCAGGCAAGAATTCGAATCCGAATCGCTTTCTCAAATACCCAGCCGGAATCTGACATCGCGCCATCAGAGCTTCGCTGAGCAATGTGCCGGAACCGCACATGGGATCGTAAATCAGTTTCGTGCCATCCCATTCTGTAAAATGAATGATCGCGGCAGCTATGGTCTCCTGCATGGGCGCTTCGACTGAGTTTTTGCGATAGCCACGGCGATGCAACGATCCCCCTGAAGTGTCCAGACTGATGGTCGCCTGGTCACTTTCAATATGCAGATTGATCCAGACGTCAGGATTAATTTTTTCAACACTCGGTCGCTTGCCAAACTTTTCTCTGAAAAAATCCACTATGGCATCTTTCAACCGCAGCGCGGCATATTGGGAGTGAGTGATTTTGCTGTGAGAAACATTAGCAAAAATGGCAAAAGTATGATCGACTGAAAAAAGTTCAGCCCAATCGATCGCCATCGCATTTTGGTAAATTGAATCAGTCCCCTCGCAGGAGAAACAGGTCAGCGGAGCTAAAATTCGAGTAAGAAATCGAGAAAAATAATTGATCCGATAGAGGGCCGGCTGATCCGCTTCAAAATGGATGCCCCGAAAAGTTGGCTCAATATTTTTAGCCTTGAGCCGTGATAGTTCTTCGACGCCCAAATCTTCCACTCCCCCGGCGATCTGGGCAAAGAATCGATTTGTTCTTTGATATTCAAACATGATGTTTATAAGACTTCTTATTTATTGGATTATTCTATCATTTGGATATTTTTTTTCGATAAAAAATTGCCCCAGAAATGCAATACGAACTGATCTAATTTGAAATAGAATCCGAATCTGTTGGGTTAAGAGTCTTTTAATCAAAACAATATCGCTTATGCTGTTTAAACAAATTGACTTTTAGATTTCTTTTGATTATCTTTAAAACGAGATGCAGTTCAATGGAACGGAGCAAAATTTTATCGGCACAAAATGGTGAAAATTTGTCTAAAAAGCAAGGGAAAAAACGACAAATTAAAACGAAAAATTAGGAGCTGAAATGCTGGATCGACCGAAGTTGGGAATTAGTTCATGTCTTTTGGGTGAGAATGTCCGTTACGATGGCGGACATAAATTAGATCGCTATTTGAAAGATGTAGTGGAACAATTTGTCGATTGGGTGCCAGTCTGCCCCGAAGTGGAATGCGGGATGCCAACGCCACGGGAGGCACTCCGGCTGATCGGCGATCCTGAAAATCCTCGGCTGGTAACCAGCCGTACTGGGATTGATAAAACCGAGCAGATGTTGACCTGGGCAAAGCAGCGATTGGATCAGCTCGAACAAGAAAATCTCTGCGGCTATATTTTTAAAAGCAAATCCCCCAGCTCAGGGATGCAGGGCGTAAAGGTTTATGATCAAAACAACGTGCCGAGCAAAAAGGGGGTGGGCATTTTCGCACGAGCGTTTATGAATCGATTTCCGCTCATGCCAGTCGAGGATGAAGGCCGTTTAAACGATGCCCCACTGCGGGAAAATTTTATCGAACGGATTTTCCTTTATAAGCGCTGGCTGAATTACCTTCAGAACGATGGATCGCGAAAAGGGCTGGTCGATTTTCACACCGATCATAAATATCTGATCATGTCCCACAGTCCCAAACATCTATCAGAATTGGGCAAGCTGGTGGCTCAGGTCAAAGCGATCGAGCCAAAAGAATTGCATGAACGCTATTTGTCAATCTTGATGACGGCGCTAAAATTAATTGCCACCATCAAAAAGAATGTGAATGTTTTACAGCACATCATGGGCTATTTTAAAAAGCAGTTATCGTCCGATGAAAAACAGGAATTGCTGGAAGTGATCGGCAATTATCACAACGGCTTGATCCCGTTGATCGTTCCCATCACCCTGCTGAACCATTTTATGCGGAAATATAATGAGCCGTATTTGAAGAGACAATATTATTTGAATCCACATCCAGTGGAGCTGATGCTGAGGAATCATGTGTAAGAATTTATAAAATTTTTCAATTTGAGTTTTATTCAATTAGCTTCTCAACTTCTTCGATTAAAACAGGCAGATTGGGACGAGTGAAGCTGATCTCCTCTGCCGCAACACGATGATGCTTGATGTCTGGCGGGATGTGTTTGTGATGCGGATGAGTGCTTTTCAATTCCTCCACATCAGGATGAGGCATTGAATCATACCACCACAGCGTTCGCTCTCAAACTTGAGCTCATAAAAATACCTGATGATGCGATGGGTAACAAAATCAATCTGTTCAAAAACTTGTAAAACATGCCCCGAATGAAAAAATATTCGTCCCCGTGTAATGCCGATGGTTTGACTTTTCGTATAGACGCCTAAATTGTGGCGCTCTATGGTAGGACGATCCGCCAGAAGGAAGAAAATAAATTTCGCATATTCCCCATAACTGTTCAGA
>JAEAME010001422.1_pt1 | contig 16793 bp, 13 predicted proteins | sample 8958731 | NCBI WGS metagenome assembly JAEAME01 (sample SAMN16933194, study PRJNA681113) | bioreactor sludge metagenome | isolation source: anerobic bioreactor sludge (Control) | place: India:Bengaluru | collected 2018-10-24 | reverse complement strand
ATAGCGAAGACCAAGAATTGCTTAACATGTTGGGCGATTCTGATGACGATCAAGCATTGACGGAAAACCCCACGGAGTCGGAATCCAGTGATGAAGATTTATTAAGTCTGCTGGATGATACGGATCAAAGCACTGCATCCAGCGAGCAACCCGTTTCTAACGAACAATCGGCTGACAATAGTGATGAAGGAATGGATGATATACTTCGTATGCTCGAGCTTGATGAAAATGCTGATTCTAAAAGCGAGGATAACACATCGGATGATGCCAGTATCGATGAGTTGCTAGCAGATTTTGAAAGCACCGACAATACCTCGGACAACGAGAGTATTGAAGCGTTGTTAGCTGATGATACTGATCAATCCGACGCATCAAATTCGTCTCAACAATCAGTCCCCGCTGATCAGTTAGCTAACGAAGTCGATCAATTAGAAACCGTGCTATCAAACAAAACGGCTGAAGCAGAAAATTTACAGACTGAGATCAAAAATTATGATCAGAAAATAGATGACTACCAACGCAAGGGGGTTCCTCGTAGCAGCGATAGAGCTCCGGTGCAACCTGTTAGCAATAGTCAAACAAGCTCCTCGTCTGAGTCGAGTTTCGATTATGAATCAGACGCTGGCGGCGGCTATTTCAATGGAGATTACGAGGCTTCTTATAATGCGGCGTTGGACATGTACAGAAATAAGAATTATCAACAAGCGGTCGCTACTTTATTCCAACTTCTGCAACAGGATTCACGACACCAGCTTGCTGACAATTGTCAATATTGGCTTGGAGAGTGTCGCTATGCTCAGGGAAAATACTATCAGGCAGTCGTAGAATTCAACAAAGTGCTTGCTTATGATGCGCCAGATAAACAAGATGATGCTCAGCTCATGCTGGGAATGGCTTATTTGAAGCTGGGCGAAATGAATAGCGCGCGGAATGAATTTGATTGGCTGGTCAGTTGCTACAATTCCAGCGAATATGTGAGTACTGCCAATCGATATTTAGGACAATTCTAACCTTATAAAGACTGGGAATTTTACTATCAGGTAAAATTCCCAGTCCCTTTCTTTTTCCCACAGCAGCGACCTGCCCGCCAGGGTGGTTTTATTTTTTTATCCGGTCGTATTATTTTTCCAAAATGGAACATCAACTTTATGACAGATTTTGTTCACCTCCACAACCATTCTCACTATAGCTTGCTGGACGGCGCTTGCCGAATTGACGATTTGATTCATACCTGCCAGGAATTCGGTATGACAGCGCTAGCATTGACTGATCACGGCAATATGTTTGGCGTCATTGAATTCTATATGAAAGCTCGAGAAGCCGGGATCAAGCCGATAATTGGCGCCGAAGTTTATATCGCCCCTAACAGCCGCTTCGACAAGACTTCATCAAAAGGAGGCAGCGACGCTTCTTTCCATCTCATTCTGCTTGCCAAGAATCAAGATGGCTATCGGAATTTAATGAAACTGGTATCGATTGGCTTTCTGGAAGGATTCTATTACAAGCCCCGCATTGATAAAGAAACGCTTCGGCAATCATCATCGGGATTGATCGCGCTTTCAGCCTGTTTGAAGGGCGAAGTTCCGCAGATGATTTTACAGGAGAATTTTGATCGCGCCGAGCTGGCAGCACTTGAATTTAGAGATATTTTCAAAGATGATTTTTATTTTGAAATCCATCGCCATAATATTCCTGAAGAGGAACTAGCCATTAAAGGAATAGCTAAATTGAGCAAAAAACTGGGTATCCCGATGGTCGCGACCAATGATACCCATTATCTAAAAAAAGAGCACGCCTTTGCTCACGATATATTACTGTGCCTGCAAACCGGGAAAAGCATGGATGAGCAAAATCGAATGCGATTTAATACTGAGGAAGTATATTTCAAATCGCCCCAGCAAATGAAAGAACTGTTCCAGGATTTTCCCGATGCCATTAGCAACACCCGATTGGTCGCCAATAAATGCAATCTGGAATTGGACCTCAAATCGATTCACCTGCCTTATTATCAAGTTCCAGAGTCGAATGGCACCCTGTCACTTGACGAATATCTTCGCCATTTAGCCGAACAGGGACTGAAAGAGCGTTACCCAACCATTACGCCAGAGCTAAAAGCCCGATTGGATTATGAGCTAGACATCATCAAAACGATGGGCTATGCGGGCTACTTTTTGATCGTCAGCGATTTTATCGATTACGCCCGCCAGCAAAATATTCCGGTCGGCCCCGGGCGTGGCTCAGCCGCTGGCAGCCTCGTCTCCTATGCTTTGAGAATTACCAATATTGACCCCATCAAATATGATCTACTGTTCGAACGATTCCTCAATCCCGAACGCGTGAGTATGCCGGATATTGATATCGATTTTTGTTATGAACGTCGGGAAGAGATCATCAAATATGTGAAGCAAAAGTATGGTGAAAAAAATGTCACCCAGATCATTACATTTGGAACCATGGCGGCTCGCGGTGTGATCCGCGATGTGGGGCGGGTTCTGAAAATGAGTCTGTCGGAAGTTGACAAGATTGCCAAGATGATTCCGGCGACGATCGGCATGACGCTGGACAAAGCATTGGAACTGGTTTCCGAGCTGAGAGAGATCGCTGAAAAAGATGATCTGCACCGTAAGTTAATCGAGAATTCACGCATTCTCGAAGGATTAGCGCGACACGCCTCCACTCATGCGGCGGGCGTGGTTATTACTCCAGATGAACTAACCAAATATACTCCACTGTTTAAATCCAGCCAGGGCGATGTAACAACCCAATACGACATGAAAATCCTGGAGAAGATTGGTCTATTAAAAATGGATTTTCTCGGACTGCGAACCCTGACAGTCATCGATGATACATTAAAGTTGCTCCGCAAACGGGGCGTTACGCTTGACCTAGATAGCCTCCCGCTCGAAGATCCCGATACGTACAAAATTTTTTGCAACGGCGAAACCATCGGCATCTTCCAGTTTGAAAGCTCTGGCATGAGAGAATGTTTGCGCCGCTTGAAGCCCCAGCGACTCGGCGATCTCATCGCCATGAACGCGCTCTATCGCCCCGGTCCCATGGACATGATCGATGATTTCATTCAAAGAAAACATGGCGAGACCAAAATCGAATATCTGCACCCCTTGCTGGAACCGATTCTGAAAGAGACCTATGGCGTCATGGTTTATCAGGAACAGGTGATGCGCGTCGCCAGCGATCTGGCTGGTTTCAGTTTGGGCGCAGCAGACTTACTGCGTCGGGCTATGGGAAAGAAAAAAGTCGAATTGATGAAGGAACAGCGAGAAAAATTCATCCAGGGCGCGGCTAAAAAAAACATAAAAGAAGCATTTGCCAATGAAATTTTTGATTTGATGGCAAAATTTGCTGGTTATGGTTTCAATAAATCTCACGCCGCCGGCTATTCGTTAGTTGCCTACCAGACCGCTTATTTAAAAGCGCATTATCCAGCGGAATTTATGGCTGCCAACCTGACCAGCGAAATGAGCAATACCAGCCGCATCGTGATTCTCATCGAAGAATGCAAACGAATGGGTATCGATGTGCTGCCGCCTGATGTCAACGAGAGCGCGTTTGAATTCACGGTGGTCGGCAGCGATATTCGCTTCGGTCTGGGAGCTATTAAAAATGTCGGCAAAAACGCCATCCTTTCTATTCTCAAATCCCGGGAATGTAACGGTCATTTCAAAACCATTTTCGATTTTGTCGAAAACATCGATTCGCGGCTGGTCAATAAAAAAGTGATGGAGAGCCTGGTTCAGGCTGGCGCGCTGGATTCGCTCGAAGGGCATCGCGCGCAATTGATGGAGAGCATCGATATGGCAGCCGCTTACTGCCAGAGGGTCCTCACGCATCGCGCCAATGGACAAACCAGTATCTTCGATGCTGGCGGACAGAATGTCAGTCACGATCATCCGTCATTGCCTGAAGTGAAACCCTGGAGTCAGGGAGAGCAATTGGCAAAGGAAAAAGAGCTGCTCGGCTTCTACTTTTCCGGTCACCCGCTTTCTAAATATAATCTTGAGCTTCAGATGTTTTCCCGATATACGTTGGATAAAATTCATTCGATTCCTGATAAAACCGAAGTGAAAGTTGTGGCGATCATCACTGCTGTCAAAAAGCATTTCGACCGAAAAAATCGACCCATGGCGTTTGTGACCATCGAAGATCTCACTGGGACCGCTGAATTGATTGTCTTCGCCGATGCGTACGATAAATATAATCGGATCATTCATGTCGATTCCATGGTGCTGGTGATGGGCAAGGTATCCTCCAAAGGCGATAACGATGAAAATAAAATCCTGTGCGATGATCTCATCCCCCTCACCGAAGTCTGGGATCGCTGCGTCAAAAATATCAGTTTTTCACTGAAGCTCAACCAGGAAACTGAGAATCATATTCGCGAGATAAAAAACCTGTTATCAACCAACCGGGGCCGCATTCCCATTTACATCAATGTGAAAACGCCGGAGAATGGAGAATATGTTTTTCTCTCTAAGAAAATTACAGCACAGCCTTCCCCTCTGCTGGTGAGCAAGCTGTCAAATATTATTGGGGTGGAGAATATTTGGATTGAGAGCTGATTGTTGGGTGATTTGGTCATAAGGAAATTGGGTAATTGAATGGTTTAATTGTCAGTTAAAGGTCATTGTGAATTAATAAATCTATTTTTATTTTGAAGAAGCCTCAACGTTAGACATTTCTAATTTGGCAGATATTTTTCTTAAGAGATTAACTTAGCCAAATATTTTTTCGATTTAAACCATGACATCGCCTGAAAGAGATAACCGCTGAAATCGGGACATCGGAAAAAGAAACCGAGGGAATTATAAACGACATTTCAAACTGAGGTTTGTATGACCAAAGAAAATAAGCGAATCATTATTGTTAAGGGGACAGAGATCACTGTTTTACAGGCATTTGATAGCGATTACATTTCGCTCACGGATATGGTAAAAGCATTCGGAGATGAAACAATTATTTACAATTGGCTCCGCAATCGCAATACGATTGAATTTTTAGGTATCTGGGAGCTGCTCAATAATTCCGATTTTAAACCTCTCGAATTCGAGAGGTTTAAAAGTGAATCGGGATTGAATAGTTTTAGTTTGTCTCCCAAAAAATGGATTGAGGCAACCAATGCTATCGGCATTGTCTCCAGAGCCGGACGTTACGGCGGCGGCACCTTTGCTCACAAAGATATTGCTTTTGAATTCGGTTCCTGGCTCAGTGCCGAATTCAAGTTATATTTGATTAAAGAATTCCAGCGTCTCAAAGAAGAAGAAAACAAACGTCTCTCACAAGACTGGAATCTGCAACGCGCCTTGGCTAAAATAAACTATCGTATCCATACGGATGCCGTTAAAGATAATCTTATTCCAGCCCTGGTTTCCAAAAGCCAAATCAATATGATTTATGCCAGTGAAGCCGATGTGCTGAATATGGCGCTTTTTGGCAAGACTCGGCGGAATGGCGGCAACAAAATCCGGAAAGGCCAGGCAATATTCGCGATTATGCCAGCCTCGAACAGTTGGTGGTGTTAAGCAATCTTGAGAGTTTGAATGCCGTAATGATCCACCAGCAATTGCCACAGAGCGAACGCCTGGTGCAACTGAATCAGGTGGCTATTAACCAGATGAAATCGCTGATACAGAACATACAGATCAAAAGATTGAAATGAGCTCTAGAATTAAAAAGAAACGGGATAATAAAAAAACATGAAAAATCTAAAGTTTCTGGAATTGTCTGTGGCGGGAAAATTATATAACAATGGAAGATAAAGAATACCACTTTTCATAAAACAAAGGAGATTGCCATGAAGCCCAAAGCATTATTTTTTGCATCAGCTTTATTGCTACTGACATTTTTTTGCGCCTCGCTATATAGCCAGTCAGCGCCCACTTTTTATGCCGGCGTGAAAATCCAGTACAAAGGTCACGATCTTAGACCCGAAATTTCCGGCAGTAGCACTGGCTTTAATTATTATTCAGTCCCCTGTGTAGCTGACTTGAATGGCGACGGGAAAAAAGACTTACTGGTCGGATATTTTTATAATGGCTGGGTGTATCTTTACTTCAATTCTGGAACAGACAGTTCTCCAGTTTTTACTAGTGAGGAAATACTCAAAGCTGGAGGTTCCACTATCTCCGTAGGATATGGTTGATGCCTTGGTGCAGCGCCGCAGATTGCGGACTGGGATCAAGATGGTGATTTAGATTTGCTGGTCGGTGAAAGAAATGGCTATGTATGGCTATTCACTAATAATGGCTCGGTGACTAAACCACTTTTATCTGCCTCTGGCAGACTTCAGGCAAATAGCAGCATTCTCGATGTCGGCTACAATTCATGTCTGACCGTCTCGGATTGGAATAATGATGGCAAAAAGGATTTGATCATCGGTAATCAAGATTATCAAATTCGGGTTTTCCTCAATACTGGCACGAATAGCTCCCCCACCTTCGGGACTTATTCGGTAATTTCGAATGTCTCTTATTATCGGGGCTCTCCAAAAATAGCTGACCTGAACCGTGACGGGAAAAAAGATTTGATTGTTGGCGACAATGATGGCTATGTAAATTTTCACAGCAATGTTGGCACCGACAATGCACCCAGCTTTGCCAGTGGTGGCGGGGTTCGGTTGAAAACCCAGGGAGGATCAGATATAAAGGTGTATTATGGCGCTCATATCGATGTAACCGACTGGGATGCCAATGGTAGCCTGGATCTTCTGGTGGGAGATTATGATGGCTATGTTGAGCTGTTCCTCAATACCGCCGCCGGTTCAAATGTTGGCAATCCGATGCCAGAAGTTCCCGTTGAATTCTCATTAAGTCAGAATTATCCGAACCCATTCAATGCTCTAACTGCGATCACTTATAAAATCTCAAAACCAGGGGATTTCAAGCTTTCAGTTTTTAATGGGACGGGACAATTGGTGCAAAACTTAGTCAGCAAATATCATTCGGCCGGTGAATATTCGATTGAATGGGATGCCAGTGATGAGCCCTCCGGCATTTATTTTTATCAGCTTGCCTCAGCGCATTTTTCAAAAACCCGGAAGTGTCTCTTGCTCAAGTAAGCCGAATGTGAAACTCCCAATTTGCTGTTCAAATCCATTGAAGAAATTCAAGGAACTTTGATCTATTGTTTGAGTAATAAGCTTGTTTAATGTTTTGGGTGAATTAGATATCCTATTCACCATCATTTATCGCAGGGAGGAACTATGGAAGAACCGAAAGGCTTTTTCACTACATTGTTTGATTTTTCATTTTCAGAATTTATCGTTCCCAAAATTATTCAAACCCTGTTTGGAATTGGAATTTTCGCAGCAGCAATCGGCGCGGTTTTTTTCATAAACTGGGGTTTTCGTGGCGGATTTTTTGCAGGGCTGCTCACCATCATTCTTTCACCTATCATCTTTGTCTTTTACGTGATACTGGTCCGTGTTTTTCTTGAAGTCGTTATGGTGCTGTTCCGCATTTCAGACAACCTGACGAAAATAGCTGCCGATAAAAAAGAACAGCTTGAACCATAGCAAACTCCATGTTCTATAAAATAGGATTCTTCAAGAAACCTGTTTTAACTAGATATATTATCAGAAAAAATAGGACTTAATTTTCAGAGTGATCACCATTTTTAAAGCTAGAGTTCTTTGCATTTCTATCGTTACCAGACTTAATATTTTCTCAATATCAATTAAAAAAATACCCTAAAATTATCCTCACCATAAATTATGAAATCAACTTTCGGACAAGAAGAAAAGGAACGATACGCCCGACAAATCGCATTTTCTGGAATGGGCACCGAAGGACAAAAAAAGCTGGCTCAAAGTAGGGTCATGATTTTAGGCTGCGGTGGATTGGGTTCGGCTTCAGCTTCGATTCTGGCGCGGGCTGGAATTGGCTATCTGAAATTGGTGGATCGCGATTTTTTAGAATTGAATAATTTGCAGCGACAAATCCTCTACGAAGAACATGACGTGAAAGAGGGCTTGCCTAAAGCCATTGCCGCCCAGCGCCGCATCCATCAAATCAATTCCACCATTCAGGTCGAACCCATCATTGCCGATGTCAATCGCTTCAATATTGAAAAGCTCATTGCCGATGTCGATCTGGTCATCGATGCGGCGGATAATTTCGAGACACGGTTTTTATTGAATGAAGCCTGCGTGAAAAATCATCGGACCTGGATTTATGGCGCAGCGATCGAATCCTACGGTTTGACTATGAATATTATTCCCGGTGAAACCGCCTGCCTCCGTTGCGTAATGGACAATATCCCACTGCCTGGCTCAACACCCACATGCGAAACGGTTGGAGTATTAGCCTCGATTGTCTGCATCATTGCTTCGATTCAATGCGCGGAAGCGATTAAAATTTTAACTGGCAAGAGAGATGAAATAAATAGAAGCCTGCTCAGCATCGATGTCTGGCAGAACAGTTTTCAGGCTATCGATATTACTAAAGCGACGATTCAGAAAAATTGCCCGGTTTGCAATCAGCATTGGTTTGAATTTTTGGAAGGCAAACAGGGCAGCGCTTTTACGACGTTGTGCGGACGTAATGCGGTTCAAATTTTGCCGTTCAAAGAAATGCAAATAGACCTGGCAAAACTGGCCATCAGCCTTTCGGATTTGGGTGTGGTGAAAGTCAATGAATATTTGATTCGCTTTGAGATCGAAGGCTATGAACTTTCCATCTTCCCGGATGGCCGGGCGATCGTGAAAGGGACCACGGATACTGGGATTGCGCGGAGTTTGTATTCGGAGTATGTTGGAAATTAACTCAAAATTAAAATCATTCAATTGCGGCTTCCGCCATGGCTTTGACATTTGCTGGCGAAACATTGGGCAGCAATGCCTCATGGCTGGGACTGACGACCAGGTACGGACCCAATAGCTTCTTCACCCGCCGCACCTCTTCCTTCACCTGCTCTGGACTGGCATGAACCAAAATTTGCTGCGTATCGATTCCTCCAATGAAAGCGATCTTGCCTTTGAATTCTTTCGATAAAATTTCCGCATCCATATTGCTGGCTTTTGCCTGCAACGGATGTAGCGCCTCCACTCCCATATCGATCAACCGCGGGATCACTTTATAGATCGAGCCACAGGAATGGAGAATGACTTGATACCCATATTTATGTCCCTGCTCGGTCAGCTCTTTGAAATATGGAAAGACGAATTCCTCGAATAGCTCGGGGCTGATCAATAGATCAAGCTGAGTTCCAAAATCATTGCCGAAAAAGAACGCATCGATCAGATCGCCCGCCTGCTCAAAATACCGACGATCCGCCTCTAAATAAAAATCGATCATGTGACGGGTAACGGCGTGAACGATTTCAGGATGGGTGTACATTTTGATGAAGTAATTTTCCATGCCGAAGAAATCGGCGATCTCATGAAAAAAGGGACACCAGAAGCCGCTGGCGCGATAGACATCGCCAGCATTTCGAAGCAACTCCAGCGTTTCGGAAAAATCAAGATAATCTGGATTAGGCCAAGCGAAGTCATGAACCTGCTGAACATCTTCGCAATCAGCAAAAACACCCTCAGCGCTTAGTTCCTTGCCTTTGCGCTGCATGTCCCAGATGGGTTTCCCTTCGGGGTGCTTGTAAGAAATCCATTGAGGACAAATCCAGCGAAAATCATCTTGCAGCAACCGACGGACGCCCTCCATGTCTGGTTGCCCAAAGGCTTTCAAATAAATCGGCTCAGTATCGGCATGAGGCTTTCCTAACCAAAGGCCGACCCGATCAGCCACTTCTCCAGCAATGATTTTTCGAATTCGTTCACGATGGGTCATATTTCGTTTAAGTTCCTTTGCTCGATTTTAATTCATTTAAAAATTATCGGGGTTACAAAGTTTTATCCAAAATTTATCTCCAGCAGTTCCATCACTCGCTGGATTGGACAATAAACTGTGACTTCAGTGGAGCCAGCGAATAACAATCCCACTGCTTTATTGGTATCAGCTTCCACCAACAGGGAGCCAGAGTCCCCGGCTTCTGACATATCTGTGGTGATGATCTGATTATCAAATATCGCGAATTTTCCATCGCCATATCCGACTTGAACCATCGTGTTCAACATGGTGATTTTGCCTTTAGTTAATCCGGTGGTTCTGCCACTTTTTTTCACTGCCAATTCCAATTCCGGATCTCGAACACCAGCGACCAATCCGATGTCTAAAATTTCATCTTCTATGCCATCGCCCCAGGGAATTGCAACGGCAGCGTCAACCTCATTTACAGTTGTATCCATGCGACTGGCGGTCAGTCGAGATTTTGAGCCTAATAGTCTGGCAATAAAATTAGCTGAGCCAGCAGCAGCTTTGGCGATCGAACAGTTGCTTTCACTTTTTTCAAAAATGATGGGAACGAACCGTTCCAGTTCCGCGATCAGATCTTGTGGCACTCTACCGCCATCGATCGGACCGGGCTGGACAATAGCATCTTTTTTTCGAGCCTCGTTGCTATTGGCCAATACGTGATTATTGGAAAGGATGAGTTTCTTGTTCGTTGCATTATCCCGTACCACAGCGCCAAACGTGCCAGCTGTAATATATTCATGACCGATACTCACCCCAGAAGGTGCCGGCCGCCAACGATCCTTTCGGGATTTATGAATGACAATTTGCCCCACTGCTTTTACGTCAGTGGCGATCCCATCAATTTCCTCTGGGATCACGTCCTTACCTGCCAAGCGGGAGGCGCCTAACTTATTGGTGACCAGTATGACCAGACTTAAATCTCCCGTGGTTTGCTTTTTGGTTTCCTTAAAACCGACGCCCACGCCAATTACATTGTTTTTTTTCATGAGGTCGGTTTGAGCCTTCTTTTTAACCTGTAATATTTGTTCCATAGCTGCCATGCCTGCACCTATCCTTTTTTAATTTCACTTTCATTTCAACTTTTATCACTTTTCAAAATCAATTCTCTTTCATCCTGATAATTAAGAACGTTTAGTGCATCATCAACTTTGAGCCATCGCAACTGATCCACCTCTTTGTTGGCATGAAAATGAATATCTCCAATCAATTTCATATTCCAATAAAGCACTATCTTGGGGACATTTTCAGGAGCATAGCAAACACAGCCGGCAAAGCTCAAGATTTCAGCTTCACAGCCGGTTTCTTCCCACACTTCTCTTTTCGCCGCTTCGATCCAGCTTTCTCCTGACTCCAACTTACCCTTGGGAAGCGTCCAATCGTTATGTTTGGGGCGATGGATAATTGCCAGCTGTTTACCCTCAGAAGTGTCTCGCCAGACTAATCCGCCGGCAGCTTGAATGACTTCAGGGCCAGTTTTGGAAAGCATCATTTTTTCGCTGAACTTATTTAGTCGATCCTATACTTTTATTATTAATGACGGTAATGATAAACAAATATTATCAAAAAGTCAAGCACTTTTCAGACCGATAAATGGATTTAAAGTTATCTTCAGGTCTGACAGAACAATAATCAAGCAATTTTATCCTAAAGACAAATCATTTAAAAATTTTAAAAAATGTGCTTGCAATTTTAATGGATAATTTTTATCTTTAGCAACCGATTTGTCGCTCAATCATAATCGAAACTAATCATTTGTCATTAGCGACACTTTGGGCGGATATTAAGTTTCAGATTTTCATTTAAAACAGGAGAGCTAATTAATGAGTAATCTGGTAGCAATAACTGAGAGCAACTTCGAAGCTGAAGTCATCAAGTCTGATCTTCCGGTACTAATTGATTTTTGGGCGGTTTGGTGTGGACCATGCAAAATGATCGCTCCAATTGTCGAAGAGCTTGCAAACGATTATGAAGGTCAATTAAAAGTGGTAAAATGTGATGTAGATTCTAATCAAAGCATTGCCATTAAATATGGCATCAGGAGCATTCCAACGCTTCTTATTTTTAAAAAGGGAGAAGTTGCAGAGCAAATTATTGGCGCGCTACCGAAGCATCATATTCAGGATAAGATCGATAATCTGCTGTCGAAGTAAGCCATGTTTTCATTTTTTGAATTTATAAAAAATTGGTTAACAATCGATTCTTACATTTCTGCATTGATAATAATTTTGAGGAGTACGAATTTTCATGAATGATCTCAAGCCCCTAAAATTTCTATTCAACTGTTTGAACAGTTTCAATTGTTGGTGGAAACTGTAAAGGGGTGGAATTGATCATATAAATTCTAGCTACGAGAGTAAGCCCATGAATTCCGACCCACTAAGATTTTTAGAGTGGGTTTTTTATTTACTTATCAGGAGGCGTCGTGATACAGAGCAATGATAAGCAGCTTAACATTGGAGAGCTGCCCAACCTTAAAATCGTTCCCATTTCTGAAATAATTTTCCACGAAGACCCGGATGTCGAGCGATCATCCAAACTCATAGAGTATATCAGAAAGGAGAATCGACTTACGAATCCGCCGGTAGTGGCAACGCATTCTGGCAGTGACCAGTACATGCTGCTGGATGGGGCGAATCGTTTGACCGCTCTGCGCGAATTAAATATTCCCGATGTATTAGTACAGCATATTGATTTGTTTGATCCGGGGCTTATTTTTTTGCACTGGCATCATGCGATTGAAAAATTTACCAGAGATTCATTTTTAGAAAAAATTAATAACTTGCCTGATATTGCAATAACCAAAAGTATCAAAAATCATTTAATAGACAATGACAATGGGGATTTGCTTTGTCAAATCCAGTTTGCTGACCAGAGTGTTTACATGATTCATGCTCACAGCGATCTATTTCAGCGTGTAACCGATTTGAGAAATATAACCGCTATTTACAAAGGTTTTCAATATATGGATCGCGTGAGCTATACCAATCTGGAGCATCTCACAGCGAATTATAGTCAGTTTTGCGCATTAATCGTCTTTAAAAAATTAGAAAAACAAGAACTCGTAGAAGTAACCAATCATGGGATGCGGGTTCCCAGCGGGATTACTCGCATTATTATGCCCAAACGGGCGCTACGAATAAATGTTCCCTTAGATATTCTTCGCTTCGATGTCTCAATGGAGCAAAAAAACTATTGGCTGCAGAATAGAATTACTGAACAGATTCACGATAAATCGATTCGGTTCTATCATGAGCCGACATTTCTGTTTGATGAATAGTTTGCCAGGTGACTTGTTCATAAAATGAAAATATTTTATAATTGATTGGATTTATTTTTTCAGTAAAAAAAATAGCTGATAAACCCTTGTTTGGCATGATTCAATAGTTACTGGGGAGGGGGTATCCTGGTAGTGAGAACACTGCTAACATAAACTAGCCCAACCATCAAACCTAAGGAGTATTTATGGAAACTACGAAATTTTTTCTTGCTGAAAAAGAAATGCCCCGTCAATGGTATAATATTCAGGCTGATCTGCCTAAACCACTGCCGCCGGTTTTGCATCCGGGAACAAAACAACCCATAGGTCCACAAGATCTGTCACCGTTATTTCCAATGGAATTAATTAAACAGGAAGTGAGTACCGATCAATGGATTGATATTCCCGATGAGGTGCTGGATATTTATAAACTCTGGCGACCCTCGCCGCTTTATCGAGCCCGACGGTTGGAAAAAGTGCTTGACACGCCCGCTAAAATCTATTACAAATGGGAAGGTGTAAGCCCAGCGGGCAGTCATAAGCCCAACACGTCGATCGCGCAAGCCTATTATAATAAACAAGAAGGCGTAAAACGAATTAGCACAGAAACCGGCGCGGGACAATGGGGTAGTGCGCTGGCTTTAGCTTGCAATTTATTTGGCTTGGAATGTAAAGTCTATATGGTGAAGATCAGCTATAACCAGAAGCCGTATCGTCGCGTGATGATACAAACCTGGGGCGCTCAAGTGGTTCCCAGTCCCAGCACCGACACCAATGCGGGACGAATGATATTAGAACAGAATCCAGAATCGCCGGGCAGTCTGGGCGTTGCCATCAGCGAAGCTGTGGAAGATGCGGCCACTCGGGATGACACTAAATATTCGCTCGGCAGTGTTTTGAATCATGTATTACTACATCAAACGATTGTTGGACTTGAAGCTAAAAAGCAGATGGAAATAGCTGGTGATTATCCTGACATCCTGATCGGGTGTGTCGGCGGCGGCAGCAATTGTGCTGGTCTGGTTTTTCCATTCATGGCCGATAAATTTAAAGGCAAAAAATTGAGAGCCATTGCTGTCGAGCCAGCTTCCTGCCCAACTCTGACGCGCGGACCGTATGCTTATGATTTTGGCGACGTGGCTGAAATGACTCCGTTATTGGCCATGTACACCTTAGGTCATAAATTTATTCCGCCGCCAATCCATGCCGGTGGACTGCGCTACCATGGGATGGCACCTTTGATCAGTCATTTGGTCAAAGAAAAATATATGGAAGCGGTTGCCTATCAACAGTTAGAAGTATTTGAGGCTGCTAAAATTTTCAGCCGAACAGAAGGCATTATTCCCGCTCCTGAATCCGCTCATGCCATCCGCGCCGCGATTAACGAAGCTGAACAGGCTAAGCGGGAAGGCCAATCAAAAACCATTCTCTTCAATCTCAGCGGCCATGGGCATTTCGACATGGGAGCCTATGATGCATTCTTTGCCGGCAAGCTGGCGGATCATCAATTGCCAGATGAAGAAATTAAGCGAACTTTAGCGATGATCAAAGATTATCCGCCAGTGAAGTGATGCATTGGTTTGATATGGCGCGATGCAATTCAATGAAAAAGGGTGTCAGGTACATCCCTGACGCCCTTTATATTTTAACAACGCGGATTGGTCAAGATAGATGCGCAGGCTGTGTACATTATTTCTTATTTTTTAATCTTGCGCTGACTATAGCCATGATTGATGCTCTCATCGTCTTCTGCTAATGACAGTAGCTTGGAAATTATACTGTCATTTTTCTACTGATTCAATTAAGCCAGGCACTCCCTGCAATAGCGGTTGTTCTTTTATCAAACGATTAAACTTATCATGATCAATCTCAAACGTGTGACTATTTTCTGAGCTTTCAATTTTTTCGATGTATTCTTTTGATTCAAAGTACTTTGCCAGTTTTTTGCTTACTGCTAAAACCTGCTCATCAGTGAACCAGTTCCAGGTTTTGCCGGTATTTTTTTCTATGATACAATTCAGTTCCACTGCCCAAGCGGCTTTAAATAGACCGACCATTCTTAAGTCCCTTTGTAAAGCTAAGAATTGCCCTTCGGTATAGGGATTAAAATATTTGAAATGTTTTGAATAAAATACAGCATTGTGATAATGTTCCGGAATATTTAACAAGCCATCTGTTTTAAGCCTCAATGACATGTTGACGAAGATGCCCACGATTTGTCGTCCAATTCTGAGTCCGGGATGAATTTGTCCGGGCAATGGAGGACGAGTTGTGGCAAAATCGGCAGTTGGATCCTGTAATGTTAGCCATTCAATCACAATCATACCGAATTTTTGACCAGCAATATCTGTTGGGAATATGGGCTTGACAATAAAAAATTTTTTCCGAACAATCAATTCACCTAAGAGATGTGCCTGGTCTTCTTTTTCAAAATAAACCTTTAAGGTGTGTCGGTAGGGATCACGAGCATTGATTTTAACAATAAAATCATGAAAGCCTCTTTTATTAAGGTCTTTGAAAATGCCATATTCCTTCAATGCAGTATAGATTCCTTCGTCTGAATAGAAATTCAAAAAGAGATGAGGACGGTCTTTATCGGTCAGATCACCCAAAATCTCATCAGTGGAAATGAATTTATCCGCCGTTGTTGTTCGTTGTAACTCAAAATTAGTTAGCTGCTCATAAATGTGACGATATTTTTTCGATGTTTGTATCATAGATAATTTTTAAAAATAAAAAATATTAGATGAATCCCATTTTAAAAGACTTCTTCAAGAAACCTCTGGAGAGGAAATCAATCGTATTCAAAATTAGCACTACCCGCTTTTATAGGCAATATTTAAATTCTACAATTTAAGATTATTAGAATAGACTAATATAACAAAAAAAAGTTTCAAGAGTTATCCACACCTAACTGGTACTAGGATCAAAATCCGGTTAAATTGTGAATTTCTATAATCTCCCGATTTCTCAATCGCTGTCCAGATGCTGCCAGTCATTAAAAAAATAGCATTATAAAAAAGCAAACAATACGATTGGATCCGATTCGACTGATGTAGCTAGTGCTTTGTTTATTATATAATATAGTCAAGTTGTATCATCCAAAATAATAGAACTTGTTTATTAACCCAACGATTCTTGTGTCAATAATGCTTTTGGCGGAGTTAAGGAAATATGTGGAGAGATTTTAAAATGAACTTTTCATATCATTTTAAATTCAGCATTGAAATAATTTTCAAATACTTCGTTAGCTATTCAAGTAGCTTTAGAAACTTCATAAATTTTCTATCTGGCTGTCAAATCCTTATATATTTCACTTGCATTTTATAAAATCTGTTTCAAGATTTCAAAATGGTAATCCTAAATATCAGCAACTGTTTTGCCCTTTATCATGTTTTGCTTATAGTTATCGACTATTCCTTGTTCACCAAATTTTGATAATGTATTGGTCAGCAATATAGCTAATGTCCTGATCAGATGTATCTCTTCATATTTTGCTTGACATGTAAATCAAAAATGCTTATATTTATTTTCAAAAATGTTTTAGTAAAATAAGTTTCAGTATTTATTACAAATTAAGAATATCTTTCAATTGAGAATAGTGTTGGCTTTTACAAAAAATTAACTTTTTGCTTGACAAATAGATTTTTTTTTTGTATATTTCAGGTCATTTTTTCAGACTCACCAATGGCAATCAACCTGCCTGAAAA
>JAEAME010001421.1_pt1 | contig 16796 bp, 19 predicted proteins | sample 8958731 | NCBI WGS metagenome assembly JAEAME01 (sample SAMN16933194, study PRJNA681113) | bioreactor sludge metagenome | isolation source: anerobic bioreactor sludge (Control) | place: India:Bengaluru | collected 2018-10-24 | reverse complement strand
AGAATCGGATTCCCCCTTTGAAGGGGGCAGGGGGATGTTTTTTCCTTGTTTTCCTAGAAAATAATCCCTCCCGTAACCACGGTACTGTTTATCTTCCGTATCAATCCCTGAAGAACGCAGCCAGGACCTACCTCAGTGAATGAAACAGCTCCGTCGGCAATCATGTTCAGCACAGTCTGTGTCCATAGTACAGGTGAAGTAAGCTGTGCGACCAGATTCGATTGAATTTTTTCCGGATCGCTTGATGGTTTTGCTGATACGTTCTGATAAACAGGGCATACAGGATCGCTGAATCCTGTAGATCTTATTGCTTCTTCCAGCTCTGCCCTTGCAGGTTCCATGAGCGGTGAATGGAAGGCACCTCCGACAGCCAGTTTAAGTGTTCTTTTTACACTTCTTGATTTTAGAGCTTCAATGGCTTTATCAATGCCTTCATTTGTGCCGGAGATGACTATCTGTCCGGGGCTGTTGTAATTAGCCGGGACGACAATATCATCTATCAGGGCACAGACTTCCTCAACAGTCTTGTCATCGGCGCCAATTACAGCAGCCATTGTGGAAGGATTTTTTTCGCATGCCTTCTGCATTGCAGCAGCCCTCCTGGAGACAAGTACAAGGGCATCCTCAAACTTAAGGGTCTTGTTGGCAACAAGAGCCGAGAATTCACCAAGTGAATGGCCTGCAACCATGTCTGGCTTGAATTCAGGTCCGTTAACCGCGGCAAGTATTGCGGAATGAAGGAAAATTGCAGGCTGTGTTACCTTTGTCTGTTTCAGATCTTCCTCAGTTCCTGAGAACATGATCTCAGTAATGCTGAATCCGAGTATTGAATCAGCTCTGTCGAAAAGTTCCCTGGCAACAGCGGACTTCTCATACATATCTTTTCCCATACCCGGGAACTGGGCTCCCTGGCCCGGAAAAACGTAAGCTTTCATGTCAGTGCAGTTTTGAACCGATCAGGTGAATGAATTCTTCCCGAGTATTAAGATTACTAAGGAAGATCCCTGTAAAAGCAGATGTTGTTGTTACGGAGTTTTGTTTTTGTACTCCTCTTATCTGCATGCACATATGCTGGGCTTCAATCACCACGGCAACACCAAGAGGATTGAGACAGTCCTGGATGCAATTCCTTATCTGTGTTGTAAGCCTCTCCTGCACCTGCAGCCTGCGGCTGAAAGCTTCAACAACGCGCGCTATCTTACTCAGACCGGTTATATAACCGTCAGGAATATATGCAACATGAGCCTTTCCGAAGAAGGGGAGCATATGGTGCTCACACATTGAATAAATGTCAATATCCTTAACAATAACCATTTGCCGGTATTCCTCCTTGAATTTGGCTGAATTTATTATTTCACAGGGATTCATTGAATAACCCATTGTGAGGAAATAGATTGCCTTGGCTACTCTTTCAGGGGTTTTGATGAGTCCTTCCCTCTCAGGGTCCTCTCCAATCAGTTTCAGAACTTTATAGTAGACCTTCGACAACTCTTTTATGTTGTTCTCATCCCACTTTTCTATCCTGCTGTATCCATTTGAGTTATTTCCGGAGACATTTGATTCGCACGCATTCTTTTTAGCCATAATATTCTACATAGTTATTTTCGGTTTCACTTATTTTTACACAATGCAGGTGAGCGCCTGCTTTCACTACAGGTTCTTCAAGCTCGTTCCAGATAGCAATTGCAAGATTCTCGGTCGTGGCTATCTTACCCTTCATGAAATCTACCTCAAGATTTATGTTTTTATGATCGATCTTGCTTATGATCTTTTCAATAATTATCTCCTTAAGAGTGCTGATGTTAATTATAAATCCCCGGCCTTCAGTTATTTCACCCTTTATTGTCACATAAAGATCGTAATTGTGTCCATGCCAGTTGGGATTCGAGCATTTGCCGAAAACTTCACGGTTCTGTTCATCAGGCCAGTCCTGCCTGAACATCCTGTGGGCAGCACTGAACCTTTCTCTGCGTGTTAGGTAGATCATAACGAACTGCAATTAGAATGCAATATTAACCAATAAAATTAAGGTAATAAGCGGTTTGTGTCATATATTTATAGGTCGAAAAGGTATTACGGCATTAAGGTGTTAGGGCATTAAGGCGTTACGGAGGAGAAACACAGAGGTAAAGTGGTGGGGTGCAAGGTACAAGGTGCAGGATGTTTATCCTGACCTGCACGACCTGCACGACCTGCACGACCTGCACGACCTGCACGACATTTTTAAGTTGAAAAGTTGAAAATGTGAAAAAGATATTGATCGTAGCTGCGACCGAAGGAGAAGCCGGTATTCTAAGCAATATCAGGGGTATTGTAAACTCCGGGGGAGGGTTTGAAAAAGGGGGTTATAAGATCGATACTCTTGTTACGGGTGTCGGATCAATAAGCACTTCTTGGTCTCTGTCGAAATGGTTCTCAGTAAATGAAAAACCTGATCTGGCAATCAATATCGGAATTGCCGGGAGCTTTAATAAAGATATAGCGGCCGGAGATGTTGTCGTTGCCGCATCAGATTGCTTTGCCGATGCAGGGATCGAATCAGGAAGAGGTTTTCTGACGCTTGCTGAAGCGGGACTGCAGGACGCTGACAGCTTCCCTTTCAGGAGCGGGAAAATAATCTGTGATAACAGTTTTGTTGAACTTGCTGCAGCTAAACTAAGAAAAGCCCGCGCGATAACAGTAAACACTGCTTCCGGTACTGAAGAGACAATAGCCAGACTTGTAAATAAGTATGAGCCTGATATTGAAACTATGGAAGGTGCAGCATTTGCATATATCTGCAGCTGTGAGAGAATCGACTATCTTGCATTAAGGTCTGTATCCAATTTTATCGTTCCGCGTCCGGAACAAAAATGGGATATCCCGCTGGCTATTAAAGCTCTGAGCCTGGCGCTGGAAGAATTTCTTACAACAATCGACATGTAGCATGAAACTGACTCTTGGCTTTTCTCCCTGTCCTAATGACACATTCATTTTTGATGCAATGGTGCATGGGAAAGTTGATACTGAAGGACTGGAATTCTCATACTACCTTGCAGATATTGAGGAACTGAACCGGGGAGCTTTTGGAGGAAAGCCTGATATAACAAAGATAAGCAGCTTTGCCTATGCATTTGCTGCGAAAGATTACACGATACTTGATTCCGGAAGCGCTCTTGGATTCAGGAACGGCCCTCTGCTTGTCAGCCGGGGCAAAATTGATACTTCCAGCCTTGCTGATGCAAGGATAGCAATACCAGGTAAGCATACGACAGCAAACATGCTTTTCAGTATCGCCTGGCCTGAGGCTGCAAATAAGACTGAGTATCTCTTTTCTGAGATCGAAGACGCGGTGCTCAACGGCGAAGCTGATGCAGGGCTTATTATTCACGAGAGCCGCTTCACTTATCAGAAAAAGGGATTACAGAAGTTAGCCGATCTGGGTGAGTTCTGGGAAGGAATTACAGGACTTCCTGTCCCTCTTGGTATGATAGTGATAAACAGGAGGCTACCCGGAGAAACAGCCCTTGCTGTCAATCGTATAATTCAGAGAAGCGTCGAATTTGCTTTAGAAGATCCGGCTGCCTCACGGGATTTTGTTTCTGAGAATGCCAGGGAGATGGAAGGAGAGGTGATGAGAAAGCATATAGAACTTTATGTGAATAAATTCACAGTTAACCTGGGTCATGAAGGCAGAAAGGCTGTCACCGAATTATACAGGATAGCCTCGGATAAGGGAATAATTCCTGCAATGCCTGAACGGTTGTTTGCAGGAATTTAATTTCTTTAAGGATAAATAATTGGTTAATTTTGTGAATATAAATGATTCCTGAAATTCAGGACAGTAAAATATTTAAGTGCAAATTCTGCAAAAATGATTCTTAAGGATTTAATTTTTGAAACAAGGTCATACAGACGCTTCGACGGATCAAAAAAGATTCCGTATAAGACTCTTCAGGACCTTGTTGACCTTACAAGGCTCTCTGCTTCAGGAGCAAACAGGCAGCCTTTGAAATATGCAATTATCAATACGCCGGAGAAGTGTGAAAAAGTGTTCCCTTCGCTTGCATGGGCTGCATATCTGAAAGACTGGGAGGGACCTTCCGACAAAGAAAAGCCGGCTGCCTATATTATAATATTGGGCGATAAATCAATTACAGAATCTTTCGGGGTGGATCATGGCATAGCAGCTCAGAGCATAAGACTGGGAGCCACCGAAGCAGGCCTGGGGACTTGCATAATAGCCTCAGTGAAACGCGATCAGCTAAGCAAAGAACTGGGTATACCTGAAAAATATGAGATACTGCTTGTTATTGCATTAGGTAAAGCGGCTGAGAGAATAATCATTGATGAAATGAAAGAGGGAGATGTTAAGTACTGGCGCGATTCTGAAAAGAATCATCATGTGCCAAAAAGACCTCTTGATGAGATCATTATTGATCTTTAAAACAGAAGATGAAACAGATAGCCATAATATTATTCCTTTTCTTTCTGATCAATTTCCCCGTTAACAGCCAGCAGTCAAAAGGATCGCAGGGACTTATCCTCTTCAACGGGATAGTGATGGATTCAGGAACAAATTCCCCGCTTGCCAACACTCAGGTAATAATAAACAGGAGTTATCTTTCCGTTAGCGACAAGGAAGGCAGATTTGCTTTTTACGTGAACAGGAGGGATACCGTTGTCTTCACAAGGCTTGGGTACAAGACAGCTAACTTTATTGTAAGTGATACCCTTGCAGGCAGGGAATTCCTCGCGGGTATCTACATGAGTTCAGATACACTTTCAATAGCTGAGGTGATTATCACACCAAGGCTCAGGAACCTGAAATCGGAACTTATGAACAGTAAGATTGAACCAAATATCCAAATGGAAAATGCAAAATACAATCTTGCTCTTTCCGCCTATCAGGGAAGGATGGGCCAGAATAAGATGGGCGATCCGGCAATAAACTATAAAGTGCTGCAGCAGAAACAACAGGACGAAGCATACAGCAAAGGACAACTCCCCTCGGACAGGATAGTTGGACTTAGTCCGTTCTTGCTCATACCCGCAGTATACCTTCTTATCAACGGATTCCCTGATAAGCCTGCCGCAATGGAATCTCAGCTTACACCCCAGGAAATCGACCGTTTAAACAGGATCTACCTCGAAAAAACCAGAAAGAAATAATAACTTCCGGTCTCCGGACTCCGGTCTCCGGACTCCGGTCTCCGGAAATCATCCCTTATAAAATATCGCCTTAATAATATGGCTTGCCATCTTAGGGTTCTCCTTCAGGCGCCGTGTTGAATAGCCAAACCATTTTTCACCATAGGGAACATAGACTCTCATATTGTGTCCTTTGCTTACAATTTCTTCCCGCAGCTTCGGGGTGACTCCGTAAAGCATCTGGAACTCATAAAGATTCTTCGGAACATTATATTTCTCGATCAGTTTGTATGCCCCGTCTATAAGTGGTCTGTCGTGGGTGGCAATACCGACATGTATCTTATTTTTCAGCATATATTCCAGATCTTCAAGGTAATGCTGGTTTATCTCCCCGTATTTCTTATATGATATGCTTTCAGGTTCAATGTAAATTCCTTTGCACAGCCTGAAGCTCAGGGGAGCATCTTCGCTGTTAAGATCCGAGAGTCCTTTTATATCATCAAGAGTTCTCTTGAGGTAAGCCTGCACAACAAGTCCCACGCTGGCGGGGAACTCAATTTTAAGCCTTCGGAAGAGCTCTATTTCAAGGGTAGTGCACGGAGAATCCTCCATGTCTATCCTGATGAAGTTCTTATATGAGGCAGCTTTAGCCACGATCTCACGGATATGATGGTAGCATACCTCTTTGTCTATAAGCAGACCGAAGCTTGTGGGCTTTACCGAAAAATTGCCATCAATTCCGCTGGCGGTCGCAACTTCAATCAGGTTAAGATATTCCTTCTTGTTTAGCTCAGCTTCGTCGAGATCCTTTATGAATTCACCAAGAATATCGAATGTAACCTTTATATTCCTGCTGTTGAGCTCTTTTGAAACGCGCATGGCATCCTCTATCTTTTCTCCGGAAATATATGACCGTGAGAATATCCAGATGAATTTCTTCGGAAAATAGGGAAGTATCGAGGCAATGAATTTATTGAACATTTTGTTGGGATTAAATTAATTATCCTTTATTACTTTTGATTGGTCAATTAAATCAATTCTGTTTCTTTAAATAATGACGTTTATCATTACAACAGCTGGCAAAGAAAGGGGAAATTAGTTAATTTGAAATAATTTTTTATAAACTGTGCAACCATTTTTTTCAGAGTGAAGTCTTAAAAATGTCCTCAGCAGATGATGAGTGACCTTCAGATAATAAAAGGGTGCGTAAGGCACGAGAGGAAAGCGCAGCAGCTGTTATACGACAGGTATTCGCCTTTCCTGCTTGGTGTTTGTCTGAGGTATGCTGCTGACAGGGCTGAGGCTGAAGATATTTTACAGGATAGTTTCCTGAAAGTTTTTTTCAATATCAGGAAATATTCGGGAACGGGTTCTTTTACAGGCTGGTTGAGAAAGATAGCTGTTAATACTGCAATAACTCATTATCACAGGAATTTGAAATTCAGGCATTATGTTGAAATAGACGAGTATGTTTCCACAGAGACAGGAGATAAGGGGTTTGAAGAAGAACAGTTTACGGCTGATGAGTTGCATAAAGTGCTTAATGAGCTGCCTGCCGGATACAGGTTAGTATTTAATCTCTATGCTATTGAAGGTTATAAGCATAAGGAGATAGCAAAAATGCTCAGGATAGATACGAATACATCAAAATCTCAATACAGCAGGGCAAAAGCAGCTTTAAGGGAAAAGCTGGACCTCATACGAAAGATAAAAAAAATATATCCCTGCGGGGATTAATTAACATAAGTTTTAGAAAGTGAAAGGGAAGAAAGACGATAAGGCATTCAGGGAATTGTTCAGGCAAAAGCTTGAAAATGCTGAGCTTATGCCTTCATCTTCAGCTGGCAGCGAGCTCATGCGGAGACTTGCTGTGAAAGAGTTCTTTCATTTTATTCCCTCTAAATTCAATGTCTGGTATGCATGCGGAGTGGCAGCTGCGGGTGCTGCAATAGCTTTAGTTCTCTTCTCAGACCCTCATAAGGAGGGGGAGAACTTACCAATTAACCCGTCTTCAGTTATAAATACTATTATATCAGATCCTGAAAATGCAGAAACGGGATCCATTGTTAATCAGGAAAGCGATATAACAGGGATAAAGGAAAGCCTGGCTGAAACGGGTATGCCTTTAGTTCCGGCACAGATAAGTGGTGTAAAAAGCAGCGGCAGGACATCCGCGGATCCAAGACAGACAGGACCTTCACCAACGGCAACAGACATATATCGCTACAGGGCACTTTTTAACGAGAAAATGGGCGAAAAAGACAGGCTGAAAGGAGTTAAGCAGCTAAGGAACATAATAAAGGCCTCGGAGTCTGAAGGATGTTCTCCTTTAAAAGTCAGATTTACAAGCACATCCACATCCTATGAATCATTCAGATGGGCCTTTGGCGATGGAGGTTATTCGGAAGAAAAGGAACCGGTGTGGATATTTGACTTTCCCGGCGAATATGAAGTAAGCCTTGGCCTCTATAACTCCGGGATACTGAAAGCGGTTGCTTCCAGCAAAATAATAGTTCATCCGGTGCCTGTTGCCCGCTTTGAAATCGTTCCTGCCGATGAGCTTCAGCCTGAAGAAAATGTAACCTTTTACAATTTTTCGACCGGTGCGGAAAGATTCAAATGGATCTTTGGAGACGGGAGTACGTCGGAAATGTTCGAGCCGGTGCATTCATATAAAAAAGCAGGCAGTTATAGTGTCAGGCTTGTTGCAATTTCGGGATACGGGTGTCATGATACACTTATTGTTGAGAATGCTTTTAACAAGGATAAATACTTCATTGAATTCCCGAATGCCTTCATTCCGAATCCGGAAGGACCTTCAAATGGTTATTATTCAGCAAAAAGCGATGAGTCAGCCAGAGTTTTCCATCCCGAAGCAGATGCTGTGTCGGAGTACCAGCTAAAGATCTTCAGCAAATTGGGGCTGCTTATTTTTGAAAGCAATGATATCAACATTGGCTGGGATGGATACTACAATGGCCAGCTGTGCGAGCCCGGAGTATATATCTGGAAGGTGAGGGGATTATTTATCAACAGGGAACCTTTTACAAAAATGGGGGATGTCACTCTTCTCAGGGACATGAAATGATTTTCTGAAGCCCTCAATTTAAGACGATCAGCGGTATTTCAAAATTAATGCATTGCGGAATGCTTCATAGCCGGGTTTTAAAAAAAGCTGCGGATCGTGTCACATTTGGTTGAAAATTCCGTAAAACTGTAATGAATTATAAAATGATTTAAGTACTTTCGTCTTTAGTAAACCTAACGTGAAAACTTTGTTGAAGAGGATTAAATATATAGCTCTACTGTCATTTATCCTTTTTCTCGATAGTTACGGCCAGGACCCTACATTTTCGCAGTTTTATGCGAATCCACTGTACCTTGCTCCGTCATTCGCAGGTGCTACTGAGGAATACAGGCTGGGCTTGAATTACAGGAACCAATGGCCGGCTGTTCCCGGTGTATTTCATACATACAGCGTATCATTTGATAAGGCAATGCCCAATTTTAACTCCGGTTTCGGGATCCTTGCCTCATATGATGTAGCCGGGTCGGGTGATCTGAGCACAACAAACATAGGCTTGCTTTATTCTTATGATTTCAACATTAGCAATGACTGGCATATAAGGCCTGGCGTTCATTTCAAGTTCTATTACCTTGGTCTTGACATCTATAAACTGATCTTTAACAGCCAGCTTACGGGAAGCGGGACATCTCCTTCAGTTTATCCTCCGCCATTCGACAATGTTGCTGACGTTGATTTTGCAACATCGGCCCTCGTGTATAACGACCGCATATGGGCAGGTTTTACGCTTGATCATCTGCTGGTCCCGAAAACTTCTTTCTACGGAGATGATGCAAATGTGCCGATCAAATTCAACCTGTTCGGAGGTATTCAGCTGATAAAGAAAACCAGGCTCAGAGTAAAACTGCAGGAAACACTGTCGATTGCAATGAATTTTCAGAAGCAGGCTAAATTCTATCAGACAGACGTTGGTTTGTATTATTTTAAAAGCCCGCTTATATTCGGATTATGGTACCGTGGTATTCCTTTCATGACATCCCAGGCCGGAGATGCAATAATCGGGCTTATAGGATTTAAATCAGACAACCTGCACATTGGATACAGCTACGATTTCACTATATCTAACCTTATCAGTTCAACCGCAGGAGCTCATGAAGTATCTCTCGTGTATGAGTTTACCTCATTTACAATGGGCTCACAGAAGAAAAGGATAAGAGCTATCCCCTGCCCGGAATTTTAACCTTGTGTCCCGCAATCCCTGAGCACATTAACCATTTTGCTTTTATAATTATTTACAGTCACTTGCGTGCCTATTTGTTTATTTTTTATATTTGCGCGTGACTTTCGTTTAACAAAAATTAATCGTGATGAAGAAAATTACAATAGTCCTGTTTTCATTATTATTTCTTGCAACTGCATTTCTTTATGTCCTACATTTTACCGGTAAGGGAAAGACCAGACCGGGTGCTAATGGAGAATCTGCTGCCGTTCAGTCTGATGCTCAGGGAATAGCATTTGTGAACATCGATTCAGTTATCTTTAATTTCGATATGTTCTTCGACAGAAGAGAAGATCTTATGGCAAAGCAGAAAAAAGCAGAAGCAGAACTTAACTCAAAAGGGACCCAGTATGAGAAAAACGCCAGGGACTATCAGGATAAAGTGAACAAAGGTCTTGTAACCAGAGCTACCGCAGCTGAGCTGGAACAATCCCTTCTTCAGCAGCAGCAGGAGCTTGTAACACTGCGCGACAATCTTCAGACTGACCTGATGGAAGAAGAGCAGGTGATGAACAGGCAGATAATAGAGTACATAACATCATATCTCGAAGCAAACAGGTCAGAGTATAATTACCAGTACATCCTCGGGAAAACCTTCGGAAGCGTGGTTCTTTACGGCGACACTGCACTGGATATTACAAATAAAGTGACTGAAGCCCTGAACAATAAGTACAGGGTAGAGAAAAAATAAAACAAATGGGTTTTGCCACATCGTGGCTTGAAAAGAGGGCCCTTTTTCCGCTTGTATTCACAGAAACACCTGATAGGGGAACAGGCATAATAGTCGTTGTGCCTGCTTTCAATGAACCTGGTATTACTACTCTCCTCGACAGCCTCTCTGAATGCACGAAGCCTGAATGCGGGGTGGAGGTTATAATAATTGTCAATGCCCGGAAGGATTCTGACCCTGAGAGTATCAGGAATAACAAAATCTGCATTAGCAGGATTGACGGCTGGAAGAGGGAAAACAAAAATTGCTTTTTCCGGCTGCTTGTCTTTGATGCAGGTCTGTCTGATCTTCACGACTGGGGCGCCGGGATGGCCAGAAAGACTGGGATGGACGAGGCTCTGCGACGCTTTGATGAGATAGATAATCCTGATGGAGTGATCGTGAGCCTGGATGCAGATTGCACAGTGGCGGAAAATTATTTCACCTCGATCTGCGATGAACTGTTGAATGAAAAGGACAGATCAGCCTGCTCAATTTATTTCGAACATCTTCTTGAAGGAGAAGAGTATTCTGAAATAAACTATCGTTATATAGCTCTCTATGAGTTACATATGAGGTATTATATAATAGGGCTAAGCTATTCAGGCTTTCCTTATCCTTTTCATACAATAGGATCGGCATTGGCGGTAAAAGCCCTTGACTATATGAAAGCAGGAGGAATGAACCGGAGAAGGGCAGGGGAGGATTTCTATTTCATTCAGAAGCTGGTACCCCGGGGCGGCTACTTTTCTCTAAACACAACTACCGTTTATCCTTCGTCAAGAACATCATCCCGCGCACCTTTCGGGACCGGGGCCGCGATGATAAAATTCATTGAGAATCCCGGACAGGATTTCCTGACATATAATATAAATGCATTCAGGGAACTCAGATCACTCTTTAACGGAATTGAAACTCTTTTTGATTCTGATACCGGTCAGTTGAAGAAATATTATAATGAATTGCCGGAAGGGCTCAGATCATTCATAAATGAAGAAGAATGGCTCACGCAGATATCGGAGATACAGGCAAACACTGCAGGTGAGGTATCATTCCGGAAACGATTTTTCGGGTGGTTCAATATGTTCATGATCGTCAGGTACATGAACCATGTTCATTCCGGTATTTTCAAAAAACAAGTGGTAACGGAAGCGGCAATTGAACTGCTTTCACTTACGGGTATTCCCGAACCGGAACATAATCCTTATGATGTGCTGATGACTTACCGCAAGCAGGAAAGAGGCATCAAATCCAAGTAAGATATTGGCTAACTAAACCACGGAGATTACTTATTCTTTCTGTTGATCTGCCTGTCTTCGCGGGGAGTAAGGACGATAAAGAGATCTTCATCAGGTTTTTTCATGCGGTACTGTTCCCTGGCGAACTTCTCGAGGTTATGGTTATCTGTTTTCAGCTCTTTGAGCTTACTCTGATCTTCCTCTATCTTATTTGTGTAGTACTCCTTGTCGCTTTTCAGCTTACGGAGTTCACGTACCTCTCTGATACGCGAAAGCAGGTTATTTGAATCCATCAGGATGATCCAGATAAGGAAGACAAGGACAGTAAGGAAATACTTATTCCTGAAAATGACTGGTATTTTATCTATGTACCTGAACCTGATCATTATGATGCAAAGCTATAACTTTTTTTCTATCCGCCGCTCATAAGATAAAGCATCTGGACATTGTCTCCTTCTTTTATAAGTGTTGAATCGTATTTGTCTTTTGGCACCAGCACCCCGTTGATCTTGATTATCCTCATCCTGAATGAGAACTTCTTCAGCAGCAGCATCCCGCTGACAGTCATTGTTTCTACTGGGAGTATTTCTTCCCTGTTATTAAGGATTATCTTCATTGGCAGAAATAGTCTCCTGGTTTTTTAATAAGCAGTTCTACTACGGTATCAGCCTGCATATTAGCAACGATCCCCACTCTGGGAGCCATCAGGGGGTGTTCGTCGCTGACCTCCGTCGATTCGTCGCCGCAAACATAAAGAGTATCATCGATCTTCCTGCACCTTATCGAACTGCTGTTGCCCCATCCGGCCACTCCTGATCCCACAATAAGAGGAACGCCGGGCATCTCCGACTGTACAGTTTCGATTATCATTTCCTTCATGTCGTCTCTGTCAAAAGCCTCGACTATGATGTCGCATCCACTGTAGATCTTAGGGATGTTCGTCCTGGTAAGTTTTTCTGCCAAGGCAAGTACAACTATATCGGGATTGATCCTGGCTATATTCTCCTTCAGGGCAATTGTTTTCAGGGTCCCTACCTGGCTTGCAAAGTAGTATTGCCGGCTCAGGTTGGCAGGTTCAACAAGGTCGAAATCACATATCACAAGTGTTCCCACGCCGCTTCTGGCAAGGGCTGCGGCGCAGTTGGAGCCTAGTCCTCCGGCGCCGGCTATCCCTACCCTGAAGCGGGCAAGATGATTTCGGATGTCTGATGATCTCATTTCCCCTATATGTAAACAGTTGTTAAAGGTATGAACCTTTTTAGCTATAAACAAGTCATGCAAGTCGTGCAGGTCATGCAAGTCATGCAAGTCATTCAAGTCATTCAAGTCATTCAAAAGACCCGCAAGACCTGCATGACCTGCACGACCTGCAAGAACTGCAAGTTTTGCAGGTAGTTTTGTGAAAAATACAGAGAGGAAGGCAAAAAGATAACTATAAATATAAGCAGTATAGAAAAATTAATTAACTTACAGGGCAATTTAGAAAGGTACATTCCAGCTGATAATAGCAGACCTGAAAAGGAAGTATTGGTCCATGTTTTATATGCAAAATGCATAGAATGATTTGATCGGGTAAGTGCCGGCTTGCAGCAATAATCTTAAATATGCCAATATGAGGTTTCTGTATTTTGTCCCGTTGATTATAATCCTTGGTTCATGTAAATCACCAGAGGGTGGTCTTTACCAGTTTGATCCCAGGACAATTGAAAAAAAAGAGATAGCTCTCTCTGAGCTTGCTGACGATATAACCTATATTCCTCTTGATAATAGCTTCCCGATAAATATGATTTATTATCCCAGGTATTTTATCGGTGATAATATTTATTTGTCTGAACGTCAGTCGGGAGTATTGATCTTTGACAGAGACGGCAGGTTCATAAAAAAGGTAGGAAGTAAAGGAAGGGGGCCGGGTGAATATGCTTTCTGTGTCAACTTCAGTGTTGATGAGAGAAGCGGAACAATTTGCGTTATGGATGCAAATGTAATTAAGGTATATTCAAAAACAGGCAGATACCTGAGAAAAATTGAATTAGGGGAATATAGTGCGGGAACTGAGGTACTCGAATTTTACAATTCGGATATTTTCATTCCCTGTCATCCGCAATACACCGGAGTTAAACATGACTGGATATTATTGGATACATTGGGAAATATTATAAAAACAAAAGTAAGATCCACTCCGGAATTCACCGGTAATGACTTAATACCAGGTGGAATATATAAGTTTGAAAACAAGCTTTATTCATGGAACCCATGGAGTGATACGATCTTTTCACTATCGCCTGATTTTATCCCTGAACCATCCTTTGTAATCAGTCCGGGGCAACACCGTATGCCAGGAGAAGCTTATAAAAGAATTGAAGACGCAAAGCTGTATTTTAAGCCTTATCTGATACTGGAGTCAAAAAACAATATTTTCACAAGATATTATTGGGATAATGATCTGATTATTGCAGTGATTGATAAAAAATCAGGGGAATCCCATTCAACTGCTCTGATAAAAGGTCCTGCAGTATTCGGAGATAATATTTTAGGAGGTATAATCAATGATATCGATGGAGGCATGAGTTTTCAGCCTCAAAACTATTTTGTTGAGAATGACCGGGAATATCTGGAAGGGCTGATAAATCCTCATGAGATCAAGGCGCGGGTAAAAACTGATGAATTCAAAGACTTTATTGCAAAGTATCCTGAAAAGAAGAGGGTCTTTGAGGAGCTGGCCGGAAGTATGAAGGAGACTGATAACCCGGTGTTGATGGTGGTGAGGCTGAAGAAATAGCTGATCAGCCCGGATAGATATCGGGAATTGATTGAATTACCTGGGATTTAGCAAAAAATATGGATTGAGTTCTCAATTATTAAATCATTAATACATGATTAAACACGAAGATAGTATCAAAAAATTGTTGCCTGATTCAAGGAGAGGCTTCTGCAAAATAGGCGTTAAAAAATTAAATTAAAGTTATCATGATGATCAAAATGATTTTTTTTCTCATTTTATTATTTCGCTGTCATCTTGTAAATAATTCGGAGAATGACTTAAAGGTATTTAACCTGGGAAGCTCAAAAAAAATTGAGAAACTGCGACTTTCAGATTTGGATATGAAGAATATACATTATATTCCGCTTGAGACGAATGAGAAAAGTGTCATTTCAAGTGGGGATAACCTGTATTTTCATGATTATACAATAAACAAGATAATATCAGCCGGGAATTCAATATTCTTTAAAAATCATGCGAAGATTATTAAATTTAAAAGAACAGGTGAATTTGAGACAGTCATAGCTCCAATAGGAAGAGGACCCGAGGAAGTCACTCAGATCAATGATTTTGATATTGATTTTAATACTAATAACATATATATACTCTCGGGTTGGCAGAAAAAAATAAAAATCTATAATGAGAACGGAGCTTATTTACGTGAGATTAATTTGCCTTTTTATTCTCACGAACTGGATGTTTATGAAAATAAGATAATTCTTTCTTGTGGTAATAATTCCGGTAAAAATGAATACAGCTATATTATTTTGGACCTGAATGGAAATGTATTGAGGTATTTCAGAAATAACCACAAGTTTACCAATAAAAGCGGATATGGTTTTGCCCATGAGAATCTCTTTTATCAGACGGGGGATAAACTCTGTAGAAAGGGAATCTACTCAGATACAATTTATTACCTCAATAAGAATAGTTTTATTCCATATCTGGTTCTTGAGGCAGGGAACAGACTCATTACTCCCGAAGTCATGACTTCGAAGGATATGATATATATCTGTAATAATTACATCCAGCCAATTAGCCTTTTTGAATTTGGGAACTTCATATACTACCAGTATATGTATAAATATAATCCCCCTTCTGAAGCTATATTTTACGGATTCATCGGATCAAAGACAGACAACTATTCGGTTGTCTTTGATGCAGAGTCCGGCATTATTAATGATCTTGATGGCGGGCCTGACTTCCAACCCTTATTTGTTAATGGAGAAAATGGGCTTGTCTCCCTTAAAGATCCTCTTTCTTTAAAGTCTTATATAAAATCGGCAAGCTTTAAAAACTCGGTTCCGAAGTATCCTGAGAAGAAAAAAGAGTTTGAAAAGCTGGTAAACAGTCTTAAGGAAACTGATAATCCGGTTCTGATCCTGGTTAAATAAGGTAAGAAAATTCAGGATTTTTAACCTTGCCGACAACTGAAAATGGTTGTATTATGAAGGAAACATTTTTTTTAATATGTATGATCCTTTTTCTTTCCTGTAATCAGGATGATCATGATCTTTATAGTTTTGACCCCAGGACACTTGAAGAGAAATCAGTTTTATTATCTGACATTGCCGATGACATTACTTTTATTCCATTTGATAATAGTGTCCCTTTAGGTTTGATTTATAGCGACATCCTTTTTTGTCGTAACTCAATATACTTATCTACAAAAGATAACGGAATACTGGCATTCTCAAGGTCTGGAAAGTTTATAAGGCCGATTGGGACTAAAGGAAGGGGCCCAGGTGAATATACCTATTGTAATGACCTGGCTATTGATGAGGATAAAGAGATTATATATACGATTGATAACAGAATAATAAAAGTTTATTCCGGAACCGGGCGTTTCATAAGGAGCTTTTCAGTCGAAGACATTGGAAGCATTGATAATATTGACTTTATTGATTCTAAGCTATTTGTTATTTTTGATATGAATGATGCTTTAAATATGAATGATGCTAAAACTGAGTTGGCGTGGTTAGCACTGGATTCCTTATACAAAATAGTCTGGAAGCAAGAAAGACGATTACCTGGCTTTGAGGCAAATTATGGATTTGGATCCGGAACCTATAGATTTATGAATCAGCTTTTTTATTGGAACTTTTTTACAGATACCGTATATTCTATTCTACCTGACTTTACAGAAACACCATCTTTTATTATAAAAGCGGGTGATCACAGACTACCCAAAGGGAGAATAAATTCCCTCGCAGTTCTGGAAGGCAAATTAATTGTTAAAAATGTTTTTGAAACTAAAAGGTTCCTTGTTATCAGATACAGCTTTAATAAGCCAACGTTGGTCCTGATTGAAAAAGAAAATTATAGTCATTTTTTATCATATATGTCTGGCGATGATGGCGGTCTTTTTGAATGGAATTTAACTGGTGGTATAACAGATGACCTTAGCGGAGGACCGGCATTCCTTCCACATAGCTCATTTGAAGAGAATGGCGTTGAATATATGTTTGGATTAATAGATCCCTGGGAGATCAAATCGAATGTTGATAGTCCTGATTTTAAAAATGTAAAACCAATATTTCCTGAAAAGAAAAAAGAACTTGAAAACCTGGCAGCGAGTCTGAAAGAAACAGATAATCCAGTAATTGTTCTTGTACGATTAAAAAATTGAATGTTTTATGGAGTTCTAAATTAAT
>JAEAME010001420.1_pt1 | contig 16800 bp, 22 predicted proteins | sample 8958731 | NCBI WGS metagenome assembly JAEAME01 (sample SAMN16933194, study PRJNA681113) | bioreactor sludge metagenome | isolation source: anerobic bioreactor sludge (Control) | place: India:Bengaluru | collected 2018-10-24 | reverse complement strand
GATACATTGCCGTGTAACCAATTGGATTTATTTAGCTAATATTGGGACACTAGTGTTTTGCATAAGCATTCTTCTATCCAAACGGATCAAAGAAAATCCGATCCGAGGTGATGCCATGCTTTTTCATAATCGCCGTACAGGCGTTGATCATGCCTGGGCTGCCGCATAAATAGCCCTGGGCTTTGCTGGTGTCTATTTCTTTTAAATATTTTTCCAATGGCTGCGTAATCAATCCGACCTCGCCATCCCATTTATCCTCAGGTTCGGGTGCGGATAGGGTTGGTACGAATTTAAAATTGGGAAGCTGCTTTTCAAACGCTGCCATCTCATCGAGGCAAAACATATCTTTTTTCGTCAACGCACCGAAAAAGTAGGTGACTTTTCGAGTCACGCCATTTTTTGCCATATCGGCCAGCAGCGACACCATGGGCGCCATGCCTGATCCGCCTGCCACCATCACAATCTCGCCATCGCCTTCGTGCAGGCGAAAATCCCCCATCGGCCCGATGATGCGAACCGTATCGCCTTCCTTCAAATGATTGAAAACCCAGGTGGTGCAAATTCCTTCAGGCACCAGGCGGATCATCAGCTCGACATAATTTTTTTCATAAGCAGGCGAGCACATCGAATACGCTCGCTGCACCACTTCTTTAACGCCATCATAAGGCTGGGTTTCCAACTGGACGTATTGTCCCGCTTTGAATTTAATTTCATTGGGTTCGATCAGATCGAAGCGAATCAATTTGATATCGTGAGTCAAATCTTTGATGAACGCCACCCTGGTTTTAAATTCCTTGATATTGAACAGCTCGTCAGGAATCTGAATTTTCAGATCCTGTTTGACTTTGACCTGGCAGGACAGGCGGACATTATTTTTCCTCTCTTCAGGAGAGAGCAGCGGTTCTTCCGTGGGCAGGATTGCTCCCACGCCTTCCAGCACTTTGCATTTGCAATAGGCGCATGTGCCTCGTCCCCCACAGGCTGATGGCAAAAATATTTTCTGGCTATTCAGAGTCGCGAGCAACGATGATCCACCTTTGACGATCAACTCTTTTTCATTATTGATCGTCACTTTGCAGTCGCCATAGTTGGCCAGAAATCGTTCCGCAATCACCAACAGCATCGCCAGCAAGCCGCTAATGCCGACCATGGAGGCAGTGGCGATAATGATTTTTAAAAACATGGTTCCTCATTTAAAAAAAAATCCAAATCTCTATTTCCAAATTTCAAATAATATTCAAATTCAAATATTCAATGCTCGAAACAAATGCGGCACTCGAGCATTCGACAATTCAATTACAAATTTGCCTGCTTGCCACAATTACCCAATTACCATATTACCCAATTCACTGAATCTGCACGATCCCTGAAAATCCAATGAACGCCATGGCCATAATGCCTGAAATGATCAGCGCAATCCCAGGACCACGCAAGGCTGGCGGAATTTTTTGTTCGTTCAATCGCTGTCTGATGCCTGCCAGCGCCAGAATCGCCAGCAGCCAGCCAAGTCCGCTGCCCGTGCCAAATAGCACGCTCTGGATAAAATTATATTTCCGAATGATCATGAACAGCGCCGCTCCTAAAATGGCGCAATTCACAGTGATCAATGGCAGGAAAATTCCCAGGCTGAGATAGAGCGTTTCGGAAAATCGCTCGATGATCATCTCTAAAAGTTGAACGGAGGCGGCAATGACCACGATGAAAGCGATATAAAGCAAATACTCGACACCCAATGGCTCGAGGATGAAATAATAAACCACATAATTCAACGCCGAGGTAATTGCCATCACAAACGTTACTGCTACACCCAATCCCAGTGCAGTCTTTACCTGTTTGGAAACTGCGAGGAACGAACACATGCCCAGAAAATAAGTGAGCAAGATATTGCCCGTAAAAATCGATGCAAAAAATATCACCCAGGGAGATAGACCTTCCATGAATAGCTCTCCTATTTTGAATGAGAAGCTTTTAACGTCGAAATATTATTAGCAATCCAGATATAGGAAGCCAGCATAAAAAATCCACCAGGCGCCATAATCATGAACGCCCATTGCACCCAGCTTTCTGAGGAGCCAATCGCTTTCATCAACGGATCCATCACAGGCATTCCCAGGATCGTTCCGAAGCCCAGTAGCTCCCTGACAAAAGCGATTATCAGTAGCACATACGAATAGCCGATGCCCGACATGACGCCATCCAGAAAACTCAAGACAGGCTTATTGGACGAGGCGAACGCTTCCAATCGCCCCATCACGATGCAGTTGGTGATGATGAGACCGACATACGGTCCCAGCGCCTTGCTGATGTCGGGCACGTAGGCTTTCAATACAATATCGACGATGACCACATAGACGGCGATGACCAAAGTCTGCACCATCATCCGCACTCGTGGCGGAATGATGTTTCGCATCCATGAGATAGTCAGCGCCGAAAAAGCCGTGGCAAAGATCAATCCCAGTCCCATGATGAGGGTATTCAGAAAAATATTGGTCACCGCCAGCGTGGAACAGATGCCCAATATCTGGACTGTGACGGGATTGTTTTTCCAGAGAGCGGATCGGATGACTTGTGTCGCGGTTGGTTTTGGCATAGATTCCTCTGAACTACATTGCAATTTTCTCTAATTTTCAGGAATAATGGAATTCTGGAATGATGGAATATTGGATTGATGAAGTTAAATTTTTTGATAATATTCTAGCCCCACTTACCAAATTACCCAATACTCCAAGATTCCAACAATCCATCACCCCATCACTCCTTTTTTTACCGCCGCCTCATTCCCCCGAATCACCTCGATGTAAAACCGCAAATCCGTATTGAGCATGGCTAACACGCCATTCACCGTCTGCGTGGCGCCTGTGATGGCTTGCAGGCTGTTGGTGGATTCATCGACGTTGGTTTTGAGTTTCTTCTTGACGATAATGATCGGCTGTCCGTCAGATGTCGGCTGATCTTGAAATTGTCTCAGATCGAGGTTGCGGAAGAAATATTTGAATTCGCTTTCGGTAATTCTGGCGCCCAGGCCTGGCGTCTCCACCTGCTCGGTAAAATCGATGCCGACCATCTTGATCAAATCCGCTGAAATTACACCGAATGCCGTGAGCGATCCCCACAAACCTTTGCCCTTCAAGGGAAAGCCATAAGCGATGATATCCCCTGCTTCATTTACTCGAACATAGATTTCCACAGAATCCTGATAGGTCAAAAAGCTATTTTGTAGCAACTGGCGTTGCTCAGAAGAGATAGGAATTTTGACGATTTTAATCTGATTATTGATATTTTTTAGCACATCAGCCACCTGCCAGGGAATATCATTGGTCGTGCTGGTGAGACCTAACGCTCGTTCGTTCACATCATCAGGGAAAATATCGAACGCATAGAGCATGGATTTGTACTGATCGATTTTCAGGTTTTGATCGATGCGCTCTTTGGAAAGCTCATGAATGGACGCCAGGGCGGAGATGAAAACGATGGTGATAATGATCATAAAAACGATGGTAAGGATTCCTTTTTTCATTGAAGTATTTTCCTATCTTTTTAAAATCCCTATATTCTGAAGCTTGACCAGTGGCTACAGTCCACTGCTACTGCTGACTGCTTTTTTCCTGTCTTTGTAGCTTTTAACACCGTAATCGATAAGCGGTCCGAACATATTGCCCAGTAGGACGCCAAAGGTCAGTCCACCCGAAAACAGGGCGAACGATTTAATAATGATCGTGAAAACAGCAATGAGCGAACCGTAGATGTAGCGAGTCAGATCGTTTCGGGGAGCAGAAATAGGATCGGTCACGATGAAGAAGCCTCCGAGCATAGTTGATCCCGCCAACAGACCAAACAACGGATTGGGCACTTTGGCTGGCACGATCAAATGGAGAATCGAGTCGAAAATGAGATAGGTTACAAAAAAGCTGACCACCAATCTCCAGTTGGCGGCTTTTTTATAAACAAGATAAAGCCCGCCGATCAATAGCAAAATTGCTGATACTTCTCCCATCGAGCCAGCACCGATGAGGGTGGTTTCGCCCAGTCGCTCGAATTGGCCATTGATATTGCCGAACAGCAATTGCCAATAGCTGGGCAGATTAGCAGCGCCTTCTTTATAGGCGATTTGCGGCGTCGCAGCAGTAATGGACGATAAAAGGTCGGGCGTTGTATGAAATTGCCAGGCAGCAAAGCCCGCAGGAAAGTCAGAAAAATTAGCAGCAGGGATCCAGCGATTGGTCATGTGAATAGGAAATGTGATATAAACAAATGCCCGCCCAACCATGGCGGGATTGAATACGTTATTGCCAAATCCGCCGAACGCCATTTTGCCGAAGGTAATTCCAAACACAGCGCCGATCACGACCATGTACAGCGGCAAGGTCGGTGGCAACGATAGCCCATAGATAAACGCTGTAACCAAAACCGCCTCGGAGACTTTTCCATTCTGCCCTCGCACAAAAAGCCATTCGGTAATCACGCAACTAATAACCGAAACCGCTACCATGGCCAGGCTGCGCCAGCCGAAAAAGAAGACAGCCGCTATCGTTGCAGGGAACAACGCATAAACAACGGTGCGCATGACTTTCTGTTTCACGAATTCAATTTTCAACGCCATATTTATTCCTGATCTTGGTCTGCCAGTTCGGCTCGATAGCCTAATTTATCTATCGCATCGATGATCATTTGGGGATTTGGATTTCCTGTAATCAAAGCTTCGCCTTTTTCCAGATCGACAGTGAACGCTTGAACGCCATTGATTTTTGCCAGCGTTTTCTCCACTGCCATTTTACAGTGATGGCAGGACATGCCTTCAATTTTGATTTTCATAGCTAAAAATAACCTCGATTTGAAAAGTGGTTTATATGAATTGAGCATGACCTGGTCCGTTAGTTGAGCGTGACAGTCACGTTCTCTTCAATCTGTGCATCCAATTTTTGAATTCAAAAGTAGGAATAACGATGTAATTAAGGAATAACTCAATTAGCTGCAATTCAGAAGGAGCCGTGCTATTAAATTGAGTGATATCATTTAAATAATTCAGTAAGGATGCTGGAGGATACAGTTGCCTCCAGCATACCTGATTTACCAATAGATTCAAAATGGTCGAAAACTATTCTTCGATTTTGATCGCCTCTGCTGGACAATCAGCCGCAGCATCTTTTGTGCAATCTTCCGAATCTTCAGGAACCACTTCGACGATCACTTTTGCTACATCATCACCCATTTCAAAAACTTCGGGGCAGGTGCTCACACAGAGTTCGCAGCCAGTGCAGAGATCGGGATCAACCACAACTTTCATATTTTGACTCCTCTTTTGATTTAAAGTTATATTTTTGGATTAAATTTTTGTTAATTCGATGAACATTGAAAATTCCAAATCCCTATATTCAAATTCCAATAATATTCACATTCAAAATCTCAAATTCAAAACACATCCACTATTTTGATTTCGAATAAAGGTCTAACTTCAAGAAAATATTTATAAGCTTTATTTTGATTTTTCGATAATGGATGAGAAAATTTTCTTCAGTTCATTTGCTTCATTTATAAGTGCCAGAGCTTCATTGGCAAACTCATTCGGATTTGTCTCTTTAATTAGCCTTAGCCAATAAGCACTTTCTTTGGCCTCTTTCCTACAAATTTTAACGCGATAGACAAAATCCTTTTTGCTCAACGCTTCATTGGCTTCAATATAATTGCTGCCTGCTGAACCAGAGGCTCTAATGAGTTGACTAACATATTCAATGTTCGAAATTGTTCTCGGTAACTTTTTGCAAAACAAACAGACATTTTTTGCAAATAAAAAAGTCCGTTCCTCCAAATCATAGACTTTTTTTGAATCAGCAGGCATTGTTTTGTTCATTGAAATTTCGAATTTATTTGGAATTTGGGATTTGTTATTTGGGATTTTAAAGATTATCCTCCATCAAACATCCAGTTTTCTTCCTCGAGATTATAAAGCGCTGGATCCTGCAGGAAGCGATACGAATTATTGAGAATGTTATAATGCTCCCGCTCCACATCGATCATAAAAGTGAAGAACTTCTTTGCTGATGTCTCTTGGGCCGAGTCTGCTTTCTGCTTATAAAAAACAGTCGCTTTATCCTCGATATCCCGAGCCAGAACGTACGCTTCTAGATCGCTGGTAGCAACCTTCACATGCTTATCGATCTCTTCATGTTTTTCTTTGAAAATCGTCTTGATCGCCACAGCAGCATCACCGACTTTCTGATTCATCTGATCGAGGGACAGCCATTCACCCGTGTCATTTAATTTCTTGTACATCTTTTTGATGAACTCAACATGCTCCAGCTCCCATTTGGCGAAATACTCGAACGCCTCTTTGGTAAGAGGATTCTTCGCCCTGGCTGCGGCATCCTTAAAAAAGTTATACCCATCAGTTTCCATCTTCAATGCCAATTGCAAGGCTTGAAGATCGGCTTTTTGTGCAGTCATACATATTCCTTTCGGTTATCTTGATTTAATTATTCAATTGCTTTCTGTTTTTCTCCAATCCGCCAGTTGGCGGACAGGTTTGGGATTTATTTTTGTTATTTGGAATTTTACCCTTTGTCCAAATAGATCTATTTTTTAATCAAAGAATTATTCATCTCCTGCAGTGTTTTCGTCAAATACCACCAGCCATTTTTGAACGCTGCATAATCGGGTGCTCCTGTCATCGCAGAGGAATAGCGAACCGAACTGGCGTAAAACAACCAATGCTGAATCCACTTTATCTCGATTTCCTCGTCAAATGGATTCTTATTATCCGCCACTTTCTTATCCCAGGCTTTTTGCATCAATTGCGTGGCAGATAAAACTATGCTATTGGTTTCTTTTATCGTATTATCAAATTTTTCGAAATGTCCTTGCACCCAACTGGTCGAATGACAACTCTTGCAAATTTTTTCCATTTGTCCCTGTCGGGATTTAGCGTCAGCTTTGCTGATCAAGAAATCTGAAGCCTGGCGATTATCGAATGTCGTTGGCAATGGCAATCCATCGGCATTTTTAATAAGATATGTTGCCCCATTTTTCGGTTGGGGATGGCTATAAATCAAGCCGAAAATCCGCTCCCAGATTCGAGAATCAAAATTGTGCGTTCGCTCTGCCACCACCTTGCCTTCGGGATTGGTGATCAAAGAACTATGGCAAACCGTACATGACGGCGCTTTAAAATCTTTACCTATAACCCATGGCACGCTATCAAAGTTCCACTTATCGCCATGGGCAGAAAAAATATTGCCATGCTTGCTCTCTTTGTAAACATTATAAGCGGGAACATCTGGCTCCAGATGGCACTGGCTGCAGGTGTACGGCTTTCTGGCATCAATCAGCGAAAAAGCGTGTCTGGAGTGACACGAAGTGCAAGCGCCAAGGCTGCCATCGGGATTGATCCGTCCCACGCCCTGATTGGGCCAGCCCGTCAGATCAGGCACATCCACATCGCCCAGCTCGGCGCTAATCGTTTTCATTCCCTTTACTTCAACCTTCGTGCCGTGACAGCCAAAACAGGTCTCCCGCCTGGTAAAATGAGAGGCTTTGCCCTGAATGATTTTATCCCCCTCGATCGTTTTAGGGCTGATCGTGGTTTCTACTAATAAATCATAAATCGGATTATCAGCGAGATTTCCCACCGCATGGGCTTTGGTGCTATTTGCATACTGCTCCACCTCAACCGAGTGGCAGGTCTGGCAGTCTTTGGGCGAAACGACGACGTTTATTTTATAATCAAAATGATCGAAACTATCCTGATGCTCTTCAGTATTGAGACCGTGACACTCATAACAGCCCACCACGGTATTTGCCAGTTCCGCAGGGATATTTTCGTTTGAAATTCTTCGCTCCAGCCTTGTTCTTTTCAATGCCTCGGCAGGTGCTGTTTTTGAGTGTCGGCTGCTCTGCCAGTCATAGACAACGCCAAGATGGATGCTCTCGTGGCAGTCGATGCAGGATTGGGTGGCGTCGCTAATGGTTTGGGATTGGATGAAACTTGTAGTCAAAATTAAAATAGAAATTGATAAAAATAATCTCATTTTCAATTTCTCCCTGAATTAAAGGAAATTGGCAATTCTCTTACCCGAATAGATCTTTCGCTCACGCTTATAATTGAGCCTCGCTCAAGATTTTCCCGATAAAGAGACAATATGGTTCTTAAACGACCATTTATATTAATGGCTTTCATATTGCGCAGCCGAAAAATTATCACACTGGGAAGCTTATCGCCTGAAGCGGCTAACAAATCACCGAAATCCAGATCATGAGTTAAAACAATAAAATTTTCTTGGTTTGCTTTTGATAATATTTCTGAATCTGCAAGCTTGCCTAATCCGAAATCATTTAGGTGGAATGCCTCAAAGCCAAGGTCCCTAAGAAAAATTATACTTTTGGGCGAGATTCCCATATCTGCCAGAAACTTCATGCCAAAGCGGTCTCCAATGGATGAATCGCTTCTTCAGCCAACCATGCTACATATCTCAAGGCTTGTTTTATGTCTTCCTCTTCAAGATACGGATAATCTTCGAGAATCTCTTTTGCGGTCATGCCATTTGAGACCAGATTTACGATTAAAGAGACTGTTATTCGCATGCCTCGAATGCAGGCACGCCCACCCATTATTTTGGGATTGAATGTAATACGATCAAAATCTAACATTTTTAAATCTCCTCTGCAGGACAGGATGGCATCTTATCCTACAATTAAAAAGTAATTATCTCAAACTCCAGCTCCAGATATTTCGCCATACTCGGATGCCCCGATAGTTCATCGCTCAGCGGCAGTTGCTGCTCCATCACTGAGTGCAATGAATTCATCTTACTAGCGCAGGCTTTGCAGACGCAGTCGATCAATCCTTGCTCTTTAACTTTTTGATAGAGATTGGCGAATGGTTTGGTCTCATCAGCCAGTTCCTCGACCAATTTTGTCGCCGATCCTTCGATGATGACTTTGACGTCGTAGCCTTTTGCTTTCATATCCAGCGCATTCAATAACACATGGACAAAGCACATGGCATCGCCATTGAAGGCGAAGAGGGCGATTCTTTTCATGAATGTTCCTTATAAATCAATTTGTAAATATTCCCAACGGATTGAAACAATCTTCCTTCGGCAGATCTCTATTATAAATTGATTCGCCATAGGATAACCCAACTGATAAAAATTCAAAAATAACATCCGTTGGGTTGTTTCTATCTGTTGGACAAAAAAATTAGTGCCCAATCAACAAACGATAATAATTCTCAAAATCCTCTACCTCCAAAAACGGCCGCTGGCACGCATAATTCTCACACACAAACATCTTCGCCTCCCCATCCTCTGAAATTTTACCTTCAATCACAGGCAAATCCAGCCCTTTCTTATCCTTCAATCTAGCATCAGCATACGCTAAAATCTTATTCGGCAAATAATGCTGCTGAACCGCTTTGATCATTGCAACAGTCACATCAGATTTTCGATGGCCAGCAATCACGATCTCCTTTGGCTTGCCCCAGAAATAATCCAGCGAGTTGAGCAACACGGTAAATCCCGATAGCGAGCGCTGCATCTGGCTCGTGTATAATTTCAGCGTCTGCTCTGCCTGCTCCTTGAATTTTGCATCGCCAGTGAATTGGCTCAACTTCAGCAGATTATGAACCGCCACCGAATTGCCCGATGGAATCGCATTGTCATACGCATTTCGAGTGCGGACGATCAGTCGCTCGTGATCCTCTGGCGTGAAATAAAATCCGCCTGACTTTTCATCCCAGAATTTCTGAATCATCAGATCATTGATTTCAATCGCCTTTTCCAGATATTTCCCGTCAAAATCGGACTCGTACAGGTCGATCAGCGCAGCGACCAGAAACGCATAATCTGACAAATAACCATTCAAATGGCTTTTGCCATTGCGATAAGTCTTTAATACTTTGCCATCAATATAAAGTTTTTCCAGCAAAAAATCAACTGCTTTTTGGGCGGCGGTCAAATATTTTTGGTCGCCCAAAATTTGATAGCCCTTGCAAAACGCCAAGATCATCAGCCCGTTCCAATCGGTCAGAATTTTATTATCCGTGCCAGGCGGAATTCGTTGGGCACGAGCCTCGAATAATCGCTGCCGATCCTTTGCCAATCGATCTTTCAATTCAGCTAAAGACAAACCATATTCCTTCGCTGCGCCATCCAGTTTTCGGCGGAGATGAAGAATATTTTTCCCTTCCCAATTGCCCTGGGCGGAGACATCGTAAATATCGCCAAACAGCCTGGCTTCCTCCCTGCCCAAAATCGCTTCAATTTCCGCCTGCTGCCAGACGTAAAATTTGCCCTCCTCGCCTTCGCTATCAGCATCCTGGGATGAATAGAAACCGCCTTCGGGCGAAGACATTTCTCGCAGGACATAATCCAGCGTGGCGACTGCCGTTTCTTTGTAATTGACATTTTTTGTAATTTGATAGGCTTCCAGGTAGCTGACCGTGAGCAGGGCATTGTCGTACAGCATCTTCTCAAAATGAGGCACCAGCCAGTGCTCATCCGTTGAATAACGATGAAAGCCACCGCCCAGGTGATCGAAAATTCCGCCAATCGCCATCTCTTGCAATGATTTTTCGACCATTGCCAGCGCCCGTTTTTCTCCCGTATGAAAATAATAGCGCAGCAAAAAAGAAAGCTCCATTGCCATGGGAAATTTAGGAGCACTGCCAAATCCGCCATGCCGTTCATCAAAGCGCTGCTCAGCCGATTTGAAAGCCGACTGCCACAACGATTGATTCAATTCTACGTCAACAGATTGCACCTGGTTGATTTGGTTTAAACTGGTCGTAATCTGATTGGCGCTGCTCAACACCTCGCCCCGACGTTGCTGCCAGATCTGGGCGATTTGCTGCAAGATATTTTTAAAGCCCGCTCTGCCCCAGCGATCTTCGGGTGGAAAATAGGTGCCGCCATAAAATGGCTCCAGATCAGGCGTGAGCCAGACCGAGAGAGGCCAGCCGCCACTGCCAGTCATCAATTGCACGGCGGTCATATAGATTTCATCGATGTCAGGTCGCTCCTCCCGATCGACTTTGATGGCGATGAAATTTTCATTCAGGATTTGGGCAATGGCTTCGTTTTCAAACGACTCATGCTCCATGACATGACACCAGTGGCAGGCAGAATAGCCGATGGAAAGAAAAATCGGTTTGTCCAGCTTCCTAGCTAATTGCAATGCCTCCTCGCCCCAGGGATACCAATTGACGGGATTATGGGCGTGCTGCAAGAGATACGGGCTGGTTTCGTGGATGAGTTGATTGGTATGTATGAATTCAGTCATGGTTTTTGATTTCATCTTTCTATTTTAATCTATCGAGCAGATTGGCTTAGAAACGAATAGACATTTACCCAGATCGGCATCGTGGTTTCTGGGCATGATAACTGGCTCGTCTGATTTCAGGCATAAGCAGGAGCAGGAAGATGATTGTTGGGAAAAAGTGTTTTGTATAAGAAATAGAGAAAGTAATATCAGGAATGCTGTTCTCATTAATATTCTTACTGATTTGTATATTAGTGATTGTATAACGCAGACTCTACGATTTAAGCGGAATTGGTGCTTAGTGTTACGTCGTAGTCCTTTAAATCCCCACCGAAGCACCAGATATCCCTAGGCAACACAAATCGACAGCAGCCAAAGTTAAAAGACTAATAAAATTCAATCTATTCTATTCTCTAAGAGAATTCAATATTGAAGGTATTTCTTGAAAATTTTCAGTCCAAATAATATTCAAACCTAGCTCTTGAAAAGACGCTTCTTGTAGCCCATGATGAGCTGCTATAAAACTTTCTATTACTTCTTGCCGTATTTTATCACTATTTCCAATGAACTCTGAAGAATCTAGCCTTTTCATAAAAACAAAATGCTTAGCTTTCTTGTTTTTTCTCGCCGCTATATCAAGAAGTCTTCTTAGGTTTGGATCAGTTATAGAAAGACCAATCATTAAACAGGCATATTCCCTAAAGAAATTCAATTGAGTAATATTTGACCAAGCGTATGGATCATCAAACAATGTATGATAGCCTTCTTCAGAAAAAACTAGTAAGCTCTCAGATACCCCATCAAATTGTTCCTTTTCCCTCGGTAAAAATCCATGGACGTGATAAACTCCCAGTTCATCTTGAGAAGCAATGTCTACATCTCGAAAGATTGATCTGAAAAGCACTCCATAATCTTCGAGATGCTTTTCAAGCAAGTCATCAAAATTATAAGTCACAACAGATCTGATTCCTATTCCGCTTCGTCTTGGAATACAAAGTTTCGAAATCGATTTGAATAATTCCGATGTTCCATGTCCTTGTAAACTTATGTCCTTGTAAAGACTTTGTGCAACCGAGTCCGCAAAAGTATCTCCTAATCCAGCACGGATATATCGAGCTTCAAGTAGCGGAGACTGTTTATGGAGTTTATATAGCTTACTTGCAAGTACTTGGTTTTCTTCGTCAGTTACATTAAGTTCTTTTGGGAGCTTTTGACTAACCATCGAAACCAGAAGATCGGTTAATAAGCTATTCCAACAACGTATTTTTGCAGTTTTTGATACTCCAGCGCCAATAAATAATACGAGTTCATCATTAAAATATGTATCCTTTAATTGCGCAATAAATTTTTCACGGACAACCTTCCACTGAAATGGATCATTTTTAATGCTCTTTGTAACTACATTTTCGATTGCATGTCCTGAAAGAGCAGGAATAAGATCGGAGACAAACTCTGCATATTTCTGCATAATTTTGGATATATCATCAATGTCCCAAATCTTGATACATAAGTCTTTACTCAAGTTCAGAAAATCAGTTTTAATTCCTTCTTTTTCTCTTGCCTTCAAATTATTTCCAGTAATCAACAAGATGCTGTTATAGTTATTTGCTTTTGCAATTGAATGTACTCTATATAGAGTATGACTATCAAAACCTTTTTTAGATAGCTTTATTTCGATTAAAGTTGGCCCTGGTAAGTCGTCAAAACCATCGACAGCCAAACCGTCTATTTGACTATGTCCAATACGTAAATTAGAGCTGTAGGATTTTCCTTGATCCTCGAGATACTTTGTTAGCAGTTTCGACACCAGGGTTTCAAATAGGAAATAGGACTTTGGTCCTTGCAGTTTAAATTCATTTAGGAATGATTTTGTATTCATTGTGTAGGCTCATTCTCCTATATATTTCAGATTTGAATCACAGCTCCATAATTTATGCGGCGTATTTTTGATTAAAAATTATTCATAATACAATGACCAGTTGAAATTGGTTGAAGTCTATTTTCCATGTGTTTAAGCTATCATCAAATCTCGAAAACCATAAATTCGATTCTCTCAGTTCTTAATTGTTTCGGTCGATTTTCAACTAGTCATTATTCCTAATAGCAGAAATAGTTTTTTAAATTTGGAAACAAAGTATTAATATGAGAAATATATTCAATTATGTCAATTCTTTATCAAGTATCTCAAACACTGCTAACCTTCATAGCGTCAATCTGGATGCAGCAATTGAATTTTAAGCAGGTAAAAGTCAGTTGTCAAAGCAGCAGCATAACAATTCATCATACATTAGATCAAATCAAAATCAGGAACAACCTGCCGCAAAATTCGGTGAATCCTGCTAACCGATGCTGGTATCAATTCTTTGCCCATGCGTCAAAATTTCATATACAACTGGATTTGAGATGTTGAAATCTCTTTCTCGGAAAGGGTGCGGCTCAATTCTGCTATCGATTTTGCGTCGCAATCGCATGAGCTCTAATTGGATGTCGATTGAATTGTTAAAATCCTTGAGAATGACGGCAATGTCAATATCACTCTCTTCTTGATACGCTGCTTTTGCGTAAGAGCCAAAAAGAAACACATCTTTGCAGTCGTAATTAGTTTTTACCACTGCAGCAAATTTTCGGGCAATATTTAAAGCATCGGTTCGATCCATTTTCGTAATTCCTTTATACGGTCAATCCATAGCCTGGCATAATCTTCAGTACATAAATTATAAAATTCTCATTTGTAATCGTTATATCGGGCATTGATATTGAAGGATGTGATTTCAAATTAATCGCTTTCGATCTCATCCAATCGAAGCAGACGATGCGCTTCATGCACGGTCAATATTTCGATATCCGTCTTTTTCAGTCGATATATAATTCGATAATTTTTGACAATCAATTCTCTTATCGAGGGATTTGAAATCTCAGGCACGATGCGGCCGATTATTGGATTTTTAGAAATTGACTCCCCTCGCTCAATCAAGTAATTCGTAAATTTTTGAGCTCTGCCAGGGCTATCTCTGGCAATAAAATCTTCTATTGCAGCCAGGCTTCTCAAAGATTCAGCTGTCCAAATAACTTTCACTTCGAGTGCCTCGTTAGTCTTCGCTTTTCCAGTTCGTCTTTTAGTCCTTCCGTGGTATATACATTTCCAACATCAGCATCAGCAATACCCCGATTTACAGAATCAAGAAATGCTTTTCGATAGACCATCTCGTCATATTCGAGAGGGGATAAAAGCAACCCTGCGGGCTTGCCATTTTGTGTAATTACTAATGGCTGACCTGTGGTTTGAATATTTTTCAAAAAGCGAGATACATTTGTTTTGAATTCGCCCAGCGGAATAATGTCATTAGAAATGCTTAAGGTTTTCATAATTAAGCTCCGTATTTAAACCATAATTCAGGTCTAAATATAATGTGCTTTTGCTGAATTGTCAAGATAAAATTTGAGAATTTTTAAAAACGGTTCCGTAAAAAAATCCGTAAAACAATTCCGTAAAAACAATTCCGTAGAGACGATTCATGAATCGTCTCTACGGAATTACGGAATCGTCGCTACGGCAACAAACAATTCCCCAATTACCTAATTTCCAAATTACCTAATAACCTTTTTCACAAACGCCCGATACACATCATCATCCTGTTTCATCTCCAGAAATTCATGCCCTGTCATCTGGCACCAATTGGGCATATCCTCGACAATTCCTTCATCATCGGAAATCACTTCAAGGATTTGCCCTGCTGCTAATTCTTTGATTTTCTCGGCGGTTTTGATAATCGGCATGGGACAGTAGAGGCCTAAACAGTCTATTGTAAAATCAGGTTTCATATTCCACCAAGATAAGTTGAGCGGGGAGCGTAGGGCGTGATGCGTAGAGCGCAATAAACGCCCCGCGCTCTACGCCCCACACTCTACGATTTAAGATTTAAATAAACAACGTCACACTACTCTTTTCTGCATCTGCTAAAAACGACGCCACCCCAGCAATATTATCGACCTCTGGGATCAAGGTTTCCTTCGTAATTCCCATCACACCCATGCTGGTGGTGCAGGCGGTGAATTTGACGCCCAGGTTTTTGGCGGTGGCAATCATTTCTTTCAAAGATGGCACTCGAGACTTTTTCATTAATTTTTTCAGTATCATCGCTCCCATGCCTGCCATGTTCAATTTGGAAATGGAGCGTTTGTCGGGCCCTGGCTTCACCATGAAGGTAAACATTTTCTGCAAGAAATTCAAGCCCTTGGGTTTCTTGCTGGTCTGCTGGATCAGCTTCAATCCCCAGAAAGTGAAAAACATATTCACCTGTTTGCCCGAGGCGGCGGCGCCCGTTGCAATGATGAATGCTGCTAATAATTTATCCAGATCACCGCTGAAAACGACGATGGTCACTGCATCTTTTCTATCCATAATTCATTTATTCGTCATGGTGAAATTCATCAGATGTTTTCAGCTTAAAAGGCGCTTCCTTGCCCTGCTTTTTATAATAATCAGCCAGCGCATTGTGCAGCGCTTCCTCAGCTAACACCGAACAGTGGCGTTTAATCTTTGGCAGACCGCCCAGCTCATTGGAGACTTCTTCGTTGGTGACCTTCAGGGCATCGGTTATTGTTTTCCCTTTGATCAATTCCGTCGCCATACTGCTTGAAGCAATTGCAGCGCCGCAGCCGAAGGTCTTAAATTTGGCATCGATGATAGTGTCATTTTCAACCTTTATGAACATCTGCATTATATCGCCACAAGCAGGATTCCCAACCGTCCCCACGCCATCCGCATCATCGATCTCGCCAACGTTGCGAGGATTCATAAAGTGATCCATCACTTTTTCGCTATAAGGACCTGTCATTGTTATATCCTTTCCTAATGATTCAATAATCAGTGCAAAAATTCCAATAATCAAATCCCAAAATCCAAATAAATTTCAATTTTCAAAAATCAAATACCAAACCGTTTGGTTCATTGAATATTTGCATTTGAAAATTATTTGGAATTTGCTTTTTGGCTTTTGGAATTTTCTTTATTTCTTATATAGTGGAGACATGGAGCGTAGCCTGTCAACTATCGACGGCAGCTTGTCTCCCAACGACCTGACATCTTCTTCGTTATTATCAATACCCAGCGTAAATAAAATTGTTCCGTTGGCAATGGCGTGGGAGACGCCGATTGCCAGCAACACATGAGAAGCTTTCAACGCTTTGGAAGTGCAGGCTGATCCGCTGGAGGCGATGATGTTGCTCATGCCCAAAAACAGCAGGATGGACTCGCCCTCGATAAATTCAAAGCCGAAATTCACATTATTTGGCAGCCGCTGGGTGCGATGGCCATGCAGTGAAACATGGTCTATTTTTTCTTCGATAAATTTGATCATCAGATCTCGCAACGGCTGGAGATGGGCGATTCGTTTGTCCATTTCCTTTGCTGCAATTTCCGCCGCCGTTCCCATGCCAACGATACCCATCATGTTTTCCGTACCTGCTCTTCGGCCACCCTCTTGAGTTCATCCGTCAATCAGCGGATTGATCCTCGCACATTTTCTGATATAAAGACCCGCCACGCCT
>JAEAME010001409.1_pt1 | contig 16833 bp, 18 predicted proteins | sample 8958731 | NCBI WGS metagenome assembly JAEAME01 (sample SAMN16933194, study PRJNA681113) | bioreactor sludge metagenome | isolation source: anerobic bioreactor sludge (Control) | place: India:Bengaluru | collected 2018-10-24 | reverse complement strand
GGCGGCATGAGTTGCATAAACTGCGCACGCGCAATAGAGAAACAACTCTCCAAACTTAATGGCATAAATACAGTTACAGTAAACCTTGCAGCCGAAAAAGCAATAATAGACTTTAATCCTGAAACTTTAGACCAAAAAACAATTGAAAACAAAATAATCGAAACAGGATACCAAGTTATCCATGAAAAAGTAATGCTCCAAGTTACAGGAATGACTTGCATTAACTGCGTTAAAACAATAGAAAAAGCATTAAACAATAAAGAAGGAATCTACAACGCAACAGCCAATTTTGCCGTTGAAAGCGTCACTGTTGAGTACAATCCTGAACAGATTAGCCTAGCAACTATAAAAAAAATCATAACCAATGCAGGCTATGAAGTAGTTGAAGACAAAAAAACAGTTGAGGACAATGAAGGTAAAGCACGTAAACGACACATTACACGCTTAAAATACCTGTTAATTGCCAGCGTCTCATTGACAATTCCTATAATGCTTTTAATGTGGTTTCCGATCTTGCCAATGCAAGAAACCAACGTTATAATGTTTATTTTAGCTACTCCGGTACAATTCATTGTCGGCTGGACTTTTTATGTAGGCTCCTATAAGGGCTTAAGAAACAGAACCACCAACATGGATACCTTAATAGCAATGGGCACCTCAACAGCTTGGATATACAGTACAATTGTGACTTTTGCTCCAAGCATATTTCATCATGGTGCTGTTTTCTTTGATACTTCAACAATGATAATGAGTTTCATTCTGGCTGGAAAACTGCTTGACGCTATCGCTAAAGGCAGAACCTCTGAAGCAATCAGAAAGATAATGGGGCTGCAAGCAAAAGTTGCTAGAGTTATTCGTAACGATGTTGAGCAAGAAGTTCCTATTGAGGAAGTTCAAGTTGGAGATATTGTCGTTGTTCGTCCAGGCGAAAAGATTCCGGTTGATGGCGTAGTCATAGAAGGATACTCTGGTGTTGATGAAAAAGTGATAACTGGAGAAAGTATCCCAGTTGAAAAAAAAATCGGTGATCAAGTAGTAGGTGCAACATTAAACAAAACAGGTGTTCTTAAATTTAAAGCAACAAAAGTTGGAAAAGACACAGTTCTCGCGCAAATTATAGGCATGGTTGAAGACGCTTTAAGTTCAAAAGCTCCTGTACAGCGTCTTGCAGATGTTGCCTCAGGATATTTTGTTCCAGCAATAATAATCACTGCAACGCTCTCATCTTTAATTTGGTACTTTATAGTTGGGGCAGACTTGATCTTTTCATTAACGGTGTTTATTGCTGTGCTAATTGTTGCTTGCCCTTGTGCGCTTGGTCTTGCCACTCCAACAGCAATAATGGTTGGTGTGGGAAAAGGCGCAGAAAACGGGATTCTTATTAAAAGCGGTGAAGCACTAGAGACTGCTCATAAACTTAAATCCATAGTTTTTGATAAAACTGGAACCCTGACTAAAGGTGAACCTGAAGTCACCGATATTATTTCCAGCATTCCAGAAAATCAATTATTACAGTTCGCTGCAGTTGCAGAAAAAAATTCTGAGCACCCATTAGGAGAAGCAATTGTTAGAAAAGCATCTCAACAAGGAATACCTGTTGAAGACCCAGAATTTTTTGAGGCTATACCTGGTCAAGGTGTCGAAGTTAATTATAAAAAATCAAGAATTCTGCTTGGCAATCGAAAGCTAATGCAAACCAACAACATTGACATCAACATGCTTACAGAAAAAATGGTTGCACTTGAAGAAAACGGAAAAACAGCAATTCTAATAGCAGTCGACAATAAACTTGCAGGTCTGATCGCGGTTGCTGACACATTAAAAGAACACTCCAAAGAAGCTGTGAAGTCTCTTCAACAAATGGGTTTAGAGGTTGTGATGCTCACTGGTGACAATCAAAGAACAGCAACTGCCATAGCAAAACAATTAGGAGTAAACCGCGTTTTAGCCGAAGTTTTGCCCGACGAAAAAGCTAATCAAATAAAGAAACTTCAGTCAGAAGAAAAAGTTGTTGCTATGGTGGGAGATGGAATTAATGATGCCCCTGCCCTGGCTCAAGCAAACATAGGTATAGCTGTTGGCAGCGGAACAGACGTTGCAGTTGAAACAGGTGATATTGTATTAGTCAAGAACGATCTAAGAGATGTCGTTGTAGGAATACAGTTAAGCAGGGCGACAATGCAAAAAATAAAGCAAAACCTGTTCTGGGCGTTCTTCTACAACATAATCCTGATCCCATTAGCGGCTGGTCTTTTCTACCCGATACTTCACGTGCTCTTTGACCCAGTCTATGCTGCAGCAGCAATGGCAAGCAGTTCAGTAACTGTAGTAACCAACGCATCACTACTTAGAAGATTCAAACCAAAACTCTAAGTTACTCTAAAACATATTATAAAGAGGTGAAAAAAATGGCTAAAGACCTAGTATGCAATATGGAAGTAAACGAGAAAACCGCAAAATGGAAAACAGTTTACAAAGGAAAAACATACTACTTCTGCGCACCAGGCTGCAAAACAGCATTCGAAGAAGAACCTGAAATGTACATAAGCGGAAACACCAAAGACTGCGGACATGGTCACGGAAATGACAGTTGCGGATGTGTCTGTCACTAATAAATCGCCCTTTTCCAGCTCTATTTTTTCCCCATATCAAAATTTTTAACTCTAAAAAAACCAGTAAAAAAAGGTAAAAGATAAGATATTTACGCATTATCACTGCTACTAATTAATTGTTGCGAAGAGCTCCATGTTTCCTCAACAATATTATGCAACCCCTGAAGAATAACAGCCAATTTTTCACCTTTATCCGTTAAAGCATATATTTTAGGTGTTCTTCTTATGAAGACAAGTTTCTTACCTTTTAATCCTCTCAGATACTTATAGGTCCTTCGCATTGAAAGGTTTGTTTCTTTAGAAAGCTTTCTAGCAGAAATTCCCTCTAGAGTTATAGCATTATAAACTCTTTTTTCAGTTAAAGCTAAAGACTCCTTAGTTGGATCTCTTTTAGATCTGAAGAAAAATATGTAATCCCTTTCCTGTGGAGTTTCAATTAATCCAACTTCTCGAAGACGCTTAAGTATTCTTGACGTAATTTTAGGTGAAGTGAGTGCTTGAATATCATCAAAAGTTTTCGGCCCCTCAAGCAATGCAAGCAAGAGCGTTTCTTCATAACACTCCGAATGAGCGGGTAGAATAGTGACATATTCTGGAAAACCACATAATAATTCAGTTAATCTACCTCCAAAGGCTGTAGCATAGAATTCATCTTCTCTAAATTTCCCGGCAAGACCCACCTCTAAAAGTGGACGCAAATACTCCTCATTCAGAGTCTCCTGACTATGAGTATGCCCTGTTTTCTTAAGTTCCTGCTGTATCTGACTAACCGAATACTTACCATTAACAATTGACTTCAAAATATGAAAACGAGTCTCATTTTTAAGAACATTGAATAGATCTCTCATAAAATTGGGATTATCCATAGTGTCTCGGAGTTTGCGTAGTTCATTCTTAAGCTTGTAAACTTGGCACCTTCCTATGCATTGTAATGGTGAGTTTGGTGCGCAGTTTCTACATTCAGCGTCAAGAGTTGTTAAAAGTTGGCTCAGATCTCTCTTGTTTTCTCCGTTTTTTGTTGGTGATAGAAGATTTCCCATTATTTTCCCCCCTTTTTGTGACGCTGTCGTGACGGTGTGGAAGGAATAAGAGATTTGGGTGTTTATTGTGTGTGTTTAGTTGAAATTGCCCGTCATGACACGCGTCATTAAAAAGTATGACAATCGTCAACTTTAAATATTTTTTCCCACAAATTACCCAATTAATAGGTGATAATTTGCTATTACCCTGCGAAGTAGGAGTTAGAACAATATTGCCAGCAGTCAAAGCGATTATGGCTAGAAACATAGTAGAAAATCACGGACTAAAAGAAAAAGAAACAGCTAAACTTCTTGGTTTATCTCAATCTGCAATAAGCAGGTATAAGAATAGAGACCGTGGCAATAACCTTACTGAAATCGAAAAATCAGTTGAAGTACAAGTTCTTATAGATCAAATGATAGCTTTCTTAATAAAACAGCCACAAAAAAAGCAAGAAGTAATGATTCTTTTCTGCCAAACCTGCAAAACAATTAGAAAAAACGGATTAATGTGTGATCTATGTAGTAAAGAAATGGCTGAAGAATGGGCTAAAGATTGTGTCTTCTGTCGATTTGAAAAATTGAACATTTATTAAACCCATGTTGGGACTGCTCTTTAGGGGAAAATGTGTCTGCATACGACGAAAAGATAGTTTTAGATATCATAGAACAAGTTAGTAAAAGTGTTGTTAACATAAGCACAGTTAAGCTTGTTCACAACTTGTTTTATCAAGTAGTTCCAATAAGCGGAATGGGTTCAGGTACAATAATTGACAATAAGGGTTTAATCTTAACCAATAATCATGTCGTTGGTGGAGCAGAAAAAATCAACGTAACTCTTTGGAATAATCAGATGCTAGAAGGAACAATTCAGGGATCTTGTGCTATTCACGACATTGCAGTTATAAAAGTCAATTGTAAAGACCTTCAAGCTGCACAATTAGGTGATTCAGATAAACTGAGAGTAGGGCAACGCGTCTATGCCATCGGTAACCCTTTTGGCTTGACTGGGGGACCAAGTGTAACTTCAGGAGTAATCAGCGCAGTTAATCGAACAATTGAATCTCAAAAAGGGCTAATTGAGAATCTGATCCAAACAGATGCAGCAATCAATCCTGGAAACAGTGGTGGTCCCCTTGTGGATTTACAGGGCAGAGTCATAGCCATAAACACCGCTATTGTCCCATATGCTCAAGGAATCGGTTTTGCTATTCCAATCAATTCAGCAAAAAATTGCACTAATGGTATTGTGAGTCAAGGCGTAGCTAAGAGACCTTGGCTTGGAATCATTGGTTTGAGTCTAAATAGTCAAATTGCACGGTACTATGAGTTACCAGTAGAAACTGGTGTTTTGGTAACAAAGGTTTCAAGAGGCAGTCCAGCTGAAACTGCTGGAATCGTTGAAGGTGATATTATTCTAAGTATCGATAATAGGGAGACCAAGTGTATTGAGGACCTTGTGAAGCAGGTTCATATTCGTAGAGTAGCTGACAACGTTAGGGTCTTTGCATTAAGAAATAGTCGTGAACACTTTTTTGATTTAAGTTTAAGTGAAGCTCCATAATAATTAAGGAGAGAAATGTTATGTGTGAAGTTGAAGTTAAAAAAATTTTAGATAAATACAAAGTTATAGCTGTAGTTGGATTATCTGGTACCATAGGGAAACCTAGCCATAGAGTTAGTGCGTACATGAAACAGCATGGCTACAAAATAATTCCGGTAAATCCGACAATTGAAGAGGTTTTTGGTTTACAAAGCTACAAGAGTTTACTTGATATTCCTTTAGAAATTCAGAAAACCATAGAAATTGTTGACATCTTCAGAAAGCCCCAAGATGTATTTCCCGTTGTTGAACAAGTTATTGAGTTAAAAAAAATAAATGGACAACCCTTCGCTGTTTGGATGCAATTGGACATTGTTAATCAAGAGGCAGCTGAAAAAGCAAAAAAAGCAGGATTATCTGTTGTAATGGACAAATGTATAATGAAGGAGCACATGCGCCTGATCCGCAGCTAGTTCTATGCAGCGCCCAATATCAGAGAAGCAATTGTTGCTATTGTCACAATTGCTAGTGTTTCTGCTAAGGTAACTTTCCAGTTTACTCTCGTTTTCTTTGAACGATACAGCACAAGAAATACCCCGACTATCGTTACTACCAGAACTAATGATATTATTATATTGAAGTACGGTGGTAGAAACAGGTAGGTTGCTATAGGAATAATTCCTGCAACAAACGTTGTAGTTCCACAGATTATTGCAGCATAAACATTCGACCGGTGAATTTGTTTGCCAAGCAAAGTAAACAGTTTTTGCACCAGAATTAGGGATTTGTCTCTTTCTTTTTTATCTGGAATATCACTTAAGCTGTAGTTCATTAGGGTCTGAAGTGTCATTATGTCTGCTAAGTCTTCAGTAATTCCTCCTAATAGAAAGCTTGAGAAATTTGTAATGGCAACTGCACTTAAGGTTAGAAATGCCGCAAAGACGACTGCATTTTGATTTCCAAGAAATTTCGAGGTTGTTCTTAGAGTCGCTATAAATGCTGATAAGATAACAACTAGACTTGTTACTGAACCATCGACTAATCCAGCTACAACTTCCATTATGGGCTCTTTTTTTAGTAAAAGACTTTCCCATTCCTTACCTAGTTTTTGGCCTTGCGGCGTTAATTGAATTAATTCGCCATCTTCACGAATCAATCCTTCAGAACTCATCTCTTTGAGTGATTTTTCCACCTCACTCATATTAACACAAGTATAGCTGACACAGACTTTATCAATTCGGTTCTTCAAGGTTGATTTTTTTATTTTGGCATCTTTGCTTAGATTCAATAAAACAATTACTCTAATGACATCGAGCAATTCTTGAATTTCAAAGGCCACTTAATTAGACATCATTGGTGCAAAAAAATAAAGATTTAGCTATTAACTTTTACGCGAGTAATAAAACAGTTTAATTATCTAATCTTTTTCTCAGAGTACTTTTTTGAGGGTATCCATGTTGAAAACAGTGCTTGCGCACCCGTTTTTAATTAATGGTATAGCTTGACCTGCAACGTTTAAATTGTTTAATAGTGGTGATAACATTCGCATTTCTTCTCCGCAAGCAATGCCTACAATACCTTCATATTTTGTCTTCTTCAATATTTTTGGGATACATGATCCACCTGGTAAAATTAAGACATCATAGCCTTTCTCTTTTGCCGTTTTCTCAGCTTGATTAACTAAGCAGTCTTCTGAACAATGAGAGCACGTATAGGATGGTACACTAGCATCAAAACCTGCTTTACATCGGCTATCCATGTATTTTCTTGAACAATGTGGCAGTATAAGTGCCCTTTTTTTTGTTTCTAAGAACTTGGTTCTTTCAATCATGTTAACTACTTGTAGATCAATTAAATCCTGCAGTAAAACAACTGCGTCATTTATGTTTAAACCAGTCGCTTCATCTATCTTGAACTTTTTAATGACCTCAAGTGCTGTTTTCAGAAACGCTTTATGCATGCCCTTCTGATAACTAATTGTCGCAAGCTCTGTAAAGAAAAATCTAGGTACATTTGATAAATCAAACGTAAACTTATAGGGCATAAATTAATAATTTAAAATCCAAGCTTAAAAAATATGTGGTGTAATAATCAATAAAAACAATCCTAAACTAACTTATCTCTTCAGTGTCTAAGCCTAAAAGTTCTCTTAAGCAACGAATTTCTTCACGCAAACGGGTAATGTCATCTTCTAATACTTCTGCTTTAGATTCAGCGTCTCTTCTGAAAGTTTCCATCTCAAATAGTACGCCTGAGCGTTCTGCTTCCAGAATTTCAAGGTTCCTTCTTAAATTATTCCTATTCTGTATCAGTCCTGAACGTATCGCAGTTAATCGTTGTATTAGCCCTGAAAAAGTGTCTTGCCCTTCTGGAGTGATACCTTGTAGTGCTGATGGTGCAAATTGAGCTGGAGTTGCTGACTTAAATATTGCTTTACATTTAGGGCATTCATAGACTGAAACATAAATTTCAGGTGTAATAATAGTGTCTTCTCGTTTAATTGGGGTGATTGTCCAGTTCTTTATTGCTGTGGACTGTTGTGTTCCACAGTTTGGGCAGTTAACCATCTATTATCCTCGCAGACACTTTCTTGCTTGTCCACAAGTTCCTTGTAACGGTTACGTATCGTTACTTCAGTTACTTGAGCAATTTCCGCGATTTCTCTCTGAGTTTTTCGTTCGCCCGTTAGGACTGATGCTACATAACTTGCTGCTGCGGCAATTCCTGTTGGACCTCTACCAGAGGTAAGTTTCAATTCTTTTGCTGCTGCAAGAATCTTGTGTGCAATTTCTTCCACTTTTCCCTGCATAGTTAACTGGTTAGAAAACTTTGTGATGTATTGGCTTGGTCTAAGTGGAGGTATGGAATAGTTCAATTCTTTAATTAAGAAACGGTAGCTTCTTCCTACTTCTTTTTTATTTACAGTTGAGGCTTGAGCTATTTCGTCAAGGGTTCTTGGTAAACCGCATTGTCTGCATGCTAAATATAGTGCTGCTGAAGTTACGCCTTGTATTGAGCGTCCGCGAATTAATCTTTCTTTTACTGCTTTGCGGTAAATAACTGAGGCTGTTTCAAGAATGTTTTTTGGAAGGTTTAGGTTGTTTGAAATCTTTGTGATTTCGGAGAGTGCAAATGCCAAGTTGCGTTCCGTAGCGTCTGAAACTCTGATCCGTCTTTGCCATTTTCTTAAACGATAGACCTGAGCTTTCTGGCCTGGTGATAGGCTTTTGCCATAGATGTCGCGGTCATGCCAATCTATGGTGGTTGATAATCCTTTATCATGGATAGTGTAAGTTAAAGGTGCACCGACCCTTGTGCGTTTTGACCTTTGTTCGTCATCAAAGGCTCTCCATTCTGGTCCTCTATCTGCGATTTTTTGTTGCACAACAAAACCGCAGTCCATGCAAACAATTTCAGCACATTCATAGTCACGCATTATTCTAGTGCTCCCACATTCGGGGCATGCTTGTACTTTAATTGGTTCAGTTTTTGCTGCTGCTGGGTCAACTTCTTCATGTAATTTACTATCTCTAATAGTCATTATCTTTTGCTCCGCGTTTTCGAGAGAAGCAAATATAATGGTTTATTCATGAGAACAGCAGAATTCTTAATGTTTGTTTTAATCACCGCGTAAGGCGAAGATACTGGGCCTATAATGTCAAATACTTTACCAACAACATTTAGGTTTTCGTCAACAACTTCTGAGCCGATTTTTGGGGGATTTTCTGTTTTTATGATAAGGCTGCTTGACGGAGTAATTTTAACGACTTTTCCCAATCTTTGCAAACCCGTTCCCCTCTCGAAAAACATCAAGCTCACCGTAATTGCGCTTTTAAATCTTTCGATAATTTACCATAGAGTAAAGTTATATACAGGCTTTTTTCAGTAGAAAGCTTATTTAATGAGAAGTGTTGATTAGTCAGTGCCTTAAAAGGGTGAGGCTAAGAAATATGTCTAAACCATTCTATGTAAAAATTGAAGTACCAAAAGAAATCGTAGATGCAGCCTATGAAGCCCTATCGATTGCTTCAAAGTCAGGCACCGTTAGGAAAGGAACAAATGAAGCTACAAAAGCTGTAGAACGATCAATCGCAAAACTAGTAGTCATCGCTGAAGACGTTGATCCACCAGAAGTTATTGCACATTTGCCACTTCTGTGTGACGAAAGAAAAATTCCATACGTATTTGTACCAAACAAAGAACAACTCGGAAAATCAATAGGCATTGACGTTCCATGTGCATCAGCATGTATAATCAAAGAAGGAGAAGCTTCAGGCTTAATTAAAGAAATAGTAACAAGACTTGACCAGATTAAACGAGGAACTCAGTAATGAGTACTAAAGAAGAAAGAGCTGCAGCGCAAGATCAACTTATACCATCTGAAGTTATCCAAGTCATCGGACGCACAGGCGTAACCGGTGAAATTACACAGGTTAGAGTTCGCATAATGGACGGCAAAGACAAGGGCAGAATCATCACACGCAACGTTAAAGGTCCCGTTAGAGTTCAAGATATCTTGATGCTTCGGGAAACAGAAAGAGAAGCAAAGAAAATCACAAGATAACCATATAGGAGATTGATTGGTCATGCCAAAAGCAAGAAAATGTTCATTCTGTGGTAACGATTTCCCAGCGGGCACAGGCATGATGTACGTTAAGAATGATGGATCCATATTATGGTTTGATTCAAAGAAATGTAAGAAAAGCTCCCTACAATTCGGCAGGGATGCACGCAAACTAAGATGGACCCAATATTACGGTAAAGAAGAAAAAGGTAAAGCCTAAACGCGCTTTCATGCATCTATCCCAACCCATTTTTTAATTTTTTAGTTTTCTTAGTGGTTTCTCTTTTAGCGAAAACTTATCAATTGAACAATAGACTTGTATGCTGGTGAATGTTGTGCCTCTTCTTTATGTAAAAAAAGAAGTGTTTGACTGGGTTAAGCAGGGTTCTAAGACGATTGATGTTAGGAAAGGTAAGCCACGTAGAGGTGATTTTGCTTTTTTTCAATATGGGAAGCAGATTTTGAAACTTAGGATTGTTGCTGTTGAGGTTGGTGGGTTTTGGGATATTGTTCGGGAGGATAATTATCGGTGTGTTATTCCTTCTGCTGAGAGTTTTAACGATGCTGTTGGCTACTTTCATGGTTTGTATGGTGATTGTAGTGGGGTTTTTACAGCATACCATGTGGCGAGTTTGGGTAATGAATAACTCTTTTTTTTAGCGTAGCTTTATTGTGCTTTTGGTTAATGACGCGATAATGTCTTTTACGTAAAACGTAAAATATTTACTTAAATCGTAAACCTTATATAGTGAAACCTGGTATTATAGCCTCTCTAAAAGAGGAATAGTAAAATGACAACATTTAGTGGTTGTTACACCGCACTAATCACGCCCATGAATATCAATCACACAGTAAATTATGAAGGACTAAGCAGTCTCGTAGATTTCCAAATAAAAGAAGGCGTAAAAGGATTACTTGCAGTGGGAACAACCGGCGAGTCACCAACACTAACATGGAATGAACACAGTAAAGTTATTGAAAAAATGCATGAATACGCTAGTAACCGGTGCCTAACAATAGCCGGTACTGGAAGCAACTCCACACAAGAAGCAATTGAAGGCACAGATCATGCCCAAGACGTCGGAGTAAATACAGTTTTGCTAGTGGACCCATATTATAATGGTCCCAGCTCAATGGAGATAAGGCGAGAATATGTTGAACCCATTGCACGTGAGTTCCCAGAAGTTCAAGTTATTCCATATATTATCCCTGGTAGAACAGGAACCCAGCTCCTTCCACAAGACATCGCAATTCTACATCAACAGTACCCCAATGTTAGATGTGTAAAGGAAGCAACAGGTGACCTTAAAAACATGGAGTTAACAAGGCACCTCTGCGGAGAAGACTTTGACATACTTAGCGGTGACGACGATAAGACTTACACGATGATGACTTCACCTGACATAGATGCCAGCGGAGTCATATCAGTAGTTTCAAACGTTGCACCTCGTGCAGTAGCTAACATGGTTCATTATGTTTTAGATGGTAATGAGCAAGCTGGCGCTTTGATTTCGCAGCAATTACAGCCGTTATTTAACATTGTTACAGTGAAGACTCAAGAGCAAACCCCTTTTGGACCAGTAGCATGCAAAGCTAGAAATCCCGTGGCATTCAAGACATTGATGAACATTCTTGGCATGCCATCAGGACCTTGCAGGCAACCCCTTGGAAAAATGACAAGAAACGGTGTAGAAGTTGTTCTAGCAAATGCACGTAAAGTCTATGAGGCTCATCCTGAGATCCTGCAGCCAATAGCTGAATACTTTGATGTAAACCTAAAAGATCGACTTTATAATGAGAAGTATACAGAAGGCCTTTACTATGGTTAACCTCTGCATTGCTGGTTGCGGCCGGATGGGTCAAGCCATTATCAAGGAAGCAGTGGCTAAAGGTCATCAAATTAGTGGTGTAATAGAGGATCCTTGCTGTCCCACTTTAGGCAAATCTCTGAAAGAATTGGGTGTCTGTAGCTCCGAAACTAAACTTCTCAGTTCAGACCACATACACAAAGCAGTAGCTAATGCAGACGTCTTCATTTCTTTCGCTGTACCCGCTGCTGATTTAGTCAACATACCTATCGTAGCAGAAATGAGTAAACGTATCATATTAGGCACTACAGGTTTTACTCCTGAACAAAATAAAATACTAACAGAAGCAATGACAGGTAAAGTTCCTGCAGTTTTTTCACCTAACTACAGTATAGGCATAAACGTAATGCTCAAGTTAGCTGAGCACCTTAGAGCATTCCCCGCTGGTTTCGATATTAGTTTGAGCGAAATCCACCATACAGGTAAAAAGGATGCTCCAAGTGGAACGGCCAAGAAGCTAGAGCAGATCATTTCGCAGGTACGAAACTATAGTAAAACAGTCTATGGCAGAGAAGGTGTTAGTCCAAGACAACAAGAAGAGCTTGAATCTTTTGCCATACGAGTAGGGGGAGTTCCCGGAGTTCACGAAATAATCGTTGCTGGTCCAAATGAGATGTTACGAATCGAACACGTCGCCTTTACACGTAACATATTTGCTCAAGGTGCCGTGACTGCAGCAGAGTGGATAAGCAAACAAACAGAGCCTAAAGTTTACACAATGGCTGATGTATTGGGATTAGCTTAACCAAAAGAATTTTACCATTAACTTTTTTATCAAGGAAAAACAAAACAAGGAAAGAGAAGGAAAAAATCATGTCGATGAAGCGTAAAGTCGCCATATTAGGCGCAACCGGAGCCGTTGGTCAACGGTATATTCAGCTCTTACAGGGTCACCCCTGGTTTGAAATTTCAGTACTTGCAGCTTCAGAGAAAAGTGCAGGTAAAAAGTACAAGGACGCAGCCACTTGGCTTATGGAGACCGAGCTGCCAAAAGAGATAGCGGAGATGCCAGTCGCAAACATCGATGTTAAGTCCTGTGAGCAGATAGACGATTTCGACTTGGTCTTCACTTCACTGCCGGGTGATTTGGCCGGTCCAACTGAGAATGAATTCGGAGCAAAATATCCGGTCTTTAGTAAGGCAAGCGCACACCGTATGGATAAAGATGTGCCGCTTATTATCCCAGAAATTAACCCTGACCATACTGGGCTTATTAAAGTTCAACAGAAGCAGCGTGGTTGGAAGGGTTTCATTACAACTGACCCTAACTGTAGCACAATCGGTTTAGCATTAACTTTAGCTCCTCTTATGCAGTATGGCATAAAGCAAGTTATGGTTACCACGATGCAGGCGCTCAGTGGGGCAGGTTACCCTGGTGTTGCTTCACTTGATATAATTGACAATGTAGTTCCATTCATCTCTGGTGAAGAGGACAAGATGGAAAATGAAGCACAAAAGATTCTTGGCAAGTTTGATGGTGAAGAGATAAAGTCTGCCAGTTTCCAAGCAAGCGCAAGCTGTAATCGTGTCAATGTCAAGGATGGCCACCTTGAGTCTGTATTCGTAAAACTTGACAAGGAACCAACAATGGAGCAAGTTGAGACGGCATTTACATCGTTTAGGGGTGAACCACAAAAGCTTAAGTTACCCTCTGCTCCAGTGCAACCCATAATCGTACGTCATGAAAAGAATCGTCCACAACCAAGGTATGATCGTGACGCGGGACGTGGTCAGAGTGTCGTTGTTGGAAGGCTACGTAAGGATCCCATTATGACGCTTAAGTACATATGTCTTAGTCACAACACAGTAAGAGGTGCAGCAGGCGGAGGAATATTAAGTGCTGAGCTTTACGTGTCTAAAGGCTTAGCTTAAGTCCTCTTTTCTATTAATCAAATTTGATGCAGGTATTATTGATGGTAAAACGTAAACTTCGTGAACCTTTAGAAAATCGTAAGGGTAATTTGTTCTTTGATGGTGTTTCAGTTAAGCAACTTGCTGAAAAGTATGATACTCCCTTGTATGTGATTAGCGAGAAGCGTATCGTAGATAACTATAACAGGTTACATGATGCGTTGGTTCGTAACTATAAGGATACTCGAATCTATTATGCTTGTAAGGCAAACACTAGCTTGGCTATTCTAAAGATACTGCGGCAAGCAGGTGCATACCTTGACACGGTAAGTCCAGGGGAAGTCTTCATGGGTTTGAGTAGTGGTTATACTCCTGACCGCATCTTATTCACTGGTACAAGCGTACGTAATGATGAATTAAAGTTCTTAGCCGACGCAAACGTGACGATAAATGTGGATTCCCTTTCTGAACTTGAACGGCTTCTAAAAATTGCTGTTCCACCAATAGTCTCCTTTAGGGTTAATCCTGAGATCGGTGCTGGGCATCATGATCATTGCATTACCGCTGGTCCCGAAACAAAGTTTGGTATTTGGGAAGAAGAAGCAATTCAAGCCTTTGCTATCGCCAAGAGAGCGCGTGTGGAACGTTTTGGTATCCACATGCATATTGGTTCAGGTATACTAAATCCAAAGCCATATAGTCTGGCACTTGAAAAGTTGTTATCTATTGCTAAGCGTGTTCACGATGAAGTATCTATTGATTTCGAGTTTATAGACATCGGTGGAGGCATAGGAGTACCTTATAAGCCAGAAGATAAAGAGTTGGATTTGACTGAATTTTCTAACAAGATTGTTGGATTATTCAAGTCTAAAGTTAAGGAATACAATTTAGGAAAGCCTTTCCTATGCGTTGAACCTGGAAGATACTTAGTTTGTGATTCAACTATTCTATTAACAAGTGTTAACACTGTTAAGCACACGCCACATCGAAAGTTCGTTGGTGTGGATGCTGGATTTAATACTCTTGTTAGACCAGCAATGTATGGTTCCTATCACCCTATACTTGTAAGTAACAAGCTTGATTTAGCTGAGAAAGAAACCTACGATGTTGCAGGGCCAATATGTGAATCAGGTGACCTTCTAGCAAAGGAACGTTCATTACCAACTGTTGAAGAAGGAGATTTATTAGCTGTATTAAATGCTGGAGCTTACGGTTTTAGCATGAGTTCACAATATAACTCTAGACCACGAGCTGCTGAAGTACTAATACGACAAGGGAAATCAACGGTTATTCGTGAACGAGAACAACTTCATGATTTAATTTCAAGACAAAAAACGGCGCAAGGTGAATGATATGCAGTTTTGGAAAATGCATGGTTTAGGAAACGATTACATAGTAATTGATAATCGAGATGAAAAAATAGATGCCAAGAAGGCAACCGAGCTTGCTAAGAAGCTTTGTGAACGCCGCTTTTCAGTAGGAGCTGACGGACTTATTCTTGTCTGTAACTCTAACGTGGCTGATGTTAAAATGCGGATTTTTAACGCTGACGGTAGTGAAGCTGAAATGTGCGGTAACGGAATAAGATGCTTTTCAAAGTACTGCTACGAAAACGGTATCATTAAGAAGTTAGAGTTTCTGGTTGAGACTCTTGCAGGAAACAAGCATGTGTGGTTAACTCTCAAATGTAGCGAGGTTTCCTCTGTTAAAGTAGATATGGGAGCACCTATTTGGGAACGAAATTTGATTCCAATGATTGGTGAAGATACTTGTGTTTACTGTGACCTTATGGTTGACGAGGAAGCCTACAAGGTAACTGCTTTGTCGATGGGTAATCCACATTGTGTTATCTTCGTTGAAAACGTGGATGAGACTCCTGTTGAGTATCTTGGACCACTTGTTGAGAACCATGAATCCTTCCCTAAACGTATCAATGTTGGCTTTGTGGAAGTGATTAGTAGGAATGAGCTTAAGGTTCGAGTTTGGGAACGTGGATGTGGTGAAACACTTGCATGTGGTACAGGAACATGTGCTGCAGTAGCTGCGGCAAACAGATTAAGTAAAGTTGGCAACAGGGTTACGGTTCATGTTCTTGGTGGCGACCTGCAGGTTGAAGTAGGCAAAACTATTTTTTTAAGCGGAGCCGCTGAAAAAGTCTTTCAAGGAACAATGTTTGGAGAAGAATAGTATGACGTTTGAATATGCTGATAGGATTAAACGGTTACCTCCCTACTTATTTGCTGAAATTGAAAAGAGAATAAACGAAAAGAAAGTTCAGGGAGTCGACCTGATCTCTCTTAGTATCGGTGACCCAGATCTTTCTCCGCCAGACTTTATACTGGAGTCAATAAAGAAGGAAGCTTCTGACTTGAAGAACCACAACTACTCTTTCAGTCAAGGGGAACCTGACTTTCGTGAAGCAGTATCCTCTTGGTGCAAGCACCGATTTGGAGTGGATATCACTCATGACCAAGTAGTAGCCTTGTTGGGTTCTAAGGAGGGTCTTGCAAACGTTGCTCGTGCATTCATTAATCCAGGCGACCACGTTCTTGTTCCAGATCCATCATATCCAGTTTATGCCAATGGCAGCACAATTCTTTGTGATGGAACAGTGGTGTCAATGCCTCTGCTTGAAGAGAACGGTTTCAAACCAGATTTCAGCAAAATTGATTCAAAGAAAGCTAAAATGATGTTCCTTAACTATCCAAATAATCCAACAGCTGCTACAGTTGACAAAAGTTTCCTAAAAGAAGCTGTAGACTTCGCTAAGGACAACAATATAATTCTCTGTTATGATAACGCTTACTCAGAAATTACCTTTGATGGTTATCGTGCACCAAGCATTCTGGAAATTGACGGTGCAATGGATGTAGCAATTGAATTCCATTCACTTTCAAAAACCTTCAACATGACAGGTGACCGCATCGGATTTGCTGTAGGAAACAAAAACCTAGTTGTTGGCTTAACAAAAGTCAAATCCCAGATAGATTCAGGTCCACCAGTTTACACTCAAAAAGTTGCAGTAATAGCTTTAAACACTTATAAAAGTCCAGAGGCGCCAGTTTTTCTAAGGAAGAACAATCAGATACTGCAAGAACGCCGAGATCTCCTCGTGAACTCACTATGTAAAAATGGTTATCCATGCGAGAAGCCAAAAGCAACATTCTACGTCTGGGTAAACTGTAAAGGCGACTCAATGGAGTTCGCAACTAGACTGCTAAACGTCGGAGTTGCAGTAACCCCGGGTGTTGGCTTTGGCAAATTCGGTGAAGGATACGCACGTATAACCTTCACTCAACCAAAAGATAGGATTAAAGACGCTTGCGAAAGAATCTCTAAAGCAGTCTAATCTTTATTTTTCTTTTCCCATTCCTCT
>JAEAME010001408.1_pt1 | contig 16834 bp, 15 predicted proteins | sample 8958731 | NCBI WGS metagenome assembly JAEAME01 (sample SAMN16933194, study PRJNA681113) | bioreactor sludge metagenome | isolation source: anerobic bioreactor sludge (Control) | place: India:Bengaluru | collected 2018-10-24 | reverse complement strand
TTCATAGAAACAATCGAATGCTTAATGCGCACAATGCAGGTAGAACGCGGGAAAACCAGACCTAACACAATGATGACTGGACACACAGGCTACATAACCCATGCGAGAAAAATCCTAAAGCAGCTAATTCAACAGACAGCACAGGCAGATACGCTTTTACAGGAAGCTATGCCTGAAGTAAACTTAACTGAAGAAGTAGAGCAAGAAAACAATGAGGATATGGCAGAAGAATCTGCCTAGACTTTAGCTTTTATTTTTCCTTTTGTCCTTCTGCCGTTATCCGGCATAGGCAAACTTAGTTGGTAGACAGCTTGCTTGAACTGTTCTCCGCTATCACCACGCGTTAAACTGTAGTATGCGCCTAAAATTTTACCGAAGTAGGGAATTACGACTTTGTCAAATGCATTGTATAGCATTGGGCTTTGCAGGCGGTTTTCTAGAAATGTGGGTTTCCAGATTTTAATGTTATATTCCCAACATTTAATGAAGAAGTCCCAGCGAGCTTTAGATAGCGAATCCATTTCAGCACCTTTCTGCTTCATTAAAACACAGTTTTCCAACGGCACAAAAAAGAGCGGCACATAGAACGCGTTATAGCCTTTTAGTTTGTCCATCAACTCTAGCGTCTGAAGCATGTCTTCCTCTTTCTCGTCAGGCAAACCAATTATAAGGGTCGCAAGCGGGTACCAATCGTTGTCGTTTAGGATCCCAAACGCTTGGGTAACGACTTCTTGCCACTGTTCAGGCTGGAAGGGCAACATCTTACCGGCCATGTATTTTTTCATGAGACGTGAACTACCAGTTTCGATACCTGTTTCAGCAGTAATAATTGGTTTTTTATCAAAAGAGTACCATGATTTATCAATTAGAATTTCAGCGAGTTCCCGAATCATTTTTGGATCATGCCAAACTGGCGCCAGCGACATGTGCGCTGCCTGAATGCTTTTTACACCCGGATAATCAGCCACAGTCTTGAAGAGTTTAACAACTGCTTCGCGGTTGGGTACAAACCGTGGGTCCTTTGCGCCATAAAGGAACATGTCCTCAGTGATTAAGGTAATGTGGTCGCTGCCCTGAGCTACACTTAAGGCAACTTCTTTCATGATTTTATCAAGTGGCACATCTATTTTATGTTGCATTGTGGGTGTGCAGAACTGACAGTTCCTGCCGCACCCTTTACTGATTTCAACTGCACCATGGATAGCGACGTTTTCGGTGATAGGCATTTCTTGGTTATAATTCCAGTTATCCAGTGATTCGTCAGCTTTTGCAATTCTAGGAAGCGATTCACCGTTTATGGCTTTCTTGAAAAGCTCAACTATTGGTCCAGGTCTGCCGCCCATCAGGACACAGTCGATACCATAGTTTTTTGATACGTGTTGACGTTCAAGTTGCCATGAACCGTATCCTCCAACGATCAATTTGAGACTATGTTTATATTTTTTGATGGCGGGGTGCATGACGAGTTTGCGGAATTCGATTCGGTTCATGGGTTCGCCGCCACCTACGATGGAGCTGTAGGTTTTGCTAACGTAGCCCATGCCTGTGGGATCCATGCTGGATATGCCCACAACTTTGGTTTCTGGACCAATAAACTTGTCCAAGTCCTCGGGATAAGCTACTGCGATGTCATCTTGTGAGAATCCACCTTCAAATAACATGGATTCAACTTTTCGTAATCCATAAGGCGCATAGCTTGCTTGTCCATCAGCACGCTTTTGGCGATGTGGATAGAGCGTTTTGCGCACGTATGATAAAGGGATTGGGCCTTTACCAAAGCCACCTGCGAATGCTATGAATGGATTATTTAAAAAGTCACTCATTTCTGTAGCTGATGCTGTGAGGACGATCTTTTTTCCAGTAACTGTTTCCAACCTTTCGCTTCCTGTAATAGACTAAATGAATGGTTTATAGTCCTTTTAAAAATTACTATCGGTTGCACGGTTGCCTTTTAGTATTTGAATCTGGCTGATGAAGAAATGTGCCGTCTGAGTAACTCTGAGTTTTCATCCTGTTACGTCAACTTAATGCCTTCTCATCATCCGGCATCAGGTTAAAGGTCAAACGGAAAATAAAAGCATTTAACATGAACTAGCACTGTTTATCAAGGAACCCTTTTATTTTTGTTACTGCAAATTATCGGTAAGGAGTTTTGATTATGGATTTTGTTGGAAGTCAAACAGAAAAGAACCTCTTGGCAGCCTTCGCAGGCGAATCTCAAGCAAGAAACCGATATGCATTCTTTGCTAGTGTAGCAAAAAAAGCAGGCTATGAACAAATCGGAGCTATATTTGAAGAGACAGCAGAAAACGAGAAAGAACATGCTAAACTGTTCTTCAAACACCTGAAAGGCGGAGTTGTAGAAATCACCGCTTCCTATCCAGCCGGCATAATTGCAGTCACTACTGACAACCTTAAAGCTGCTGCTGAAGGCGAAAAACTGGAGTGGGGCACTATTTACCCAAATTTTGCAAAAATCGCAGAAAAAGAAGGCTTCAAAGATGTTGCTACAACATTTAGAATGGTAGCTAAGGTAGAAGCATACCACGAACGGCGATACAACAAACTACTAGAGAATATTGAAAATGGCAAAGTATTCAAGAAAGATGAACCGATAAAATGGAAATGCAGAAACTGCGGCATGGTAATAGAAAGTCCAGAGGCACCAGATCAATGTCCAACATGCGCTCATCCAAAAGCGTTTTTTGAAGTCTGGATTGAAAACTACTAAATTTTCTTCCCTTTTTATTATTAATACTTACAGAACAAAGACTCATCTGCTATCTTATACTATATAGTTGCATGTTTTTTCGAAGTCACGCACAATTTCCATAACACGCTTAGGAGCGTTCGGTACCAACGAGATATCTTTTAACAGAACCCATGGAGATTTGCGCGCCAGGACAGTTACGATATGTTGTTCGCCAAAGCTTCTCTTGGCAACTTCAACCACATTTTGTCTAACGCCAACCTCAGACAAGTCACCTTCTCTTGGCAACTTCAACCACATTTTGTCTAACGCCAACCTCAGACAAGTCACTCATGTAAAAGCAGGTTGTATACTAAGGAGTTAATGGTAGGTTTATCCGTTACTGACGCTTCAACGACATCCACTAGTGCACGATTGAGTACAATATTGTTAGTTCCAACAGGATAATAAGCGCCTAATTACAGAGGCAAATCGTCAAGGAAAAGCATCATGCTATTACGGCGCTTACCCAAGGTATATTCAGCTGTTTCTTGCACTATTTTCCATACTTCACCGTAGCTTTTCGCGTTATCTAAGCGTTGGTTAAAGCGTCCTTCATCAGAGTAGCCCTTATTCAAAATTCAATTTACCCCTTATTCATTAAATAAACAAGGGCTTTTACTTACCTTTAAGGATTATAGTCTTTCATTAAGAAAATAAACGTAAAATTGATAAACAACTACTGCTTCTCTCATAGCGTCAAGGTGAAAATAAATGGCAGCAAACAATTGCACAGTAAAAGACATTATGCAAAAAGACGTTAAAACAGTAGAAAACAACACCGTTTTGAAAGACGTAATTTCTTTAATGACTAAATACGACAAAGACGCAATTCTTGTTATTCAGAGCGGGAAGCCAACAGGCATCATCACAACAAGAGACTTAATTGTTCGAGCAATGGAAGCTGAAGTACCAATCAGAACCATTATCGCAAGAATGGTCTACACAAACCCACTCGTCGTTATCGACCAAAATGCATCTCTCAAAGAAGCAGCCGAACTCATGAAACATTGGAACATAAAGCATCTCCCTGCAGTCGACAAAAACGGTGCACTCGTTGGCATGGTTGATGACATGCAAATCGTTCAGGCAGACCCCAAACTGATCCCAATCATGGATTATGCCCGCCGAAAGTAATTTCGGCCAACAACTTTATTTTTTAAATATCAACCTAAAACAAGATAATACTCTAAAAATTCAAAAATAGAAAAGTTTGAGCAGTTACTGTTTCTGCTCTTTTGCCCAAGTTTCCTTAGCAGCTTTTGCTATAGCGTCAATGCTTGGCTGGAGATTCAAATCGTATAAAACGCCTTTAACAAGCTCGTTGTTTACAATTAGAGCAATTTCGCCAGGTCTAAGTGGCTCAGGTCTTGTTGATTGAAAAACACGAAGTGCACGTAAACAGAATTTTACGAGTACATTATTAAGTTCTGCTTGAAGTTGACCTAATTCGTCTTTTGCTTCGACCATTTTCTTGCTGTAAGCGTCTGAATCTCTTTCGCCAGTGGGTTCCATACTCATTTTACATCAATCCTTTAAGGAGTCATGTAAACGGCTCATTATAAAATTTCCTAAAAAAAGGTAAAAATGGTTAAGAAAAGGATGGCTTAGTCTTACCAAGCTTCTTATTAACGCAAGCTTGGATGAAACCAAAATACTCAGGTGATGGTCTGCCTGGCCTGCTCTTGAATTCACCATGGAACTGTGATGCAAAGTAGAAGTATTTTTCAGGTAATTCGAGAGTTTCCATTCTCCTGCCATCACTGCTTTTACCTGTAAAGCATAATCCTTTGTTCTTTAAAGCATCGATGTAATCAAGGTTTACTTCAAAGCGGTGGCGGTGCCGTTCGTGAATTTCTTCTCCACCAAACAAACAATAAGCTAAACTCCCTTTTTGGAGAAGCACTTTATGAGTACCAAGCCTCATTGTTGCACCTTTTATTTCGACACCCCGCTGCTCAGGCATAAGATCAATCACCGGGTATGGGGTATCAGGGTTGATTTCAGTGCTGTTGGCATCCGTCAGACCGCAAACATTACGTGCGAATTCTATGACCGCCAACTGGAAGCCATAACATATACCCAGGAAGGGGATGTCATTTTCTCTTGCAAATTTAGCCGCGGCAATTTTGCCCTCAGTGCCGCGTGGTCCAAAGCCGTAAGGGACAAAGACGCCGTCGAAGTTGACGAGATCTTTGACACATTCAGGTTCCCGCTCGAATTTCTCTGCTTCAAGATAACTAATGCAAACTTTGGTTCTGCATGCTGCGCCGCCGTGGCGGAGCGCTTCTGTCATACTTACATAGCTATCTGAGAGCCCAGCGTATTTTCCAACCAAAGCAATTTTGACTTCGTGTTCAGGTTGAATCATACCGTCGACGAATACTTGCCAAGCGCCAAAGTCTTTAACATCACATTTTAACCCTAGACGCTGGCAGATAAAATCGCCCATACCCTGCTTGTCTAAAATTAGCGGTACTTGATAGACTGTTTCAGCGTTGTAAGAACAGAAAACTGAGCTCTCGGGGATAGTGCCAAAGAGCGCAATTTTTCTGAGTGCTTCAGCATCTATCATCTTTGGGCTGCGGGCAACTATTGTGTCAGGCTGAATACCGATGCGACGAAGCTCGTTGACACTGTGCTGAAGTGGTTTAGTCTTGAATTCGTCTGTAACATCCAATATTGGAACCAACGCTACATGGACATATAGAGTATTTTCGAAACCTTCTTCGACACGCATCTGCCGTATGGCTTCCAGAAAAGGCTGACCTTCGATGTCACCAACTGTACCGCCGACCTCTGTTAATACTACATCCGCGTTTGCCGCTTTACCTGCATTTCTTATGCGGTTCTTTATCTCATTGGTAACATGAGGAACAATTTGGACGCATCTACCTAAGAAATCACCATGGCGTTCTTTTTCAATTACAGATCGATAAACAGTCCCAGTAGTTAAATTATTAGCTTGTTTAAGACTCAGATCCAAGAAACGTTCGTACCAACCCAAGTCAAGGTCAGTTTCGCCACCATCATCGGTCACGAAGACTTCACCGTGCATATAGGGGTTCATCGTACCTGCATCGATGTTAACATAAGGATCGATTTTGATAACAGTGGGTTTTAGTCCCCTTGCCTGCAACATTTTACCGATGGAGGAAGTTAATATGCCCTTGCCGACTGAACTTAACACTCCGCCGGTAACGAAAATGTACTTAGCCATGTGCTTCCCTGATATAACCTACAACTTTCCTTCGAAGTTAATATAACTCTTTTGTGTGCAGTTTTGAAAAATTGTGCAATCAATTATTAATTATAAACAAAGATGCATAAGCTACTGAAGTGCGACTTGCCAGTAGCGACGTTTATACGACAAGGCAAAATTACCCACGATCTATAGCTTCTAAAAAGACCAAAACATAATTTTTTGACTATGACGAAAAAATAACAGCAATTAACCTGTTTATTACATAAGGACTATTAATCAGAGTTGCAATAGCATTAGTTGGAGACTCTAAATGCCACAAGCCTTTGTACTGATTAACGTTGAATCGGGAGCCGAAGAAGAAGTTGTGGGTCAGCTAAAAAAAGTTGAAGGCGTCGAAGAAGCATACTACTCCTATGGAGTTTATGACATCATAAGCAAAGTAAAGGCGGACTCTATGGAAAAACTAAAAGAAATGGTTACACGAAGAATCCGCACCTTAAACCGGGTAAGATCAACTTTAACTTTGATAATGATGGAAGAATAAACCCCTGTGCACCATCAGCTACTTTTAGTATTTACTTTTCAGAATCATTTTTATTAGCATAAACACTTAAACAATTGACTATGCGAAGGACGCTCGCAAAAAAAGCTATGATTTTGATTCCGATTGTTTGTTTTTTATCAGTTGCCTCTGCAACTGAGTTGTCAATTGGAGTCCAAAGCGGCGACTGGATAGAATACGACGTAACCTCATCAGGAGCACCTATGCAGGGACATGACGTGGAGTGGGCACGCATGGAAATAATAAGTGTCCAAAATCCTAACATCACCGTTACTATAACCTCAAGGTTCACAGATGGCATTAACGATACTATTACCTCAGTTCTAAACCTAAAAACCGGACATTTAATCGACGACTTCATTATCCCTGCTAACCTAAACGTCGGAGACTCCTTCAAAGATGAAAACTATGGTAACATAACAATCACTGGCTCAGAAGTTCGAACCTATGCAGGTACGCAGAGAACAATCCTGACAGCTACAATTCTCAATAACACCTACAGTTGGGATCAAGCAACCGGCGTAAGCGTAGAAGGAAATACACAAACGGCAGATTACGCGATACATTCGGTGGTTTCTGCTACTAACATGTGGCAATCTAAACCAAGTGCAATTTTTGATTTGGCTTCATTAATTATGGTCACATCAGTTCTACTGATTATCATTTTTGTTTTTATTATAGCAATGGTGCGTTATTCAAAAAGAAAGTTGGCAAGAAACTCGACCGCAGATTAAGTTTTTTTAATACTAGACTTAAATTGTTAGGTACTCAAGGTTTAGCCAGGCTCTAAAATGATTAAACCAGCAAAAAAAACTACACCCCTAAACTTCATTCTGATAGTTCTGATTGCCGGATTAATCACATTCATTCTCTATATTTACTTGTTCGTTAACCCACAAGAAATATTAGAAATTCTTTCAAAGACAAACCTCACAATATACGCTGGTGCCTTTATCGCCTACTTATTGTATACATTATGCTCTTCGCTTGTATGGCATCGCCTCTTAAACAGTCTTGCAGTAAGAATTACCAAACGCAAGGCGCTCCTCTTTACATGGGTAGGCTTATTTTTCGAAGCGACAGTGCCCCAACTCGGCTGGTCAGGCGAGATCTCAAAGACCTATTTATTAGCCAAAGACTCTGAAGTAGAAGCCGGCAAGATAGGGGCATCAGTAGTCGGACAGAAAATTTTCAACATGACACTTACAATCTCAGCTTTAAGCGCAGGTCTAGCCTTAGTTCTTATAAGATATTCATTGCCCTTAGAAGCTACCTTAGCAATAAGCCTAGTTTTAACCCTGTCAATTCTAACTCTATCAATAGTTTACTATGTAAGCTACAAACCATCCGCCACCAAGACCCTTCTGAATATAGCGGTAAAAATAGCGTTGTTCTTCCGAAAGAGCTGGAACGCAAAAAACTTTATAATAAAAGCGGAAGAAACGTTGGACACTTTCCATGTCGGAATCGGTCAGCTGAAAGCAAACCCTAAAGCGTTATTTCAGGCGATAATTTACGCTGTGATTGGTTTTGTTTTTGAGGTTTCTGTAGTTTTTATTTCATTTATTGCCTTGGGGCAATCTGTTCCTGTTGATGTTGTACTTATCGTTTTTACTTTAACGGGTACGCTGCAGACTGTTGGAGTGACGCTGTTCGGCTTTCCTGAGTTAATTATGACGATGACGTTTACAGCGCTCTACATTGACCCAGCTATAGCTGTTTCAGTTGCTTTATTGACTAGGGTTGTCAACCTATGGTTCCGTCTCTTCTTATCATATATAGCTCTGCAGTTGGCGGGCATAAAGATCATTAAACAAAATCAAGTCAAGTTATAAACAGACAAATATTCCTCATTATCTTTGAATTAATGTCTCAGGAAACGTCTATTTAGACATAGCTCGCTTTGTCGTATGGGAAACATTTAATGCAAACCTAATCTAATCAATTATTAGAGGATTATTATGCCAACAGCGTTTGTATTGATAAATACCGAGATAGGCTCTGAAGCAGATGTTTTGAAAGAGTTAAAAAAGGTCGAAGGTGTCGAGGAAGCATCAGCTGTCTACGGGGTCTACGATATAGTGGCAAGAGTCAAAGCAGACACTATGGATAAACTCAAAGAAATTGTCACTTGGCGGATAAGGAGACTAGATAAAGTCCGCTCGACACTAACAATGATTGTAGTAGAAGACAAGTAAACAATTATTTTCTTTCTTTTATAATCTCCCTTTACCTGTTGTATTTTTTATTACTTACACAACTATAAACCAGAAATCCCCACACAGCTTACATGATCAACAATGAAAATTCAATTGAAATGCCCATGGTGTGGAGTCGAGTTTGATAACGCAAAAGACCTCAGCGATCATGCAAAAAGTCACTATACTAAAACGATTGAATCTTACAATGACGAAGAAGTGATTGTGACTGTATAAGCACAACCACATAATATTAAATTCTTTTCAACCGATAAAACTTTCTTGTGCATCTATACGGTGAAAATCTTTGAAAACATATCCCCACACCAAAGAAAAACAAATGAAACCGTCAATTGCTAAGATGCACGAGATTTTTTATCGGTTGGCTAAAGAGGTTTGGACACCTATGAAGCTTTTTGTGTTCCCCTTAAACTAAAAGAGCACCTAAACTTCTAAGCCAACCGACCAACCAAATAAGGAGAATAATGAAAAAATGCCAACAGCTTATATCCTCTTGAATATAGAAATCGGAGCGAAAAAACAAGTATTAAAAGCCCTTAAAGAAATTGATGGCGTACAAGAAGTACATAGCCTCTGGGGCATCTATGATGTTATTGTAAACGTCAAGGCAGATAGCATGGAAGAACTTAAAGTCATAATAAGTGACCGCATAGAAAAAGTTGGAAAGATCAACTCAAAATTAACCATGCTAGTCACCGAACAGACACCAATTTCAATCCCAGACCAAGTTCTAATAGAACCAGAAGCTATTGAACTGATCCAATAAATAGCCCAAGTATGGTTTAGGCTAACAATATTTTTTACTATCAACCCTTTCTTTATTTCAAACTGGAGCGCACATTTACAATTGGTTATATTATCGACTATGCACATAGGCTTAGACGACACTGATTCAACTAAGGGAGGCTGCACAACCTACCTAGCCGCTGTTCTGGTTGAGAGACTAAGTAAATTAAAAGTTAAATTCATCGATTACCCTAGCTTAATTAGACTAAACCCTAACGTCCCATGGAAAACACGAGGTAATGGTGCCCTCTGCATAAGATTCACCTATGAAAAAAAGTTAGAGGAAAATATCAAAGAAATCGCAATAAATCTTTGGGAAAAACACTCAGCAGTGAAAGAAAAAGGAACAGACCCCGGAATAGTCTTCCTTAAATCAACCCAAATTCCAAGTGAAATAACGAATTTCTCAAAAAAGGCTGAAACCACAATCGTAACCCTCAAGGAAGCCATGTCACTTACCAAAAAATTTAGTGCAGAAGCGTTAGGCTTCAACTCTTGTAGGGGTATAATAGGAGCCTTAGCTGCTATAGGCGAAACAATCAACGGCGACTATACATATGAATTAATCGCTTATCGAACTCCTGAGAATTTAGGCACTAAAAGAAGAGTTGACAAAGACTCGATTTTTAACATGGAAAAGTTAACGTCACCCTATACATACAACAATGTCGACACAGAAAAAGGCAGAGTGATTATAACACCAAGAGGACCAGACCCTATCCTTTTCGGTATAAGAGGTGAATCTCCAGAAATAGTTAAAGAAGCCTTTGGGATCGTTAAGCCTCTGGAGCCTGTTGAGCGCTGGGTAATTTTCCGTAGCAACCAAGGGACAGATGCACATCTAAAAACAGTTTCAGAATTAAGTCAGGTTGAGCCTTACTGCTCAATCATTACTAAAGGAACAGTCTCCAAAAATCCACGCGTTATTCCGCTAAGGCACATAATATTTTCTATAAAAGATAACTCGGCAGAAGTAGATTGTGCTGCGTATGAACCCACAGGCGACCTGCGCAAAATCGCAAGAGAACTAACAATAGGCGACGAGATTGAAGTTTGTGGCGCCACCCATAAAGCTACAGAGACCAAACCCCTAACTATTAACCTTGAAAAAATTCGCATCCAAACTCTTGCAAATCAGGTTCAGACTGAGAACCCAAAGTGCCCCAAATGTGGAAAAAGGCTAAAATCCATGGGCAAAAATCAAGGATTCCGCTGCAAGAAATGCGGTGGCAAATACACTGACCTCAAAAAGAAGGAAACAGTGTTGCCCCGAGCAATAGAGCGGGGATTGCATGTGACGTCTACGCGATCACAGAGACACCTAACTAAACCGCTAAGACGCTATGGACAAGAAAAAACTAATGATTCAAAGGTTAATCTAATTGAACAATGGCATTTTCCTTAGCCAAGAACTAGTTTTCCTTTTGAAATGCTTTAAATTTAACAACCTCATAAACCCCTCTCACAACAAATCAATCTTCATCGACTAGAGGCAATCTTAAATGGTTGAAAAAACGTTCCCAGCAGAAGCTTACCAACTGCCATTCTTTAAAGAGGAAGGCTTTGTACGCAAACATTGCCCAAGATGCGGCGAGTGGTTCTGGACACAAAACGAAAAGCAGGAAACCTGTGGTGAAGCTGGCTCAGATGAATGCGGATGCTACACATTCCTAGGCCAACCGCCTACCAAGAAGAAATTTACCCTCCCAGAAATGCGAGAGGCCTTTCTATCATTCTTCGAGAAAAATGGACATACACGCATAAACCCTTACCCCGTCGTTGCACGCTGGAGAAAAGACATCTATTTGACCCATGCCAGTATCATCGACTTTCAACCGTACGTTACAGAAGGCATTGCTCCTCCTCCAGCTAACCCGCTAGTAATTTCTCAGCCATCCATCAGACTAACTGACATTTCGAATACTGGACCAACTTTTGGCAGGCACCTAACCATCTTCGAAATGGGAGGAGCCCATGCCTTTAACTACACCGATAAAGAAGTTTACTGGAAAGACGACACCGTACGCTTCCACCAGCGTTTTGCAACCGAAGTGCTGGGGATACCCTCTGAGGAAGTTATCTATAAAGAAGGCGTGTGGGTTGGCGGCGGAAACGCAGGTCCTGACGTTGAATGCATTGTACGCGGCTTAGAAGTAGGCACGCTTGTTTTCATGCAGTACAAAGTTGTAGGCGACGACTTCATTGAATTACCTATTCGCACAGTAGACACAGGCTACGGCATTGACCGCTTCACTTGGATCAGTCAAGGTGTTCCAAGCCTATTTGAAGCAATATATGGTGACCTTCTCAACAAAGTCCTCTCTATGGCAGGAATAACAAACATTGACAACCACTTCTTAGCCAAAGTGGCAAAATATTCGGGTCTAGTTAGTGTCGATAAACGTGCAAACCGAATGGTTGCGCGCAAACGCGTTTCAGAATTGACTGGTATCGACTTGGCAACCTTGGAGAAAGTTCTTGTTCCAATTGAGAATGCATGGGCAGTAACTGATCATACAAAAACTCTGAGTTTCATACTTTCAGAAGGGGTTGTGCCGTCAAACATTCAAGAAGGTTACTTAGCGAGGCTCTTGTTCCGTAGAGTCTATCGCTTAATGCGTACGCTAAACATGGAACCGGCCAAGCTCTACGATATCATAGAGATGCAGGCAAATTACTGGGCAAAAGACTTCCCCCACATTAAAGAGATGCAAAATGAAATCCTTGAAATGCTAAAAGTTGAAGAAGAAAAATTCAAAGATACACTCCAGCGTGGAGAAGGAATGATAAAAAGAATTGCTGCGGACCTAAAATCTAAGGGAAACAAAAAACTCCCAGAAGATATGCTTGCAGAACTCTACGATTCACAAGGTTTGCCCCCTGAGATAGTAAAGCAAGCGGCTGAGAAAGAGGGCGTTGATGTGCAAGTCCCAGAAAATTTTTACGCTTTAGTAGCAAAACGTCACATGCAGGCATCCAAACCTATTGAAGAGGAAGAAAAAAGAGTTGAAGAGAATCTTGAAAAGACGTCTGAGACGCTTCCAGCTACTGACCAGCTTTACTACAAGGATGTTTACATGAAAGAATTTGATGCCAAAGTCCAGAAAGTCATCAACGACAGTTATGTTGTGTTGGATCGTACTTGTTTCTACCCTGAAGGCGGTGGACAGCCTTGCGACCAAGGCTGGTTAACTGTCGGCTCTGCTAAATTTGAAGTAGTCGAAGTGCAGAAGATTGGCAAGACAATAGTGCACAAGCTCACCGGAACAGCACCATTCAAAGAAGGGACTAATGTCCACGGCATACTTAACTGGGATAGGCGCTTCTCCCTCATGAAAGCACACACAGTAACTCATCTCATAAACGGCGCGGCAAGACGAGTTCTGGGCGAACATGTTTGGCAGTCAGGCACACAAAAAGGCTTAGAAACCTCACGTCTAGATATATCCCATTACTGTAGGTTATCTCAAGAGGAAACACACAAAATCGAAAATCTAGCAAATCAAGCAATCGCATCCAACATGAAAATAGAAACGAATTGGCTTCCACGTAACGAAGCAGAAGCACGTTATGGTTTTAGACTGTATCAAGGTGGAGCCGTCCCAGGTAAAGATATTCGTGTCGTAAAAACTGGTGATTGGGATGTTGAAGCCTGTGCAGGAACACATTTGGGTAGTACAAGTGAAGTTGGCTTTGTCAAAATCGTTTATACTGAGCGGGTACAGGATGGCGTCGAGAGACTTGGCTACGCTGTCGGATTAAAAGCTCTTGAGGCATGGCAAAAACAAGAAAAAATGCTTTCGAATGTTTCAGAAATCTTTAATGCACCACTTGACAAACTTGATAAAACAGCTGAAAAAACACAAAAAGAACTAAAAGACGTTAGAACAGAAAACAAGAGACTTTTAAAAGAATTAGCTGAAAAAGAAAGCACTACACAACAAGCCCAAACAACCGAGGCTATAACCGAAATTGAAGGCGTAGTTATTACGAGAAGAGATTTCGGAGAAATAATTGATGTCAACCGCATGGTTCAAACAGCAAGTGAAGCAATCAAACGCAACGATAATGCAGTAACAATTTACTATGGCTCAGATGGTAAAACTTGCAGAATATTGATCATGGCAGGCAACTTTGCGGTCAAGAAAGGTGTCAATGCAGGAAAAATAGTCAAAGAAGTTGCACCTATTTTTGGCGGTGGAGGAGGCGGAAGACCCAACTTCGCTCAAGGCGGCGGAACCAAGTGCAACAAACTAAAAGACACAATACAAGCAACCGAGGACACTATAAAAAAGCAGCTAAAGCCCCCTCAATAACCCTTTATCCATTAACTTTAGTTAATGCTGTCAACAGTTTTTTATAGCAATCAACCACACACTAAGCGTACGGTAGAATTAAAATGGATGCGTTCAAGATCAGCGTGGCAGTTGCTATATTACTCTCTTTGATTGCTTTGGGTTTCATATCCTATGTTGCATCAGACGCCATACAGGACGCCAAAATACCAGACTCAGAATACGGTCTAGTTGTTTCAAAGGGGCTAATTGAGAACGAAGAAATAGGCTACTATACCGTTACCCTGGAAAACAACAAAATACTCTGCATCTTAAACAATTCTACGCTATATGATAACATTAAAGAGACCTCGAGTTACCTCTTTACTTGCCATATCGATTATCTAAAGCATATGACAATTATCGATAGCGTACTTCAGGTCAATCGAACAGGTACTTAATTACTAATTTAATTTTCTTGGAAACTAACGGTTAATAATCTAACTTGGATAGCGTGATTCGATAATGATAACCACTAATTTTGTTACTATTTGAACAGAAAATTTATAAGCAGCTAAGCACACCTGTGCAGCAGGTGAAGCGGTGAAGAACCGCATAAACATAGGTGAATGTATGCGTAGAAGCTTAACAGTAACCCCAGAAAACGACAAAAAAATCCTACTAACAAAGGGTCTATTTCTAACTGGAGACGCACCAATGGATATAGACTACACAACAATGGTAAACATCTTCATAGAACTAGGCCACAAATTAATGGCTGCAGCATGGAATGACAGTGCAAACCCAAATGCCATTATTGACAAAAATGAGATAATAGAATCTTTCAAGAAACACGCATTCAGTTCAGAACTAAAAGAAGACTCAGTGGGCGATCAAGTTGCCGAAATCATATTTAAAAAACTCTTAGAACAATCTAGAATTACAGATCAAATAAAACAAACTCAAGCGCCTGCATTACCCCCTGAACAAGCAAGCACCTCAGAAACAAAGATACAAAAGTACATCACATAAACAAGGGTGATAGATAACGCATGGTAGACGATAACGCACAAGAACCCCAGCCGATAGATTTTGAGAAGCTTCTTGAATCTGAAAAGAAACGTTCAGAAGACTACCTCAATAGACTAAAGTATTTGCAGGCAGACTTCGAAAACGTAAAGAAACGCTTTGAAAGAGAAAAAGAACAAACCCGAGCCTACTGCACAGAACGGATACTAACACAACTACTCGATGTAGTTGACGAATTAGAATTAGCCGTTAAAGTTGCAAAACGCAGCGATAACTCAAAAGAAAATCTCGTTGAAGGGGTAGAAATGACTCTTAAGAAACTCAGGAAAGTTCTCGAACAAGAAGGGGTCTGCCCTATTGAATGCACTACGGGCACTGTTTTTGACCCCGCAAACCACAACGCCGTCGCAGCTGAAGAAAACGACGACGTTAAAGAGTGCAAGGTAATTGAAGAAATCCGGAAGGGCTACAAGATGAAGGAGAAGGTGCTAAGACCTAGCATCGTTAGAGTAGCCAAACCATCAAAGTAATAAAAAATTGGAGGAAAAAATAAAATGAGTAACCAAAAAACAAGTCAAAAAGTCTTAGGAATAGACCTAGGAACAACCAATTCAGCCGCAGCCATCTACGAGGGGGGACACTCAACAGTTATCCCAAGCGCAGAAGGACCCACAATGGCAGGCAAAATGTTCCCATCAGTGGTAGCCTTCACAAAAGACGGACAACTCCTTGTAGGTGAACCAGCAAAACGTCAAGCAACCACAAACCCCGAAGGAACAGTCTTCGAAATTAAACGCAAGATGGGCAGCGATTATAAAGCTCAAATCTATGGCAAAGAGTACACGCCACAACAAATCTCCGCTTTCATTCTCCAGAAAATAAAGAAAGACGCTGAAACCTATTTGGGCACATCAATCAACAAAGCAGTAATAACAGTTCCAGCTCACTTCAACGACAACCAACGTCAAGCAACAAAGGATGCAGGTGAAATCGCAGGCTTCCAGGTTATGCGTATCATAAATGAGCCAACAGCAGCATGCCTTGCGTATGGTATCGACAAACTCCAACAAGAGATGAAAATTCTTGTTTTCAGCTTTGGAGGCGGAACCCACGATGTCACATTAATGGACTTCGGAAAAGGAGTCTTCCAAGTTCTAAGCACAAGCGGCGATACTCAACTAGGTGGAACAGATGTAGACAAAGCAATAATGAGCTATATTCTCGACGAATTCAAGAGGCAAACAGGTGTAGACGTATCAAATGATCGGATGGCCATTTCAAGACTAAAAGATGCAGCAGAAAAAGCAAAAATCGAGCTCTCCACGCTTATGAGCACAGACATCGATCTGCCATTCTTAACTGCTGATGCATCAGGACCAAAACATCTACACATGACACTAACAAGAACCAAACTTGAATCACTAGCACAGCCCATCGTTGAACGTACAAGACCTACACTATTAAAGGCCCTCGAAGACGCAAAACTAACACCACAACAAGTAGACAAGATTATCTTAATAGGCGGCATGACACGAATGCCCCTCGTACAACGCTTTGTAGAGCAAATCTTAGGCAAAGCACCTGAACGCGGAATTGATCCAATGGAAAGCGTCGCTATCGGTGCAGCTATCCAAGCAGGCGTAGTAACAGGTGAAGTTACAGATCTACTTCTACTAGATGTTACCCCACTATCCCTAGGTGTAGAAACGATGGGAGGCGTAATGACTAAAGTCCTTGAGAAAAACACCACTATTCCGACAAAACGTAGTCAAGTTTTCACAACAGCGGCAGACTTCCAAACAGCGGTAACAATCCATGTATTGCAGGGAGAACGAACAATGTCAACAGATAACGTCTCACTAGGCATGTTTAACCTAGTTGATTTGCCACCAGCACCAAGAGGCGTTCCCCAAATCGAAGTAACATTCGATATAGATGCAAACGGCATCCTAAACGTTACAGCCAAAGACAGAGGCACAGGAAAAGAATCAAAAATTACAATATCAGCCT
>JAEAME010001418.1_pt1 | contig 16846 bp, 8 predicted proteins | sample 8958731 | NCBI WGS metagenome assembly JAEAME01 (sample SAMN16933194, study PRJNA681113) | bioreactor sludge metagenome | isolation source: anerobic bioreactor sludge (Control) | place: India:Bengaluru | collected 2018-10-24 | reverse complement strand
TGTAAAATAGGTAAGTTATTAGATAAATATACAAATGAATTTAAAGTTGAAATAGGAACTCATTATAAAAATGATAAGAGAGACATGATTATTACTGATAGAAAATTTGAAAAGAATACAAGTAAGAAATGGTATAAATATAAATGCAATAAATGTGGATTTGATTGTGGAGAACATTATAAAAATGGTGAATTAATAGACGAGTTGTGGGTAGAAGAAAGTTCTTTATTAAATCAAGGTGGTGGATGTGCTTGCTGTTGTCAGTCTCCAAAAGTAGCAGTTTTAGGCATCAATACAATGTGGGATACCGATAGGTGGATGTGCGGTTTGGGAGTTAGTGAGGAAGATGCTAAGAAATATACTAAAGCAAGTCATCAAAAAATAAAAGTAGATTGCCCCAACTGCAAAAAAAGAAGTGAAATTAAAATAAGCAACGTATATTCTAGAAAATCTATATCATGTTCGTGCAGTGATGGTAAATCATATCCTGAAAAATTCATGTTTAATGTTTTAGAGCAGATAAATATAGAATTTCAGCCACAGCTAACAAAAACTACTTTTACATGGTGTAAGGATTATAAATATGATTTTTATATTGCTTCGATGAATTTAATAATAGAAACAGACGGAGGTTTTCATAAACAAGATAACAAAATGAATGGTCAAAGTAAAGAACAGTCAAAAAAGATTGATATTTTAAAAGATAAATTAGCAGAAGATCATGGAATAAAAGTTATAAGAATTGATTGTTATGAAAGTGACATGGAGTATATAAAGAATAATATATTAGATAGCGAATTAAATAATTTATTTAACTTATCCAACATTAACTGGCTAAAATGTGAAGAGTTTGCTTTAAAAAACTTAGTGAAAGAAGCGTGTGAATATAAAAAGAACAATCTTGATATAACAACTGTTGAAATAGGAAAAATAATGAGGTTAGACAGAAGTACAATTGTAAAATATTTAAAAAAAGGAACTAAATTAGGTTGGTGTAATTACGACGGAAAAGAAGAATTAAAAAAATCGGTTAGTAAAAACGGAAAAGCAGGTGGCAAACAAGTTAAAATGATGGATAGAGATGGAGTTTTATTAGGAATATTTGAAAGTGCTATAGAATTAGAAAGGCAATCTAAAGAATTATTTGGTGTTAAATTGAATTTTGGCAACATATCGGCAGTTTGTTTGGGTAGGCGACATCATCACAAAAATTTTATATTCAAATATGTATAACTAAAATAAATTTAAAAGCAAGAGCGTTTAATTACGCTCTTTTTATTTTGTAAAAGGAGGGGTAATTAGATGGCAAATAATATGAATGGACTCGGAATAAATATAAGTTGCATTATAGAGGATGCTAAATCAATAGAAACAAAATTAAACGCAGTTCTTCAAAAGGTGAATGCTACAATAAAAATAAACAATATAGATATAGATGAAACGGCAATTAAAAATAAATTAAAGAATATATTAGGCGTATTCAATGGAACAACAAACAATATCCCATTAAATGATTTTAAAAATACAATAGAATCATTACAAAATGTAAAAATAGACGGAGTGAATGAGTCTCTATTTTCTACAAACAAAGGCGAATATACTAAATTGTCAACCGAGGAGAAAAAGGCTATTGCTGAAAGAGAAAGAGCTTTACAATATGAACAGAAGGTAAGACAACAAATTGCTAATCAACAAGAAAGAATGATTAATACACAATTAAAGATGAATAGCAAGGTTAATATGTTAGATGATAATAATATATTACCTAAAGAAAATGTAAAATCATTACAAGAACGAATAAATAGTCTAAATGTGGGATCTTCTAAAGCTGATGTCATAAAAGTATCACAAGAAATTTCTAATGCATTAAAATTAGAAAAACAATTAATTACCGCCATAGACCAAGAGGAAAAAGCAAGAGAAAAAATTATAAACACTCAACAAAAGGAAAATGAACAGGCGTTAAATTTAATTAGAAACCAACAGAAGAACCTAGAATTAGCACAATTTAATATGAATGGTAAAGTAAACAAACTTGATGAGAATAATATCTTACCCAAAGAAAATATAAATACTCTACAACAACAAATAAATAGTCTTGCTTTTGATTCTAGCAAATTAGATATAGCAAAAGTCAATAGAGAGATTTCAAATTCTATAATATTGGAAAATGATTTAGCTACTGCAATAAAAAAGGCAGAAAAAGCAAGAGAGGAAGGATCCAACAGAGCTATAAAAGAACAAGAAGCACAACTACAACTTCAAAAAGAAGTAAAAAATTATCAAGATAAAATGAAAAATTCCATACAAAACTTGCAAACAGGTTATGGTAATTCAGTATCGACTACTCAACTAGATCAATTTAAACAAAAATTAAATGATTTAAGTAAAGTATCTAGTATAAAAGAATTACAAAACCAAACTAAACAATTAAATAACGAATTTGGAGGAATTACAGCCAATGCTAGACAAATGACAAGTGCGTCAAATGGTTTATTTTCCACACTTGTTCATAATATGACGAAATTCGCTGAATTTTATTTTATTGCTGGAGGAATTACAACTGTTTTAAACAAGATGACGGACGCTTTTCAATTAATTGCGGATTTAGATAAATCTCAAACAAATATTATGATGATTACTTCTAAGTCAAGAGATGAGATAAATCAACTAACAGACTCATACAATGATCTTTCTAGTAGCCTACATACTACTCTAAGTGAAACAATGAAGTCGGCTGAACAATTTTTAAGAGCAGGTAAGAGTGTTGAAGAGTCTAGGAAGTTAATTGAAGGTAGTATGGAGATGTCTATAATTAGTAGCGAAGATCCAAAAGTAATAGCAGACGAAATGATTGCTGCAATGAATGCTTTTGGAATAACCGCAGATGAAATGGAACAACAATATGTAGATAAAATAACACATTTGGATTCGGTAAGTGCAACAAGTGCAAAGGATATTTCAGAAGCAATAATGCATACTGCTCAATCAGCAAAACTAGCGGGAGTTTCTTGGGATTATTTATTAGCATCAACTACAGCTGTTATGGACGTTAGTAAAAAATCTGGTTCAGAAGTCGGAAATTCTTTTCGTACGATTTTTGCAAGAATGGAAAGTATGGCAAAAGGCGGAAAAGATGAGGAAGGGCAAACTATAAACCAAGTAGAAAAGTCTTTAAATAAAGTTGGTATTGCATTAAGGAAAAGTGAAACCGAATTCCGATCTATGGAAGATGTGCTTAAAGATGTTTCAAAACGTTGGGGGGAGTTCAGTTCAGTGACTAAAGCTGATATAGCTGCAAAACTTGGTGGAGTTTATAATAGAGAAACAGTATTAACTTTGATGGAAAGTACCTCAAGAGTTAATGAGTTGATAAATGAACAAGGAAAAAGTGCTGGGGATGCAAAGGCAAAAATGGAAGTTTATGCTGATTCAGTTGAAGCACGTACAAATGATATAAAAAACTCAATCAATAATCTTTATATGACATTTTTAAATAGTAATGCTTTAAAAGTATTTTTATCTCAAATACAGAATATAATAAATGGGTTACAAGCATTTGCTGACGCATCAACTGGTAGTAAGGTGGCATTTGTGGCATTTGCAACAACCGCAATATTATTAGTGAAAAATTTTAGTGCTGTTCTTACTGCATTAAAAACGACATCAATAGAAACAAGCGCACTTCAAGTGTTGATGATTGGGTTGACAGGAAAAACAATAAGTCTTTCAGGAGCAATAGCTGGATTAAAGTCCGCTTTGACTGCCTTGTTTTTAACACCAGCAGGGTTGATGTTTATGGCTATTGCAACAGCCGTAGGTGTAGCTACTTATGCTGTAACTCAACACATACAAAACCAACGAGAATTAAAACAAGCAATAGACTCTACTATTAAATCTGAAAAGAGTTTTATACAAGCAATACAAGAAGCAGATTTTGCTACAGCTAAAAGTGAAAAAGAAAAATTAGATAAAACTCATGGTAGATATGTTCAATTGCAAAAAGATATCGAAAATTATAAAAAACAACAATCTGAATTGCAAGATAGATTAGAAACCCAAACAACAGTAGGTGAAAGACAAGATACTCAAGATGAAATTACAGAAATAATAAATAAAATTAAAGACGCAGAAGATGAGGCAGTTCAATTACAAGAAATAATAGATGGTTCTGGTGTTTCTATTGATAGATACAAAGAAATGGCTAAAGACGTTGAGATATTCGGTGAGTTTCAAGAGGCACAAAAAATAGCAGATGCACAAAATCAAGTATTAGATCAGACAGACCAATTAATAGACAGATATTTAAAATTAGCCTCTGCTCAAAATTTAAGTGCGGAACAACAAAAAGAACTTTTAAGTATTGCGACAAAATTAAAAGATATTTATGGATTAACAGATATTGCACTGGGGAATAACGACCAAGCAATACAAACAAATGTAGGTTATTTAACATTAAGAAAACAAGGACTAGCTTCAGAAAGGGAACAAATACAACAAACCTTGAACGTTGCTAGACTCGAAGCTGAAAAAAGAATAGCATATGAATATACAAAAACAGAATATACACTTGACCAAATAGTAACAAGAATAAAAGGATTAATGGCTGAAAGAGACGCTTTAATTCAAAATATTACATTAGGATATAGTGACTCTGGTATTACAGTAGGAATAACGGAACAGTATGACCAAGAAAATGCAAATTTAATTAAGGCAAGAGATGCAATTTATGCATTGAGACAAAGTTTAAGCACTACCGGAGTGGAGTCATCTGATTTAGGTGGTTCAGACGGTAGTTATACTCCACCGGGTGGTTCAGACTCAGACAAAAAAGACCCAAACGATCCATCCAATGTACAAAACCTTGAATTAAAAATAGACAGATACCAAAACCTCAATGCAGCAATAGATAATGTAAACAACGCACTAGCTAAAAACAAAACCTTACAAGATCAAGCAAATGATAAAGACAAATTATCTTTACTTAACCAAGAAATAAGCCTACTCAATCAAAAAAGAACTGCATTAAATAATCTTTTAGCAGAACAACAAAGAGAAAAAGCTGAATTAGAATCTCAACTTAGAAGTAATGGATTTGTTGTTGATAGTATCACGGGTTTGATTTCAAATTATCAGAGTAGATTACAAGCCTTACAAAATTACGCAAATTCACAGTCAACCAAGGATGCCAAACAATCAGCTATAGACAACGTGAAAAAAATAGAAGAAGCAATTAAAACCTATATGGATTTAGTTCATAAAACTATGGCAAGTACAAAAAATGATATACTTTCAATTGATACAGAAATCAGAAAAATATACGAGGAAGAACTAAGTGCAGTAAGTGACGTTGAATCTAAGATTACAGAAGTCATCAAAAAACAAGTAGAAGAAAGAAAACAAGCTATCGAAGACGAAAAAAATGCAAAAATAAAGGCGTTGCAAGAAGCTCAAGATGCATACAATAAAACAAACTCTGAAGATGATTATCAAGAAAATCTATCTAACGAACAACAAAAGCTATCGGAAATTCAATCACAAATAGCCGATGCAAGTAGAAACCAATCCGTACAAGGTAAAGCTAGATTAAAAGCATTAATGGATGAGGCAGAATCGCAACAGGACGTTATAGACAAAATGGTTTTAGATAGACAACGTGAATTGAATAATCAAGCTTTTGATGACCAAAAACAAGCTATTGAGGATGATGCTGAAGCTAAGACCAAAAACCTAGACGACAATTATACTGATGAAAAAGTAAGTCAAATTGTTAAACAAGCATTAAACACAGGTTATTTTACAGATATAAATGGAAAAATGACTAGCATAAAAGATGCTTATATAGATTTTGAAAATCGTTTTGGAGAAGGTATGACTGCATTAGGAGATAAAATCAAAAGTGATTTCATTTCAAAGTTAGATGAAGCTAGACAGGTAATGACTTCATTAAGTAGTGTTATGAACAACTTAGGTATTAGTCATATTAATGATGTTAATAGTGGTATATTTGCCAATGCAAGTAATTTATTAAGTAATGTTAATTTAAATTTACCACAAATCACACCAAATTTAACTATACCAATACCAAATTTATCAAGTTCGGCAACAAATCAAACACCAAGTATAGTATTTAATGAGCCATTCATGATAATACAAGGTAATGTGGATAATGATACTATGCCTAGATTACAATCAGCTATTAGCGATGCTATAGAAAAATTCAAACAAAGTTTAACTAACCAATTGCAATTACAAGGAATTTATTAACAAATAAATATTAAACTTACAGAGAGGATTAGCTTACTAAAGTATATCCTCTCTTATTTTAATGAAAGGAGATGAAACTTTATGTTCTTTCAATCAGAATACTGCATATTTAACGGAATAGACTTATGGGTGGATTATGGATTAAAAATTAGATATGTAGATACAGATCCTAAAATAAATTTTGGATATAAACAATCTATTTCAGAAGAAAAATTCAATGGTAATTTTCCAGTAGTTTATAAAGTAAATGCAGATACAATAGATGATACACAAATTACTTTTGTAAGAGAAGATAAATATGGAAATCCATTGCCTATGGATTTACAATTTAGACAACAACTTGCAGAAATATTATTTATCAATGAATATGCACCAATAACTTTTGACGAAAGTGACGGTGGAATAACTTATTATGTATTATTCAATAAAGGAGAACGTTGGGATAATGGTTGTGAGTTAGGTTATATTACATGCACAATGCACTTCATGACACCATATGGCTATACTAATAAAATGTTAAATTTTGTGACTTCATATAATTCAAGAACTTTTAAGATAGAAAACAAATCAAACTGTATACAAGAGATTTCACCATATATAGAGATTGAAAGTTTGTCAGATACAATACAAACTATTCAGATAAAAAACTTAAGTACAAATACAATAACAGAATTCAAAGATGTTTCTGCTAGAGAAAAAATTAGAATGTTTAATGATATAAAATGGGTAGACGGAGATAAAGGATTTTTATATAAAAACTTTAATAGAAAATTTATATCATTACATAGAGGAGTAAACAATTTTGAAGTGATAGGCACATGTCAAGTAACTGTAAAAAATATGTTTCCAATAGCAACGTAAAAATAAATAATAATTAAAATAAAGTGAGGTGAAGAAATGAAGTTTTTAGAAGTCAATTTAAAAAATGGAGTGGAATATGATATTTGTTTGAGAGATTTAGAAATGAACCCAATAGCAGATATTCCAATACAGTTTGTAACATCTATAGACTTGAAATTTAACGATATTAGCTCTATTTCATTAGAGATACCGAGATATATTTCTAGCGATACAAAAACTATTTCAAACCCACTTTATGATTTAATACGAGATGAAATGCTAATCACATTGAATGATAAATATTGTTTTATTGTTAAGGATATAGAAGAAAACGAACAAGATAAGAAAAATCTAAAAAAGAAATTTACAGCATTTACTAGAGAGAAAAAACTAACAAGAAGGAATATATCTTTTAGTAATCAAACAATGCAAATAAAGAAAAATGAGATAAATAATACGGATGGCGTACTTGATATTCTCGAACAAGAAACATATGGAAATTGGACAACAGGATATGTTGACCCCCAAGCTTATATGGAAACTATAAATGGAGAAGACGCAATAAAGTATCGGTATTTTGATAGCTCATCTAGGACATGGTTACAACTATTAAGACAAGATTTTGCTGATAGTTTTAAATGTTTATTTTTAGTAGATTCTTTTAATAAACAAATAAATGTATATGCTGAAGAAAATATAGGAGAATGTAGGGGACTATATCTTTCATATGATAACTTTGTAAAACAAATAAATAGGAAGAAAAACAATGAAAGAATAACCACAAGACTAAATGTTGAAGGAAAAGATAATAGTATTTCAATTTCTGGAATTAATCCTACGGGAACTGTATATATAGATGATTTTAGTGCTTATTATGATATAATGCCTTCAGAATTAGTGGATGCTTTAGATAAATATAATATTATAGTAAACCAAAAACAATTAGAATGGCAAGATATAAAAGATGATATTGCAATATTAAATAGCCAAAAAACAGAAATTAATAATGCTTTAACTGCCTTAAATGAACAGTTGGTAGCACTAAACGCCTTAAAGAATGCTTATATAACCAACCATGATGACGCAGGGGTGTCAAGCATTAATATTCAAATTGCTAATGTTCAAACACAAATAACAAATACAAATAATCAATTAGTGTCTATAAATCAACAGATTAATGAAAAAAATGAACAAGTTAATGATATAATTTTATTTTTAGATAAAAAAACTTGCACTGATGAAGATAATAATAGGGTATTTACAGATAATATGTTGAAGGTGTTAGATGACCTTATCCAAGAGGAATCATGGAAAAATGATTATTATCTTACTTCAAGTGCATTATATCAAGGAGCAATAACTACTTTAAACGATAAAAAAATACCACAAATAGAATTTACGATTGACGCTATATCTTTTATTGACGCAATTGAGTGTCCACATCCTCAAGGGTGGGATTATCTTTTAAGATTAGGAGATACAATAATAATTTACAGTGATAATTTTGGTGAAACAAATATTTATCTGACGGGAATTAATCATTCACCTAACGATAAGAAATTAAAATTAACGTTTAGTAATAAGTTATATACATTTCAAGATGTAAACTTAGGTAGTACAATATCAAATGCTAAAGATGCAAAAGCAGGTGTAGATACAATAAACTTTACAATGGACGAAATTACCACTGAAATATCTGACGCACGTAAAAACAAACCAACATTAAAAGATAAAATAGATGAAATGGATACTGCAACTACCAACAACACCACTGAACTTACTTTGGCAAGACGTGGGAAAGAAACATTAGTATTTAAGATTGATGAGATGGATGATGCCACAGAATCAAATACAAATGAAATAATTGCTGCTAGAAAAGGTAAAACCACTTTAAAACTAAAAATTGATGATATTGATACAAACATACAAAATATTACTACTGAAATTACCAACGCACGTAATGGCAAAACTACTTTAGATGAAAAAATAGATGATATTGATTTAAAAATTCAAAATAATACGGATGAAATTTTTAATGCAAGAAAAGGTGAATCAACATTAGTGGCTAAAATAACAGCCCTAGAAGGTGTTGATTCAGGTTTACAAGATCAAATAGATACTATAGACACGGCATTAACTACCAATGTGGTTAACAGTGTAAATACAAGAACAGGTAACGTAACATTAACTTCTTCAGATGTAGGGTTAGGAAACGTAGAAAACAAATCATCTTCAACAATTAGGAGCGAAATTACAAGTGAAAATATCACTACATCATTAGGATATACACCACCTAAAAAATATTCATCTAATATAGGTGATGGTATTGCAACAGAAATTACGGTAACACATAATCTTAACACTATGGATATTGTATTATCATTGAGAGAAGTTGCTACTCCTTATAATGGAATAGTTCCTAATTGGCAAATTATTGATGTAAATTCAGTTAAACTTACTTTTGTAACTGCACCAACTACAGAACAATATAGAGTAGTAATAATTGGATAAGAAATAAAACAAATAATAAAAATAAATATTTTTTAAGAGAGTGAGTAAAATAAACACTCTCTTTTTTGTTGTTGAAATAATGAAAGGAGAGTGACAATGCATGGCTTTTAGTAAAATGCCTATAATTTCAAAACCAAATACAGATGGCTTTGGAAATCCACAGTTAATACAAGTTACAAATGAAGCACATGAAATATTTAAAAATAAAATTGTACTCGATGGCATACCTGATAAATTTAGTCGAGTAATAATAACAGATGATGACGAAACAATATACGTTGAAAAATTTGACACTGATACATTAATAGGAAATCAATTTAAAGTAAATTATAGCGATGGGGTAATTAATTTTCCAGTAACATTAGAAGGTAAAAGTGTACTTGTAAGTTATTACAGCAAGGGGATTGAGCTTGTTTCAGCAGAAAGAATCTATACTAAACTTGGAGATAATGGGGATGTAGTAGAAACTTTAGACGATAAAGTTGCAGAAATGATTATAATGAAGCAAAACTATGATAATGCTACTCATGTAGAGATGGTAAGTAAAGTTATATTAGAATATACTGCAACACAAGATACTACTTCATTTATATTGGACGCTAATAATTATAATCCACTTATTGATATGCTTTGGTTATACTATAAAAACACGATTTTATTGGAAAATAAACAATATGTTATAACTGGAACAACAGTAACTTTAAATGAGTGGACACTACCACAAGGTGACACTATAGATATAGTAGTAGAAAGGGCTGTAAAAGACCTGCCACCAGCTGGAACTAATGGTGCAGATTTGATGTTAGGCAGTGTAGGGGAAAACAAACTTTCTACTGATGTTCAATTAAAATTAAATAAAACTATAGTTATTCAAGATTATACTTTTACAGCAACGCAAGATAATACAACTACATTTACTATAGAAAGCGATATATTTAATCCTGTAACTGATGTGTTAGACGTGTATAGAGAAAATTTAAAATTAAGTAAAGATATTAACTATTCTTTATTAGGACAAACAGTAACTTTAGCAAATCCATTAAATATCGGTGATTTTGTTGAATATAGAATTACTAAAAATACTAGCAATTCAGTTCCTTTTATGTCTGATGGTAGTTTACTTCAAAATAGAAGTGTGCCTAAAAGAAAGTTAAATTTAGACTTACAGGCTGAAATTACAAAAGCAACTACAAATGAAATTGAAATTATGAACGCTAGAAGGGGCAAAACAAATCTTGTTACAAAAATAATAGAAATGGATGATTTTATTTCAGACAATGAAATAAAGATTGATAATTTTAAGATAGTAAATGTTAGAGATTTTGGTGCAGTAGGCGATGGAACTGCTGACGATGGAGAGAAAATACAAGATGCTATTGATTATGCAGTTGCGAATGATATTTCAGGGGTACGAGTACCAGAGGGAATATATTATACAACAACTTCAATAGATACAAAGGGTATTAAATTACAAGGTGATGGAAAGCCTTACATACCTTTTCTAACATGGGACTATACATTGCCTTCAAGTACATTAAATGCTTACAACGACTATAAAGCACAGTGTAAAGGTTCAATATTTACTACTGATAAGAATATAACAATATTTTCAACAGGATTATTTGCAGAGAATATAGGATTATTCGGTAATAGAAGGGCAACAACTCAATATGGTATAAGTCAAACATTGGGCGGTCAACAAATTATACTTAAAGATTGTTCAATTATTGGTTTTTCTAATCATGGAATTTATGCACCATATGGGTTGATTGGGCTAATACTAGAAGATTGCAAGATTGAACAGAACGGAGTTAATGGAATTTATATTGACAAACAATTGGGCGGATACACAGGAGAGACTAATTTATTAATAATTAAAAGGTGTTCAATTATTAGAAATGAAAGTCATGGTATATTTGGAAACTTATTGGGTAGATCAATATGCATTCAAAATACTAACTTTGAGAGAAATGGTGAACCTGATGATCCTAATAGACCAAAACCTACAGATGTTGGTAATATAGTATTTGGATGTGTATTAAATTTATACAAAAGTGGTGGTTTTAGTAATGGGGCATTTGATTTCTCAGACAACTACTCAGAAGGAGCTTATGGACTATTAAAACTTAATGCTGTAAATCCATGTGGGGCAATATCAATTAAAAACAATTTTTGGTATCCACGTAATCATGACTATTATTCTTGCTTTGCGTCTATATCTGGATGGATTTTTGGATTAACAATAAAGGATAATAATGTGTATACAATATTCGATACTGTGAGATTTGAATCAGGTAGCACAATAAGAAATGTAGATATTGATATACCTTATACCGGTTTAATTTATAATGATTCATATCCAAATAGAGAGGTGTGTGATACCGGTAATGCAACATTTGTTAATACTGTATCTAACGGAGTGCAATCTATTCATACTTTTAGCGTAGGATTTGCCACAAGTTTTGCATATGATTCAGGAGCTAATGTTACTTATATATACCTAAATGCTGCAAAAATATCTGGTACAACTTGGGATGGTTATGATATGGGACTAGATTCAAATAACAAACATAATGGTATGGCTGTTAAGGTTGGTGGAGGATTTGTTGGTGTTATCCAAGCAGTATCATCTACAAACAAAGTCCTATCTGTTAGAGGTAATAGAAGTTTATTGCCTATAGGGGATGGTTCTGTAGAAATTGTAAGACTTGGTGGTATTGAAACGGTCGGTGGTGCTGGACAAAGAGTTAAATTGGTAGTTGACTGGGATGGAACAATATTAACAACAGGTAAATAACTTAGAGGTGTTATTATATTAATTATTATAACACCTTAAAACAAAAACAAATAAAAAGGAGGCGGTATGTTATGGCTTTACAACAAAGTTATACTCTACCAATAGGTTCAAATGTATCATTTTTATATCCACAATTTCAATTATGTATAAGTAATAGTGAATACGTTCTACAAAATGCTTATATAAAAATAGTAAGTTTAAGTGGCAGTAAGAGTAATATTAAATTAAATATAGGTATTTTTGATAAAAAAGATGGAACTTTTGTTATATCCGATAGTTTTGAGTTTATTCCAGATTTAACAATAAATGCAAAGAATTTTATCGAACAAGGATATATACAGTTAAAAACGTATAAATATACACAAGCCGTAGACTTACTTGACGACGGACAAGTAGGTTAAAAAACAAACAAATAAAAGGAGGTGTTATTATGGCATTACAAAAAGAATACATATTAGATAAGATTGACAATATAGAAACTAATATAGGCACATTGTCTAATTTATCTACTACTGAAAAAAGCAATTTAGTGGGGTCTTTGAACGAGACTACAACCAATATAAATACCAAGATAGGTACATTAGCAAATTTAAATACAACCGTAAAAGATAGTATAGTTAATGCAGTATGTGAGGTAAAAGATAATATTAATGATATTATTTTGGGTGGCGTTCCTGACGACAGTATAACTGATATTAAGTTATCGAGTACGGGAATAAAAGCAACGGTTGCACAACACACCACTGATATTAGTGGTATTAATACGGAATTGGCAGAGAAGACGCAAAAAGACATAATTTTTTTAAGTGCTTATTTAGATGGTGCTACCCCAACAGATAGATTACAAAACGCAATAAATTATACTAGTACCAATAAATTAAAACTTTATATTGATGAAACTGTAACTTTGACAAGAACTATAACATTACCTTCAAGGACGCAATTATATTCAAATCCATACAAATACATAATTACAACAAATGAAGGAACACTTGATAATGGAATGACACTTATGGAATCTTACAATTGCTCCAATATAATTGTAGATGGCGTTAAATTTCAAAACAAAGGTTACGGTACAAGTGGCGGACTTGGAACTCCGGGATTGTTTGATGGTTTTGGTGCAGGATTATGTTTTGGTGGTTGTAACAACATAACTGTTAAAAATTGTGAATTTTTCATGTGTGGTGGTTATCGTTACTATGAGGGTTGTGGGCAATTATGGTTTTCATGTTGTACTAACGTACTAGCAGATAATAATATATGTGAAGTTGGTGACAACGGAATTATATGTGATAGATGGTGCGCTAGTAAGTCGGATATAGCCATTGCCTACAATAGTGGAGTAGTTATAACTAATAATAGAATTACCAATATGTCCGGTAGGGGGATAGGTATAGAGTCAGTATATGGGCATGGTGATTATGTAATAACAAACAATTCAATAAGAAGTTTTGGTGTGGCAGGTATTCAAGCTGATGGACTAGATGACGGAGTTATAACTGGAAATGTAATAAATGGTAATGCAGACTTAAAAATAAATCCTAGTGTAAGATATGGTTTAAGTTTACCGGGTTGGGATTGGTCTAGTGCAGGTTACGGAAGTATAGAAACTAACGGAGAAAATGGTATATTGATTTCTTATGCAGATGATAACATCTTAATAAGTGGAAACAATATTAATCACGTTACAAACGCTATAGTATCTACAGCACCATTAAAACTAAATGTAATTGGAAATCAAATGTCTGCAATAGTAAAAGGTATAATATGCACAACTTTAGCAGATCATGGTACAAATACCAAATATATTACTATAAATTCAAATAATATGTATGATTTAACTGATTGTGGCATTGAAATTGTAGATGACATAGATGGCGCTACTATTACTAATGTAAGCATAAGTGGTAATCATATATCTACTAATTTAAAAGGAATTTATCTAAAGAATATAACAGATGTTTCAATTACTTCAAACAATATAAAAGGCTTGAGTGACGTTGCAACGTATTCTGATGATAAATATGCTATTAGACTAGATGGGAGTTCAAAAATTCACACACTTTCAAACTATATTTCAAATCATTGTGTATATATGTATGTTAATACTGTTTCTATTTTGAATACAAATGACAGTATAAGAAATGTAACTAATTGTTTTAAAATTGCAGATGGTACAACTTCATCATTGGCTTATATACAAGGTTGCTATAATAGCGTAACAAATTTCTTTAGTGGTAGTGGAACTGTTACAGGTGATGCAAAAAAGGCTTCCGTTTACAATATAACAGGTCAATATAAGACAGGAGTAGGTCATAATATCCCTATTACAATAAGCAGGGGTGATACTACAGTTAGCGGATATGTTGCAAAAGGTGATACTATTATTAATACTAATATAACTGATGTTTCGCCTTATGGGTGGGTAGCCTATTCCAATATAGGTGAAACTGTTCAATGGAAAGTAATATAACTTATTTCACAATAGAAATATATTGTGACAAACATTGTTAATAAAACAAAGATTTTATTGGGAATTTCAGTGGTTTAAAATGTAATATTATCAAAAATAAACCTATTATATTATTAATTTAGTATAATAGGCTTTATATTTTAACAAATTAATAAACATGAGATTAGAAAATAATTGGCGTTAGAATAAATTTAAGAAATTTAAAGGGGTGATTAAAAACTTTAATTTAAATTTAAAGTTAAGGAGGAGTTTAAATATGGATGAATTATTGAAAGTGGCTTTGTCACAAGGACTAGGTTATGGAATGTTCGTAGTTCTATTTATTTACGTACTTAAAACTACAGGTGAAAGAGAAAATAAATATCAAAACACGATTGACAAACTCGCAGATAAATTTGAGATGATAGCTGATGTTAAGAAAGATGTAGAGGATATTAAAAATAAAATTTTTAAATAAAATATTAAATAATAAATAAGGAGATGTATAATCATGTTAGAAATAACAAGGAGAATATCAAATTACAATCATTCAGCACCTAACAATATTAGATATATTGTTATACATGATACAGGTAATTATTCAGATAGTGCTAGTGGAAATGCTAATTATTTTAATGGTGGAAATAGAGGAGCATCGGCTCATTTTTTCGTGGATGAAAAAAGTATATATCAAGTTGTCGAAGAAAACATGGGAGCATGGCATGTAGGGGACGGTGGCAATAGAAATGGAATTAATAATCATAATTCAATAGGAATAGAAATGTGTAAAACTAACGGTGACGTAGTGCCACTAACAGTACAAAATACACTAGAGTTAGTCAAGTATTTGATGAATAAATATGGAATCGACTTAAATCATGTTGTAACTCATAATATGGCTAGTGGAAAGACTTGCCCTGCAACTTTTTCAGCTAATGGATGGTCAAGATGGTATGAATTCAAAGCTAGATTAAGTGGACAATCTTATACTTCATCTACACCAAAACCGCAAGGAAATCCAAATGATGTTTATGAAGTACCTAATTGTAATCCTACGCATTTAGTAGTAAATGATGATTTTTTTGTAAGAGATAGTAAAGGTTATAGAATTTATGGAAGAATAGTTTCTGAAGGAGATAAAATACAAGTAATATCAAGTAAAAATGATTTACTAGAAGTTATATATCCTAGTTCAAGTTCAAAAACAGGATTTATGAGAGGATTTATTAGAAATATTTCAACATTGATTAAACCTATATCGCAAGCACCATCTCAACCAAGTCCACAACCAATAATTAACAAAGATTATAATGCAGTAGTAAAATTAGATTGGTTATATACTAGACTATCAGATGGATCAATAGAACAAGGACATAGAGTAGATATAGGAGACAAGATTAAGGTAGTAGACGTAAGTTATTCACATCAGCTTGCGAAAATATCTTATCCTACTCCAAACGGGTTTAGAGATACTTATGTAACTAATAATAATTGTATTGAATATATAAATAAGCCTGTTTTTATATCAGAATATAAAGATGTATTTGATAGATTTGATGGAAGTAAGATAGGAAGCATAGGACAAGAAAATGTAATAATACTAGAAGATTTAGGTGATAAACTAAATGTAGTTTATTCAACCGACAAAGGACAATGTACTAAAAGTGGAGTAATTTATAAATAACAAACAAAGATAAAAGATAGGAAATTTCGTTGTAAGTAAATTAATGAGAGTAATTTAGAGATAATAACTACTTTTCCCTATCTTATATAAATTTTAACATTTTGTGGTATGTAAGTCAATATAAAAATAAATAATAATATATTCAAAGGAGGAATAAAATTATGGATATTAAAGCTAGATTAAGGAACAAAGCATTTATACTAAGCGTAATAGCATTTGTTGTATTAGTATTAAAAACTTTCACAAAGGTAGAATTACCTGAAAATTTTGATACTATAGTTGAAATGCTATT
>JAEAME010001417.1_pt1 | contig 16850 bp, 13 predicted proteins | sample 8958731 | NCBI WGS metagenome assembly JAEAME01 (sample SAMN16933194, study PRJNA681113) | bioreactor sludge metagenome | isolation source: anerobic bioreactor sludge (Control) | place: India:Bengaluru | collected 2018-10-24 | reverse complement strand
ATGAGTTTCTGATTCGGAAATTTATGAACAAACTAAGCGAAAAAAACTTTTTTGTACAACTCGGCGATAAAACCATCCACTTCTTTATCGCTGCTTTTGAAATTGCTCAATTGATGGTCTCAACAATCAAAGCGATTCCCAAATTATGGTTTTATCGAAGACAATTAATTGAACAGTTGTATAGCTTTTCAATAAAAACTTTGCCAATTGCCAGCATTATTTCAATTTTTGTAGGCATGGCGTCCACTGTCCAGGGTACCTATCAATCAACAGATATTGTCCCGCGCTATCTAACGATTAGCGTCATTTTCAAGAGCACGATAATCGAGCTATCGCCCATCATTTTATCACTCGTACTGGCAGGAAAAATTGGCGCTTCGATCGCTGCTGAAATCGGCAGTATGAAAATTAGCGAGCAGATTGACGCATTGGAAACATTATCATTCGATCCGGTGGCATTTTTGGTTCTGCCAAGAATGGTCGCGGCCTGCCTGATGATGCCGGTTATAACAGTTTATGCAAATTTTATGGCAATAACAAGCTCTTTTCTCGTCTCATGCGTTTTTACGGACTGGATCCCGGTGAATGAGTTCATGAGCGGAGTAAAACTTGATTTCAAAGTATTTGAAATATTTTATGGTAGTGTTTATAAACCGGCAGTATTTGGATTTTGTATCGCTTTAATTGGCAGTCATTTCGGCTTCAAGACCACTGGCGGCGCCAGAGGCGTTGGCAATGCTGTTACCAATGCTGTCGTTCTTTCAGCCATTGTCATCGTTATTTTCGATTATTATTTGGCGGAATTATTCTTATGATTCAAATAAAGGAACTATCAAAATCTTTTGAAAACAAACAGATTTTGAATAACGTAAATCTTGACATTTATGATAATGAAACGCTGGTCATTTTGGGGCCAAGCGGACAGGGTAAAACAGTGCTCATCAAAACATTGAACCGATTGATCGAGCCAGATTCGGGAAGCATCATATTTGACGGAATCGACATCAGGAATTTAAAAAAATCGGAACTGACTGAATTCCGAAAAAAGATCGCTTTTGTTTTTCAAAACAGCGCTTTATTTGATTTTTTATCCGTTAAAGACAATCTCAGTCTGTTCATGATCATGCATCAAAATGCTCGAAGGAAAGAGATAAATGAAAAGGTACAGGAGGCGCTATCTTTTGTCGGTCTCAACAGCGATACCTTAAAAAAATTTCCCGAGGAGCTGAGCGGCGGGATGAGAAAACGGGTGGCGATTGCCAGAGCGATGATTAACAGACCGAAATATGTTTTTTATGATGAACCAACCAGCGGACTCGATAAAACGAATGCTGATAACATCAGTGAATTAATCAATCTATTAAAGAAGGAAATCAATACGACATCGATCGTTGTAACTCATGATATCGATTTGATGCGCACAGTATCAGATCGCGTGGTGCTTTTGAAAAATGGCCAATTTTCTTTCATCGGCAATAAAAATGAAATCCCGGATGAGACATTGGAAGTTCTTTACAAAGGAGATGACAATGGATTATAAAAAAATGAGTTTCATTGCTGGTCTGGTGATATTTTTGGGTTTCGTCATTCTACTTTTGTCAATTATCGGATTAGCAGAAAAAAGAATATTCTTTACCCGGGATTATATTATCTATGCAAAATTTTCAGATGTCGTGGGATTGCAGGATCACGCCAAAGTATTTATGCGCGGCTATCGCATCGGCTGGACCAAAGACATTCAATTTGAGAAAGATAATGTGACTGTAAAGATTGATATCAATAAAAAATTTCGGGTTCCAAAAGATTCTAAATTTGAATTGGAAATGGTTTCAGTGCTTGGTGAAAAAGCGATTACCATCGAGCCGGGCAATTCTCTCGATTTCTTGCAGCAGGGCGATGTCGTGAGCGGTGAAAACAAAGACCTGATGGCTAAGGCAGAAAAATTAATCAATCAAATGCAAACCACATTGGAAGCCAATCAGATGCAGGATAAAGTCAAGCAATTGTCAGAATCCGTAGCACTATTGCATTCCTTCCTGGAAAAACTGAATAACAAAATCGATGAGGTCAGCATCACTGACATAAAAGGTCAAATCAATCAAATCGGCAGCGCCGGCGAAAGCATCAAACATTTGGCTGATAGTAACTCCGATAGCATTGCAATAGCGTTAAGTCAATTTAATACCCTGGCGCGAAATATGAATCAGCTAACAGAAGAATTGAAAGAAATATCTTCAAGGATAAATCAGGGCGAAGGCAGCGTGGGCAAGCTTGTAAATAATGATGACTATATTAAAAACGTCAATAAAACAGTGGAAGAGTTGTCGGCGTTGATTGAAGATTTTAAAAAGAATCCGAAGAAATATATTGACCTATCTATTTTTTAAAAATGACTATTACGTTTATATTTTTACTAATTTTTTGGAATCACGACTATTTGAAAAATCAGCAGAAAAAAGCTTTGAACCTTCGCAGAGGAAATACCAATGAATGTCAAAAAAATGTCCGGGCACTCCATCGCTAATCTGGATGAACTGAACGATAAATTGACCACGCCTTCAGCCGCAGCAAAGCAGATAATTTCCCGAATAAAAGATGAAATCATGATCCTGGGCGTTGGCGGAAAAATGGGGCCGACGCTGGCAGAGATGATCATTCGGGCTGGCGGAAAGGTCATTGGCGTGGATGTTTTTCCGGATGACAGCGTAAAAAAATATCTTGAGCGAATTGGTGTGAAGACAATCAAGTGCGACCTTTTTGCAGAAGATCAGCTTTCAAATCTCCCGAATGTTGAAAATATATTTTTAATGGTGGGAACCAAATTTGGGGCAACTGGCAATGAGCCGTTTACCTGGGCAATCAATTCATATTTGCCCGGCAAATTGATGGAGCGTTTCCAAACAAGCAAAGTCGTTTATGTTTCGTCAGGGAACGTTTATCAGTTCACCTCGATCAAGAGTAAAGGAGCAGCCGAAGCTGATGCCATCGAGCCCATCGGTGAATATGCCATGTCTCGATTGGGCGCGGAGCGAATCGTAGCATATCAGTCAAAACGAAACAGCACGCCGACATGTATCGTTCGGCTTTTTTATGCCACTGAATTACGATATGGCATTATCCATGATATAGCAAGAAAAATCAGGGATGGGAAACCAATCGAGCTAAGTATGGGCTACTTCAATCAAATCTGGCAGGGCGACGCCTGTGATTACCTGATCAAATGCCTTTCGCTTTGCACGACTCCAGCAATTACGATTAACCTGACTGGACAGGAAATCCTCTCGGCTCGAGACGTTGCCATGAAGCTGGGAGATCTAATGGGTATTACTCCCAAATTGCAAGGCACAGAGAGCGATACGGCTTTATTGGGTGATGCCTCAATTTTGTTTGCCAGATTTGGAATGCCAGCGATTTCAGCCGATCAGATCATCGAATGGGTGGCGCATTGGGTGATGCATGGCGGCGAGTCATTAGGCAAGCCGACCAAATTTGAAAAAAGAGACGGGAAATTTTAAAATGAAAAAAATAAAAATCGCCATCATCGGACTCCGTCATCTGCATCCCCGCAGTTATATGGCGCATTTTGAAGCCATCAACGAAGTAGAAGTCGTGGCCGTTGCTGAAAAGGATGAATCGCTGCGCCATCGATTTGCCGAGGATTTTAATCTCAAAGCCTATTCGAATTTTAAAGATTTAATTGAACAGGAAGAAATCCAATTAGCTGCAATTTTTTTACCCCATATCGCTTGCTCCGATGCTGCGCTTTGCGCCATTGAAAAAGGGATAAATATTTTGATTGAAAAACCGATGGCGGCCGATAGCCGATCAGCCGAAAAAATCGTTCAGGCGGCTGAGAGCAAAGGCGTTTTGGTCACGACGCCTTACGTTTGGCGCTATCATCCCGTGGTCCGCGACATTAAAAAATTAATCGATGATGGAGTGCTGGGCAAGATCATCGGCTGTGAAGGACGCTGCGCGGCTGGCAGATTGAATCGTTACATAGAAGGTCAGGCGGAATGGATGCTGAACGCCAATCAGAGCGGCGGCGGTCCAATGTATAATTTAGGCGTTCACTGGATCGATCTATTTGGTTGGCTGCTTGGAGATTTGATTGTCAGCGCATTTGGCAAAAATGTCAAAGTGAATCAGGGCTATAATATCGAAGACAATTCTTTCGCTATCCTCACTTTTCAAAATGGCGCGATTTTAAATCTGGATATCAGCTATACCGTGCCTGAATCCTATCCGCATGGTCGCGATCTTTACATCGGCATTCGAGGCACCAAAGGCGTCATTCAATGGTCGCCAGCTTACGAAGGTAAACGGGACGAGTTGTTCATCTGCAGCGATCACGAATCTTTTCGGGCGGCTCCCCGACAGCAGCGATTTTATGAAATTCAGCCAGCTAAAGGTTATTCCGGAATTATGGGACTGGAATATTTGAAAGCTGTTGCCAGCGCCATTCAAAACCATAAAGCGGCTCCAATTTCAGGCGCTGAAGGAGTTCACGTTTTAGAAGTAGTTGAAGCGATCTATCGGTCGGCGGAGCTGGGAAAGATGGTTGATGTGAAATGATACTGGATACTGGGTATTCGATATTTGATTTTCGGCGTATTAAAATATTTTGATACGATATGACCAAACAAAACCTCCTCTCCAGACTCCGACACGGCTTGATCGTCTCCTGCCAGGCCGAGGGCGATGAGCCACTCAACTCGCCTCAAATTCTGTCAGCGATGTCTCAGGCTGCCGTTTTAGGCGGCGCCGTTGCCATTCGTGCCGAACGGCCTGAAAATATTATTCAGATCAAAAAACAGATCAGCATCCCAATTATTGGACTCTACAAGAAAAAATATCCCGATTCAGAGGTCTATATCACTCCCACGCTTAGCGATGCCATCGCCGTTGCTGTGGCCGGCGCTGATGTAATTGCTTTAGATGCCACTAGTCGTCCCCGACCAAACGGCGAGCGATTGGATCAGATTGTTGCTGCATTGCGCCAGCAGACGGATCGGCTGTTGATGGCTGACGTTGCCACTTTTGAAGAGGGCATCGCGGCGGCAAAATTGGGTTTCGATTTCATTGCCACGACTCTATCGGGATACATCGCCGTCATCAATTCCAGGTTGGCCAATGAACAACCAGATTTGCAACTGCTTTCCGATCTCGTGCAGCAATTAGGGAACAGATTTCCGATTATCGCCGAAGGCAGAATCTGGACTGCGGATCAAGCAGTTAAGGCGTTGCGCCTCGGCGCTTTCGCGGTAGTAGTCGGAACCGCCATTACCCGGCCAACAGTCATCACCAAGCGCATCAGCAAAAAGATCGATCGGTTCAATCGATTAAGAAATGCCCAGACCATTAGCATCGACCTGGGTGGAACGAAAACCAGTTTTGGAATCGTTTCCTCTGATGGAAAAATTCAATCCCATAAAATTATTTCATCAAATTGGAAGCACGGGACAAAGCAAGTAATCGCCAATATCATCGCTCAAGTTCGAACGCTGCTCCAATCCTCACCAGAATCCATTTCAGCCATCGGTCTCGCTGCCAGCGGACGGGTCGATCCAGATAAAGGGATCGTGTTCGATGGCGTCCTCCTGGCCGATGATTATATTGGCTTCCCCATCGTTGAAACCATTCAGAGAGAACTTAAATTGCCAGTCTATATTGAAAATGATGCCAATGCCGCCGCCTTTGCCGAATATTCATTGATGAAAGGAGATCGACCGCATCGACTCGTCTTTATCACCATCGGGACTGGAATTGGCGGCGGGATTATCATCGATGGAAAATTATTTCGTGGTCAGGGCAATGCCGGGGAAATTGGGCATATCTGCGTCGAACGAAATGGAAGACCCTGTCGCTGTGGTAGGAGGGGTTGCCTGGAAACCTATGTTTCACGAAAACAGCTACAAGAAGAAATTGAAAAAATTCTTCCAGACAAAAATCACTCCATGCCATCGCTTGATACCGAAACGATCATTCATTTGATAACAGCCAACCAGCCCGATGTGATGAAAATTTTTCATGAGCAAATGGATTACCTGGCTGCTGGGCTGGAAAACCTGTTTAACATAGTTGACCCTGATTTAGTCGTTTTGGGGGGCGAGCTTTCAAAGCTGGGAAATATTTTAGTCACCAGCCTGCAAGCTCGACTGTTGCGACCGATAAAAATCATTATTAGTCATTCTGGCAATGATGCTGGCATCATTGGGGCAGCGTTATTAGCTGTGGAAGCAAAGCAGTAATTCGCTTCTATGGTTTTTTGCTGAAATTCCAAAAGCAATTTTATCACCCCAGAGGGACTCATCGTAACTAATTCAGTGCGATTTTGGTTTTCGAGTTAAAAGTTATGCGACCACGGAAAAGGAACGTCCAAAGAAAAAGCACTCAGAAATAAATTAGTTCCGCTTCAGTAACAACTCACCTTTCAACTTTCTTTTCCAGCTTCTCAAAATCCAAAAGCAACTTCATATTTCTGTAGGTCATCGTCAATTTCTGGCTGCCGATTTCGGCGTTCAAAAAAGGTCCTTCAAATAACTTGTATTTCGATAAATCAATGGCTTCGCCATTTAAAATCCATTGATCTGGAAAAGCAAATTCCATCAGATCATTGTTCAAAGTTGTATATTTGACAGAAACGTCCCCTGGTTTTAAAACGGCTTCAGGGATATGATTGACAAGCTCGTTCTTAAATTTTTCAAAGGAGCCAATCTCATCTTTCGACCGCACTTCTACCACATAGCCGTTCTGCAATTCATGGCTGCGAAACCGATAATTGCGAAGCGCCATGTCTTCGCTTTTCTCACGCGAGCCGGTTTTGGTATTGAATGCCTGCCTTTTCAATTCATATTCTTCGCTCCATTCCCCGGGCTGCAGCGGATACCAGCCGATATAAGTATCCCCGGCTTTAAAAATAATCCAGCCTGAATTATCGATAATTCGATCTTCCAGATTCGCAGGGAAAAAGCCATCGATGTGCTCCGAAGTTGTGCCGATGGGAATATCGTAAAGTGCAATAAGGATATTTTTATGCTGAAAGGTTCTCTCGTTTGGCGAGCCGCCCGTCCATTTGTCCGGATTGTTGTAAGTCGTCTTCGAAGCCGTGATAAATGCCAGGGAAGCTTTGCTCTCTTCCGGGAACGACATGGCGATTTCCAGCACGGACCAATAGGGATGCAGTCCAAAAATTGTGGAAAAGGGCTTGCCATAGGTGTAGCGCACGCCCCAGGTGTGCTGCTGAATCGGCTGCAAAATTCCACCCTGCAACGAGCCGAGGCCATAATCTTTGGTGATGTAATCGTATTTGTAAACCGGCGGATTGCGCTCCTCCCCATAACGAATCACATTGCGGACTCGCTTGCGCTCTTTATGGACATAAGGTTGGCTGCGGTCGGTGGCAATCCTATAAATAACTTCTGGCAAGGTATAAGAAGTCATCACCGGATAGAGCACCCAGCCATGCACCAGCGGCCCCCCTATCCCAAAATAGATATAAGCAAAATGCGATGAAGCGGAGTTTGTCGGCCGCATCAAGCCTGGCTCATAAATCCGACTGTAACCACCGATGTATTGTTGATCCAGATGTTCAGCCGCAAAATCGGCAAAAATATAATCAGTCAGCATCTCGCCCAATTTTTTGACTTTTTTATCTCTGGCATATTCCGCTAGCATGGTGGTTGGCACCAGGTATTCCAGAATATAATCAGGAGAATCGAATTCGCCCTGACCGATAGTCGTCGTAATCCTCGCCCATTCAAATAAATATTCACGGGCTTCTTTGAGATTTTCTTCCGAGTTTTTGCCATTGAACCATTCGGAGCCAGGTTCATTGCGCCATTGTTCCGCCATGAGATAGAGACTGGCGTAATACATTGCCCAATGATTTTCCGTATCCCCACGAGAAGGCGCATAGGTTTTCCAGGCATGGCGCACGGCTTTTTTAACTTTATCCGACATTTTGTCTTTGCCGACCATGTAACAATTGACCACGGGAAACATCCAGAACATATCGCCGCTGGGCTTTTCCAGCAGTTTTAGAAACATTTCATCTGCCTGTTTCACATCTTTATTTCGAAAGTACTTGGCAGCTATGACGCTGTAATCGGCTCGGGACATGGTGTCGTAATGAGAAATAAACCATTCTTTTCTCTCAAGAAATTTTTTGAGATATTCTGCTCGGGTTTGATCCTGAGCATTGAGATTGTAAAAAGGTATTAGCAAAAATAAAAAAAGCAAGAATTTTAAAGCTCGATTCATTTGGTTCTCCATTTGTATCACAGAATAATTAAAATGATTCTTCTATAGCAGTTTTTATTATTTAAAAAAACTTTGCGTCCTGGCGTCTTAGCGTGAGCCTTAAAAATCCAAAATTCGAACTTTCCCCACATACCCATCCGGAATGCCGATAAACCGCCAGCTCTCTCCCCCATCGTCGGATTGATAAATCCCTTTCCCAATACTTCCCGCAATCAAACGATTACTATAATTCGGATCAACCGCGATAGTCCGAAAATCCAGCGTATCCAGTCCTTTAAAATAATGATTCCATTTCTTCCCGCCATCGCCCGACTTATAAATTCCGGTCTGAAAGCCCACCGCATAAACGATATCGGGATTGGTGGGATCGAAAGTGATCCCATAAAAGGTCGAGTGCATCACCCCGGTATCCCGCTTTTCCCAGACCTTGCCGCCATCGAGTGAAAAATAAATACCATTATTTTCGGTAGCGACAGCAAGAATTTTGGGATCCTCTGGATGCTGGGCAATGAAGCGAATTCGATTCACGCGCAATCCCTGTTTTTGCCAGGATTCCCCGGCATTGGTGCTTTTATAGACCACATCCTCGGTAGTGCAATAAATCACATCGGGATTGGAATGATCGATAATAAACGAAGAGATAAATTGAGCGTCAACCGAATTCAACCCAGCGATATGCTTTGCCCAGTTCTTTCCGCCATCAACTGTTTTATAAAATCCGTAAGGCGAGCTACAATAAAGAATATCTGGATTCCGAGGATCAAAAGCCACGTTGTTTACTTCCGTAATCCGCCAGTCCGTCGTCACCTTCCAGGACTTGCCCCAATCCCAGGACTGATGAACTCCCGTATGCGTAGCCAGCGCAATAATTTTCCCTTTCGCGGGACGATAAAAATCAAATCCGAAAATTCGATTGTTGGGTCTTCCTTTATATTGCCAGGCCGTATCGGAAAAACTTTTATAAAACATGGCAGACAACGGCATCGCCATTCCTGTGTGCCCGTAGCCTGTTGAAAGTGTCACAGCATAAACAACCGACTCCTGGCTATGAACCTGACTGACCTTCAAAGTCAATATCAAAGATAATAAAATCAAAAATACAATTGTTCGTTTCATGCTTCGTTTCCTCATTTTCAAAATAGACTTAAATTTCCAGCAATGACTGTTGACTGCCGACTGATGACTGCCAACTGTACCTAATAATCACATAATTTGTGGTATTCATCCAGCATCGCCATATAATTATCATATTGGCTTCCCACCGCCACCGAATGGCTGACGCCGAGAATGAATCGACCGCCTGGCTTGGCGCATTCCATTGCCCTTCGAACATCCTGCCGAACTTCTTCCATTGTTCCACTGACGAGATGTTCCAGGGCGACTCCGCCCCACAGAGTAATTTTATCACCATGAGATTTTTTTAGCCTGCAAATATCCATATTGGCGCTCGGCTGGATGGATTGGTAGGCATCGTACCCGATTTCAATGAAATAATCCAGCAACGCATTATTATTACCGCAGCAGTGCTTCAACACTTTCTTGCCAAATTTTTCATGAATATTTTTAGTGCGAGCTTTGTTCGGCTCGAGAAAAAATTCTTTGAACATGGCTGGGCTGATAAACGGACCAGATTTATAAGCAAAATCCGCGCCCCATAAAATTCCATCGGAATCGGGATGGATGAAGACTTCATCGGCGAGATTTTGTTGCTTCAAATAATAGGCAACAGCAGCTTTGACAACATCAGGATTTTCGATCAGTTCCATCAATCCTCTTTCCATGCCTCCCAGCATGAGAATGCCGATTTCACCACCCTCTGGTCCACAGATAAACTTTTCATCCTTGAACCGTTGAATCACGGTGTCAATAATTTTCCACGACCTTTCGTTTCGTTCAGGTGAAACTGGCTCTTTCTCAAATTCTTCAATAGTGAAAATTTTTTCTTCCATCACCGGGTCTTTGATGCAGGTAATGTCCGCCGTAATATCCGAATATTTGAAAATCCGGCCATATTTATCCTCCCAGGTCGTTGCATCAACTCTTCGCGGCGGAGCATCATCAGTCTCCGAAGGAATCAGCCAGGTTGCCATCGGAAATGTGATTATATCCAATTCCAACTTTTCATGAAGCTCGATATGATCCTTTAAATAGCTCTCTGCCACTTCATCATGTCTTCCCTCCCAGAATGCGATCTGAGATTTTGCCTTCGCACGAAGGTAAGTTTCATGGCCGATAATTTTTTCAACCGTATCGAAATCGACAGCAAATTCCCCAATCGGAACCCGATCAGGAATTCTGCCTTCCAATGTTGCCAGCACACGCTGTTTTGAGTTCATGGGTTGTCCTTTTTAGATGGTGTCTGGATACGGATGCTGGATACTCGATATTGGATATTCTGCTTTTCGAGAATCAAGTATCCAATATCCAGAATCAAGCTACCAGCACATCCTATTTAAAGTTCATAGTGCTTTACTCAAAATTTGAACCAGTTCTTCATCCGTCAGCTCCACAGGATTCCCTTTCATGCTGCTGGCTTGTTTCGACTTTTCAACAACGATGGCAATGTCCTCTTTTTTCAAACCAAATTCTGATAATGCTGGAACCTTCAATTTTTCACAGAGCGCATTAATCCATGTCAATCCATCTTCCGCTCTTGCTGAATTTTTCCCTGTCAAAATTTGCCCCAGCTCATCTAACCGTTCCAAAGCTGGTGAGCCAGGCAAACGGGATTTCAATACCTGAATGTTTTTTTCCATGACAAAAGGCAACAGTCGCGCACAGATCACACCGTGGGGCGCGGGAAACATGCCGCCCAATGGTCCAGCAAAGCCATGCACCGCGCCCAATCCGGCATTAGCTAACGCAATTCCACTGAACAAACTGGCAATAGACATATCTTGTCGGGCATTCTTATTGTTTCCATTTTCAACTGCCCGCTGTAATGATCGCGCGGCCCGATATATTCCTTCCCGACAAATTCCATCGGTCATCGGATTAGCTTTTTTGGTGACAAAGGCTTCCATCAGTTGCGTGAGAGCATCCAATCCGGTGCTTGCGGTTACTGAGGGCGGCATCGAATACGTCAACTCTGGATCGACGATGGCGTAAGCTGGTAGCATGAAGGGACTGCGCATACTGACTTTGACGGAATGTTCCTCGGATTTCAGGACAGCGTTTCGGGTGACTTCCGCGCCAGTTCCAGAGGTTGTTGGAATGGCGATATAAGGAGCAGAAGGATTTTCAATTGCTTTGCCCTGACCGATCACTTCGAGATAATCCATTAATTCACCCTGATTGGTAATCATGGCCGCGATGATTTTTCCAGTATCCATCACACTCCCGCCGCCAATCCCAATCACAAAATCACATCGCTCATTTCTGGTAAGCTTTACAGCTTCGTGAGCAACAGCGATGGTTGGCTCGCCAACAATCTGAAATGTGACAAATTCAATCCGCTCCTTTCTCAATTGTTCCAAAACTGGCTCGGCGCGATCAATAGTTTTTCCACCAACGACCATCGCGCACCGACCGACTGTCTTTGATATGGCACCAACCTTTTCTATTATTCCATTGCCAAAAATAATCCGATTGGCAGTGGCAAATTCAAACTGCATCATTTCCTCGCAACAGCTATCTGATTCCCAATTACCAAATTTCCCAATTACCCAATTACCACCCCTTATCATTCGGGAATATATTAGAGTAGATAATACGACTTCGAGGCTCCACCAATATATTCTCAACCACTTCCCGCCATTTATTATAGTGTGGCGTTTCTTTGTGTTTGACCGTATCCGCATCGGTGCGATAAACCTCGACCAGCACAAATCGGGTCGGATCATCCTGTTGCTGAATTACATCGAATCGGGCGATGCCCGGCTCCTGAACGCTATTTCTGGCATTTTCGACGATTGCGGCTTTAAAATTTTCAACTTGATCCGGCTTGACATGAACAAATACGTGGACGATATACATAATCGCATTACCCATAGAATTCCATACTGATTTTTTTACAGAGAACAAACCTTTTCAGATCAAAACAAATGACATTTTATCCAATAGAAAGAATTTACGCCCAGGATGGCTTGTCAGGCAGATGAGCGTTAAATTGCCGGATCAATTCACCCTCAACTTCTGGCGTATATTTTCCAGCAAAAAACTGATCGATGATTTCGTTATAAAACATCTCCCACGATTGATCTTCCTGCCCGGGAATAATAGGGTAAAATAGCAGGTTGTTCGCTTTGGCGGCTCGCAAATCCCCTGGCGCATCACCGACCATCAGCGCCTTGCCCGCTGGATATTTGCCTTTAGTGGTGAATTGAAGATGCTCTTTTTTGCTTCCCACCTCCTGTCCGGCGATAATCGAGACATACGGATCAATATCGTTTTCTTCCCATTCCCGAATCAATGCTTCTATCGGCGTTCCCGACACGACAATAATATCGGCTCGTTTTTGAATTTTCTGAAGGCTCTCTTTGACCAATGGGAACGGCTTCACGCCTTTGACAAGCCGGGCGATTGCCTCATTCACTGCCAGGCTCCAATCATAGATCCGCTTCAATTCTTCATTATCAGTTCTTTCGATCTCGACTTTTAAAGCCGGATTTCCGAGCTTGGTTTCGCGAGTCGTCCAATCTTTTAATGCCGTTAATTCAGGAATTTCAATCCCACGCTTTTTAACTGCTTCCCAATTTCGGAGCAGATCAAATGCTTTTTGTAGGGCGAAAAACCGATTGCAGCCGCGATCCTGTGAATACAAATTGACAAACTCCCAGGCTTCCCGGGCATATTTAGAAATAGGCGCCAGATCCCATTTTTCAATCGTTACCGGGCAGAAGCACTCTTTTTGCTTCGGCTCCATCGAATCGAACACACATCCATCCGAATCGATGCCCACAAAGAATTCATGTTTTGGCTGAAAATTAATCAAACTTTCTCTGTCGAATTTCATTTTAGTCACCCTTACTATAATTCAAAAAATATGAGATGGAAAGATACTGCTTACTGATTACGTTGCCAGGCTGCCGACTGTTGACTGCCCACTGCTCACCTTTCCACCCGAGCGCTTCCCCCGCCCATAATCTTCTCGACTTCTTTCAAAGTCGCCATCGACGTATCGCCCGGCGTGGTCATCGCCAATGCGCCATGAGCAGCGCCATAATCCACAGCTCGTTGGGGATCGCCTGTCGTCATGAAGCCATAAATTAGACCTGACGCAAAGCTGTCGCCGCCGCCGACCCGATCCAGAATTTCGAGATTGGGCCGATGCTCGGCCTGGAAGAATTTTCCATCATGCCAGCAGATCGCGCCCCAGTCATTAATAGTCGCGGTTTTAACGGTTCTCAACGTTGTGGCGACCACCTGGAAATTGGGATAGGCTTTCACAGCTCTTTCGATCATTCGTTTGAAGCTTCCTACTTCCAAATCAGATAAATTTTCGTCCACGCCTTCCACTTCAAATCCGAGGGCGGCAGTGAAATCTTCTTCATTTCCGATCATGACATCCACATGCTTTGCAATTTCTTTGTTCACCTGCTGGGCTTTTTCTTTGCCTCCAATCGCTTTCCACAACGAAGAACGATAGTTCAGGTCATAAGAGATGATCGTTTCATATTTTTTGGCAGCAGTCATGGCTTCCAGAATCACATCCGGCGTGGTCTCGGAAAGGGCGGCAAAAATGCCCCCGGTGTGAAACCAGCGCACGCCCAGTTCTCCGAAAATCATCTCCCAATCGACATCACCTTTTTTCAATTGAGAAGCCGCCGTATTCCCACGATCGGAGCAGCCCAGCGCACCCCGGATGCCAAAGCCCCTTTCTGTAAAATTCAGCCCATTCCGAACCGTTCGGCCGATCCCATCGAAGGGCGCCCATTTAATCAGCGAAACATCGACTCCGCCCTGCAATATAAAATCTTCGATCAATCGGCCAACTGGATTATCGGCAAAGGCGGTTACGACTGCCGTCCTCAAACCGAAGCAACGTCGTAATCCACGGGCGACATTATATTCGCCGCCGCCTTCCCAGGCTTGAAACCACCGGGTCGTATGAATTCTCCCCTCGCCAGGATCGAGACGAAGCATAATCTCTCCCAATGATAGTTCATCATATTTGCACTCAGCAGCTGATTTAATTTTTAGTGACATAAACGTACTCCTAATTTTTTTTAAAGATATGAGTGAATTGACTGTGTCAATTCAGTGCATCGACACAGTCGATGCACTCAAAAATAAACATTAAAATTACGAACGGTCGAAATTTCTCATTTTAGAAATTCAGCTAATAATAAAAATTCAATAATCAATATTACTTCTAAAATCGTGAATCGTTAATCCATATTCTGAAATCGAATGCAGGATTATTTGATGCGATGAGCGAATACACATCACTAAAATTAGCTGAGCCAATCCGTGTGAAAAAACTGTCCCCGCGGTGTATCGACCCGCTCATAAGTATGCGCGCCGAAATAATCCCGTTGCGCTTGAAGCAGATTGGCGGGCAGTCGCTCGCTGCGGTAGCCATCATAATAAGCTAAGGCGCTGCTGAAAGCCGGCACCGAAATACCAAATTCAATCGCCTTAGCCACGACGTTTCGCCAGGCTTCCTGATTTTTTTCAATGGCATTTTTGAAATAGGGATCAAGCAGCAAATTGGGCAAATCGGGTCGATCATCAAACGCTTGCTTGATATTGTCCAGAAATCGGGCGCGGATGATGCAGCCCGCACGCCACAGCAATGCGATGTTGCCATAATGCAGATTATATTTAAATTCCTCCGAAGCTGCCCGCATCAATTGAAACCCCTGGGCATAGGAGCAAATCTTCGACGCATACAGCGCCTGGCGGATCATCTCGACCAAGTCTTTTTTATTCCCTTTGAATTTGATCCCGGGACCGGCAAGCTGTTTTGAAGCGGTCACCCGCTCCGCTTTAATCGCGCTCATCGTTCGCGCAAAAACGGCTTCGGCAATGGTCTGGGCTGGAATTCCCAGATCCAGCGCCACCTGGCTGGTCCATTTCCCGGTTCCTTTTTGACCGGCCGTATCCAGAATAACATGGATCATGGGCTGGCCAGTCTCCGCATCTTTTTTCGCCATGATGTGGCTGGTGATTTCGATCAGATAGCTGTTCAGCTCACCTTCGTTCCATTCTGCAAAAATATCGTGCATCTCAGCAGGACTTAAGCCGAGCATCTGCTCCATGATGAAATAAGCCTCGCAAATCATCTGCATGTCACCGTATTCGATGCCATTATGAACCATCTTGACGAAGTGCCCGGCGCCGCCATTGCCAACCCATTCACAGCAGGGCGTTCCATCCGGTACTTTGGCAGCGATAGCCTGAAAAATGGGTTTCACCAGGGGCCAGGCATCGGGATTTCCACCCGGCATAATCGATGGCCCCCATAATGCGCCTTCTTCTCCCCCACTCACTCCAGTACCGATGTAAAGAATGCCTTCCTGTTTCAGCTCATTATTTCGTCGCTCGGTGTCAGGAAAATAGCTATTGCCGCCATCGATTAATAAATCTCCCTTTGATAAATAGGGCTTAAGATCATTGATCACCGCATCGACAGCTTTTCCGGCTGGCACCATCATCAAAATCTTTTTCGGCGTCTCTAATGTTTCAACAAATTCTTTTAATGATTTGGCCACAACCGCATTTTTGCTAGCAAACTTTTTTTGTGCCTCTTGTAATTTTTTCTGATCCAGATCATATCCGACAACTGAAAATCCATGACGTTCGATGTTCAACGCCAGATTCTGGCCCATTACACCCAGGCCAATTAATCCAATATTATATTTTCCCATCATCTATCTCCTTAAAATTTAAATTGTCATCGCAGTAAAGCCGCCATCGACGCGTATGATTGCGCCGGTGACGAACGAGGATGCTTTTTCTGATGCCAGCCAGATCACGGCTCCGATTAGCTCCCCGGGTTCGCCAAAGCGCGTCATCGGCGTATGTCTGAAAATTTGCTCGATCCGATCTTCAGTCAAAATCTTTCGATTTTGTTCCGCTGGAAAAAAGCCCGGGGCAAGAGCATTCACTCGAACCCGATGGGGCGCCCATTCCCGAGCCAGGAATTGGGTCAAATTATTGACACCCGATTTTGAAACGCTATAAGTGAAAACTTTTGACAACGGCGGACCCGATGAAGCCGATGAAATATTGATGATGCTCCCGCCAGTCCCCTGGTCGATCATTTTCTTGCCAAACACCTGGCAGGCGAACAACATGCTTTTTAAATTAACGTCCAGAATTTTATCCCATTCTTGCTCAGAGATTTCGAAGAAAGGCGTCGAAGAATTGATTCCCGGCGCATTGATTAAAATATCGACGCTGCCAAAAAATTCTTCTATTTCTTGAGCCGCAGCTTCCAGGTCCGCTTTTTTTGAAGCATCGACTTGCAACGCCAGGGTTTTTGCTTTAAATGCTGCCAATCCCTCGGCCCGCTGCCTAGCATTGTCAATATGAATATCGGCTATAGCGATATTGGCGCCGGCTCTGGCTAATCCCTCGGCCATGCTGCCGGCTAAAACGCCGCCGCCGCCGATGATGACGGCTGTTTTATCCTGCAATCCGAA
>JAEAME010001416.1_pt1 | contig 16854 bp, 20 predicted proteins | sample 8958731 | NCBI WGS metagenome assembly JAEAME01 (sample SAMN16933194, study PRJNA681113) | bioreactor sludge metagenome | isolation source: anerobic bioreactor sludge (Control) | place: India:Bengaluru | collected 2018-10-24 | reverse complement strand
CGAATCGTTACTTTCTGTAATACTATTGCAACTTGCTATTGCAATTTGCGATAAAATATGTTTTTATATAAACATCCAATCTGACCACACAACCTCAAAAAAATCTGAAAAAACATCTAAACCGTCCACTCGTAACCCCCCTGACTCGCCAGACTATGACATGAAAAGCTGCGCTGTTATTTTATGTTTTTCCTGAAATCAGAAAGAGTATATACCGTTTCAAGCATTTCTTCCGAATGCATTTCAAAAGTAATCGGGAAATATTTCAGTCTTGCTCCCATTTGTTTTGATTCCGCTATCATCTGCTTAACCTCATCCTCAAGCGGGAGATTTAACATATCCGCCCGGGCTTTACCCGGAACATAGATAGTCACCTTGAAGTAACCGTCCCAGACCGAAAGCCAGAAAACTGTTTCTTCATTCTGTCCTCCGCGAACGCCTGTCCACTTATGTAGTCCTTTTGCAAGCCATGCTTTGCCGTCGGTGTAGTAACGCCATTCTAGTTGAATTCCGTGATCTGTAAGTCCGTTAATAAATTTAACATATGTGTTGTTGGCTTCCCCGAGCGCTTTAGCAATAATATCACCTGTAGGTTTTATGTCGGGGCTTCTGAGTAACTGTTGACCGGTTGATTTCATACGGCGATGTTCCTCCCGACGCTTTATTTTTATGTATTCCGCTGTATACGGGCAATACTCTTCCGGCGACTCACTCGAAGTTAATCATTTATCAGTTTTGCGGCAAAATTCTCAGCTCTTTTCAGGTCATTAATATCGGGTTTTCCCCTGTTCATCCCGCCGAACACCCTGAGAAAGCTGTTTGTGTTGAGACCCGCGCAGCTGAATTCATCAATAATTCTGTACCCTCTTGAAATGAGAATATCCCTCAATGTCATATGGTCTTTAAGCATCTTATTTCTTTCATAAATTCCACTTGTTGAAAAAATAAACGCTTTTTTATTCCTTACAATAGGTAGAGCGTTTGCCAGTTCGATAATCGGCTCATAATGCTTTCCGCTGTCAATACCCGCTCCGAATCCTACGAGGTCATACTCCGCGATATCTCCTGCTAAAAATTCATCAATTGGGGGTTACCGCTTCCTTTGCTAATCACACTTTTCTAATTCTGATTTTATTAGCTTAAGAATATATTCAGCGCTTTCTTCATCCAGCTTATGCAGAAATGCCATACTTCTGCATTTCTTATATTCCACTCCGTCCATTGTGAAGGTATATCCAGCCGGGCATATAGGCGAGCAGGTACCGCCGACCAGCTTTTTACAATCACCTGCTTTGATGATTTCCTTCTTCATTATATCTGGGAAATCATTCAAGATAACATTATAGGAACTTACACTTGCAGCATAAATCCTCATCTTTACGCCTGTTTTCCTAAAAACATAATTCAATAATGATTTCCCTGAGGCCGGAAGCATATATGTGGTAACAAATCCGTTCTTTGCAGGCTCAATCTTTCTCTTACAATCTTTCCCCAGAAGATAATCGTCTAGTTCAAGCACAAATTTCTGAAGGTTCGCCGGAACCTGGTCCAAAAACAGTGTAAACTTTTCATCCATATCTTTTTCTCCTTCAAGTCATAATTCTTCTATTGACAAATTCAAATTTTGCGAGTGTTTAATCACTCCGTAATTACAATCTGTGTGTAGTAAACCCATTTTCTCCCGTCCAATACGTCCGGTTTGAGTTCTTTTACCATCATTGCCGAAGGATATGTCCCGTTTTCAAGACATACATTGTACTTTTTACAGCTCTTAAAGCCGCGGCTTACATAATTATCCGGGTTTCCGAATATCACAATTACATCATAACCAAGTGCGGTTGCCCGTTCAAAGGAATACTCCATTAGTTGTTTTCCGTACCCGTTTCTCTGATATTCCGGCAAAATGCATACTGGACCGAAAGTTAGAATTTCTTTTTCTTCTCCAGACAATCAATGAGTTTTGTTTTGGTATACATGATATTCCCGATAATTTGATTATCAACCTCAATCACCAGATCAAGCTCCGGTAGAAAATCTTTGTGGGGGCGCATAACATGAACTAAATAGTGTTCATTACACCCCGGAACATATAAATTCCAAAAAGCTTTTCTAGTAATTTCTTCTACTTTCTCATAGTCTTTTTCTTCTTCGTTCCTGATCTTAATTGTTTTGTTCATATAAACCTCCGAAATTACATGTTCCTTATAGAACTAATATTTCCTGTGTGCATTCTTTCACTTGTCTGCCACTTCAATCCGAGTAACAAAGACAAAACCGATAATAATATCACCAGATAAATGGAATCAGTCTATACTTAATGCGCTTTTTATATTCTGAATATCCTTCTAAGCTTTTTTCTAATACTTCTTCTTCGTTTCTGATTCTTCTAACAATGATTACCGGATATACCAAAAAAATAAAAAACGAAAATAAAGAACCAAGCACCAAAGGCATAGACAAAAACAGCAATATGGTTGATGTATACATTGGGTGCCTTACAATTCCGTACAGACCTGTATCTACAACCTTATGATTTTCTTGAACTTCTATCGTCCTCGACAAATATGTGTTTTCACGCAATACCTCTGTATAAAGTAGATACGCAAATAAGAATAATGATGTCGACACTAAAACCAGCCATTTGGGCAGAACAAGCCATTGAAAGCGGTAATCAAATCCTGCAACAACAAGACCACTGACAAACATCAGAGCGCCAAATAGTATTACACTCTTCTGTTCTGCTTCTTTCTCTTTCGCATTAAGTCTTTTCCGCAAAAGCTCTGGATTCTTGATTGCTAAAACTATTCCGACAATAAGCATTGGAATAAAAAGAACCACGATTTGTAGCCATGCATTCCAATAATCAAGCGTTCCTGCCGGAACAAACAACAATACTGAAAACAGTATTATACCAAAGAGGTATTTCACGCTTGCTTGAATAAACAGTTTTTTATCCAATTTTTTCAACTCCAACCTCCGATTCTGCTTTTCTAAATCATGGTTTTTCCACAAACATCCGTCCCGGCCACACAACCCTTGTAAAAAAACATCTAAATCGTCCACTCGCGAACACCTGACATCTAACCTGACCACTCGCCAAACTATGACATCCAAATCGCTCTGTCACGTCCAAAATCACGCCCCTGGACTTGTTTCCACGAAGCGATATTTTTACGGTTTTCACGCAATAGAGTTAAACACATAAAACGTGAATCGCCTTGATATATAACGCTATTTCGCACTTATGCTATTTTACCCTTGACATCAATACCACGCACTCAACGTGCCCCGTCCTCGGAAACATATCCACCGGTGTTACCTCTCCGATTTCATAACCAAGCCCGGCAAACATCGCACAGTCCCTTGCCAGCGTGTCAGGCCCGCAGGAAACGTACACCACCCGCCCCACACCCCGCGCGGCAATGTAATTAATAAGCTCCGGCGTGCTTCCCTTGCGCGGCGGGTCGAGAATGACGACGTCGGCGTCAATCTTTTTCCCCGTCTCACGCTCTGCTGCGCCAAGCAGTCCCCCGGCATCCGACGCATCCCCGCAGTAAAAGTGCGCGTTCTCAATCCGATTGAGCTTCGCGTTTATTTTAGCGCACTCCACCGCCGATGGCACTATCTCAATTCCGATGACTTCGCCGAAATCCCTCGCCATCGAAAGCCCGATCGTCCCCGCGCCGCAGTAAAGGTCAAGCAAAGTGCCGCCGGCCTTTCCCCTGCCGCCGACAGCTTTCTCACGCGCGATACCGTAAAGCAGTTCTGCCCCCGCGCGGTTAACTTGATAGAATGAGTCGGGTGCAATCCGGAAGCGCAGGCCACACAAAATATCCTCGATATAATCCCGCCCGGCGACGGTTATAAACCTCTCGCCAAGCACGACATTCGTATTTTCCCTGTTTATGTTTAAGAGAACTCCCGATACCCCCGGAAATTCCCTCATCAATATCCCCGCCAGTTCATCCACCCCCGGGAATGTGACGCCGTTTATAACAAGGCAGACCATTATCTCTCCGGTGCCCTCGGCAAATCTCAGATATATATGCCGCAAAAGCCCCTTGCCTGTCGTCTCATCGTAGGCCCGCACACGCATTTTTGTCCCGAACTCACATACTTTTTTCGCAATTTTGGCAAAAACCGGCGGCTGAAGCGGGCAGTCGGCGCCGCCCGCAATCCTATGGGTACCGGAGGCATAAAACCCGGTGTAAAGGCTCCCGTCCGGCCTCTCTCCCACGGGATACTGCGCTTTGTTCCGGTAACCCGAAGTCATCCCGGCCGACCGGACCTCACCTACCGACACATCAGGCAGCCCCGCATGCCTGAACGAGCTTATCACAAATTCGCGCTTCAGCTCAAGTTCATGTTCATATGTGATGTTCCGGTAAACGCACCCCCCGCAGCTCTCGGGCGCCGCGCAGTATTTCTCGTCGGTCCGCCAGGGCGAAGAAGTGATTAACCTCTCGCATTTCCCGACGCAGTAATTCTTATTCACCTTGATTATCCGGCATTCACACCTGTCTCCCGCCGCAGCTCCGCGGACAAAAACGACAACACCGCCATGCCTCCCCACGCCGAAGCCCAGGTTGTTCATGTCGGTGATATCGAGTGTAATAATATCGTTCTTTTTCAGTTCTGACACAACTGCTGTATCTCCCCCCGTTCAGACATAGAACTCCGCCCCGTCATCAAGGCGCAGGCACCCGATCCGCCCGCCTCTCGCAGCGCCGCAGTCAATGGCTATGCAGCCCTGATTACGGTATATCTTCCCCGGAACGGCACCCGGGATTTTATCTGTAGGAACATGTCCGGCAATCACCGTTTTGCCTTTGAAATAAACTTTTTTAAAATCAAGCGGCGCGGCGAACATCTCGGCGGGCTTCGGGTCGGCGTTCCCCGACTCAAGGCTGCCAAGTCCGGCGTGAACCAGGATATACTCCCGCCCGTTCACCTTAATATTCTCATATAGCATCATATCGGAGAGGTAGTCGATGACTCCCTCTTTCATCTCTGAATCAAGCGCCCTGTAACCGTCAAGTGTAGCCTTTCCGCCGTCGGCAACCCAGGCGTTCATCTCAGCTATATATGCCTTGTCGGGGTTCTTTCCCTTCTTCAACATCTTCTCAAATCCGGTCAGCATACGTGCGGCGGTATAGTCGTGCTCCCCGGCTACGGCGTAAACGTTATACCGCATGCTGATGTCACAGATGAGCTCCATCGGCTCTTCTCCGTAATCAACTATATCCCCGAGCACGTATAATACATCCTTGTCCTTGAACTTTATCAGCCTGAGCATCTCCATAAATTTTGTATAGCACCCGTGAAGGTTTGCGGTGACGTAAGTCATATACAGTCCTCTTTTTTATGCATTTATTATATCAGCTTTATCCTGCAGCTCTTCATATAAACCGTTTCAATAGTCTCGTCTGCTTCCTCAATAAGCTCTGCGAGCCGGTCGCAGACCGGATCCTCGGTAAAGAAGTGCCCGGCTTCAATCAGGTTCATGCCAATCTCCTCTGCCGACATCATCTCGTGATACCCTATCCGGCCGCTGACATATGTATCGGCGCCGGCCGCCTTCGCATAAATCAGGTCATCCTTGCCCCCGCCGCCGACCACGGCGACAGTCGAGACCATCCGCCCGCAGCCCGAGACAAGCACCCCCGGGGAGGCCAGCGTTGCCTTCACCAGGCGCGCGAACTCCTCAAGCCCCGCCGGGCGTTCAATCTTCCCGATCCGCCCGAGCATCTCACCCTCTTTTCCGAAAGGCACTGGGTCGGCCAGACCCAGCATATCGGCAAGGATGTCGTTCACCCCGCCGTCTACCGCGTCAAGACGCGTATGGAATGACATAACCGAAATCCCGGCGCGGATGAGGTTTATCACCTTCCCGGCAGCCCCGTCATCAGGCGTCACCGACTTCAGCGGCTCAAATATCAGCGGGTGGTGCGACACAATCAGGTCAAATCCCCCGTCCACCGCCTCGTCGGTAACCTCCCCGGTAACGTCGAGGGCGACAAGTACCCGCCTCACTTCCCTGTCAGGATCCGGGCAGACCATAAGCCCGTCGTTGTCCCATCCGCATGACAGAGACGGCGGTATGATTTTATCAAGATAATCGTAAAGCTCCCTGACATTCATAATCAACCTCGTTTTTAATTCTCAAAAAACACCACTGCTCTTACTCCAAATATCTTACCTGGATATGTTTCCCCAATCCTGCTCTCGCAGATAAGCATCATATGGTGTCCGTAAAGTTCAGATATATCTTTATATTCGTATATGCTCCCGTCGCTCTTATAAACCGTATCTGGGTGAAGTGATATAACATCGTCCCCCGTTCCCCACGGCCAGGTGTATCCCGGAAAATAAGCGTCGTCCGGAACAATCACATTGCCAAATTTACCGTAATCCTCAAATTTGCCGCAAAGTATTATCTCATTCGAGGCGCCGCCGGACATCGTCGTCCCGTCAATATACTCAATCCCGTTGGCAGCGCAGACATTGCGCATTATATCCTCATAATCGGATACTCCCGCTGTACCATCCTTAGCTTTGCATGATGAAAGCAGTATCAGAAAACATGCCGCGAGAACAGCAGCTGCTAGTGCTCTTTTCATAGTTCCACTCACTCCCTGTACCGTTATTAAATTTTTACAGCCCGAAGTGCCGCCAGCACCTTTTCCTCTTCCCCGGCGTCCGCTCCCGCCCTCAGTTTTCCATCTCTTCGGGCTGTATATATCTCAATCAACTGTTCAGTATACCGCCGCGCCAGCTCTCCGCCGCGCGCTATATTGTGCTTCCCGATCAGCAGTTCGGCGGCGTTATAAGCACCGGCCCCGCCACCCCTGAACTCTGCGCAGATCGTCTGATAAATCCGCCCGTCAGCCTCCGCCATTGCTTCGTCAAAAATGTCAAAACCGTGTGACAGCAGATATTCCCTTAGCTCCGCCCGGCGCGTCATCGGCTGGAGTACCAGCCGTATATCCGGGTTTCTCACCCAGGGTGCCATATCTATTATTGACGCGATCTGCTCCCCGCCCATTCCAAAAATAACAATATCCCGGGGGCAGTACTTTTCTAGCCCGCAAAGCCCGTCGGCCCTGACAAGCGTAATTTTATCAGTTAGCCGGTATTTCTCCACCGTCCGCCGGGCCCGCTCAAGCGGCCCCGCGCTGATATCAGATGCCACGGCGGATATTATTTTTCCGTCGAGCACGAGGCGTACCGGCAGGTACGCGTGGTCAGTACCGATATCGGCCAGAACGCCGCCCCGTAAAAATAGGGCGGCGCTCGCGAGCCGCTCGTCGATTCCTGGCCGAGTCAGCCTTGACTGCATTTTTTGTTATTTGCCGGCGGAAGCGAGAAAATCGTTGATTTTCTTTATAAGCTCGTCCGCATCAGTTCCGTGAACCTCGCATGCGTCGGCAATGCTCTCACCGCGTGAAGCGGGGCAGCCGAGGCAGTGCATTCCGATCTCAAAGAAAAATCTCGCCGTGTTGATGTCATATTCGAGAACGTCCCCGATAAGTGTTTCTTTCGTAACCTGCATATTATTTGCTCCTTCTGGTAATTATTTTCCGATTATATTATAAAGCCTCATCGGCCGCTTGTCAATAAAAAAGCCTCTGCAAAAAGGCTTTAATTATTCATATAATACTGCACTTTAAAAATTATCTGGCAGGGTCTTGCCAAAACAGCAGAGCATATGATATAATAGTATAGTTAACCTGAATGCAGGTTGATGTTTATGAACGAGAATATTCCGCAATAATTATATTATAATGTATTCGCCGCCGCGGGCGGCAGGGAGGTTCAATTTGATTATCGCACTCGAAGACGCAAAATATAAACTTATCGCTCTGCGTGACGACGTCGAGGATCTCGGCTCAGCGCTCCGTGTAGACGAGATGAAGCTGTCGGTTGCCGAGCTTGAGAAAGAGACGCTTGAACAGAACTTCTGGTCGAACCAGGAGAATTCCTCAAAAGTTCTCCAGACGATTAAGCAGAAAAAGGACACCATCGAAAGCTATGAAAAGCTCGTGTCGCGCCTTGAGGATGCGATAGTGCTGACCGAAATGGCGATAGAGATGAACGATGAAGGGTCTGTCCCCGAAGTGCAGCGCGAGCTGCGCGAGATAACCGCAGAGAAAGATGAAATGCGCACCGAAATCCTGCTCTCGGGTGAATATGACCGCAATAACGCCATTGTCTCCTTCCATCCGGGAGCCGGCGGTACCGAGGCCCAGGACTGGGCTCAGATGCTCTACCGCATGATCACCCGCTGGGCTGAACGCCATAAATACAAGGTAAAACTTACCGACTGGCTCGACGGCGAGGAAGCCGGACTTAAAAGCGCAACTATAATGGTCGAGGGGCTCAACGCCTACGGATACCTCAAGAGTGAGCATGGCGTACACCGTCTCGTCCGTGTATCCCCCTTTGACGGCTCGGGGCGCCGTCACACTTCTTTCGCCTCAATTGAGGTCATGCCCGAGTTCGACAAGCTTGACAACATCGAAATCCGCGACGAAGATATAGATTTCGTGCCCTTCCACTCCAGCGGCGCCGGCGGCCAGAACGTCAATAAGGTCAGCTCAGCCGTCCGTATCACACACATACCGACCGGCATCGTCGTCACCTGCCAGACCGAGCGTTCGCAGCTCCAGAACAAGGAAACGGCGATGAAGATGCTCAAGTCAAAACTCATGGAAATTAAAATTCGCGAGCGCCTCGACACAATCGAGGACGTCCGCGGCGTCAAGAACACCATCGAGTGGGGCAACCAGATACGCTCGTACGTCTTCATGCCCTACACCCTCGCAAAGGACGCCCGCACCGGCTTTGAGGACGGCGACATCGGTGCCGTAATGGACGGCGACATCGACGGCTTCATAAACGCCTACCTCAAAATGACGGCGAAATAAACGGGGTTACGGTCGCTTTTCGAGAAAAGCTCCGCAAAAGCTTAAAACAAGAAAAAAGGTTCCTGTAATCAGGAACCTTTTTCTGCGGAAATCAATTAATACTGCGTCCAGCTTAAAAAGTATCCTGCTTATTTATGGACTTTGTCAACAAATCCACATACTCGGAAAACACCTCTTTCCCGTAAGCAGTGATACTATATAATGTTCTGCTTTTTCTTCCGGAGATTGTTTTAATAACAGTCAGACAATTAAATTTTTCAAGTTTTGTAAGCTGCACGCTCAGATTTCCGTCTGTCGTTTTCAAAATGTCTTTTAACGTATTGAAGTCCTTTTCCCCGTTGTATATCGCAGCTAAAATCGACACTCTGAGTTTCGTTTGAAGCGCTTCCGGAATATTATCATAATTCATCATACTTCGTTAACTGTCTTCACGGTACCGAGCTTATTTATGCGTAATGAGATAATAAAATAACCGACACAAGGATAAATTGTATAGAAGAAAGCTTTTATATAGCTGTATATTGTTATAAAACGCAATGATATAATATACGAATCAGCAAACTGTGAATAAGTGAATATCATTCCTAAAACAGCCAACGATAGTGCCGGAATAATAAAATAAGCATATGAAATATATTTCATGTGTTTATCGCCGGTAAAAACGCCACACAGTAGCATGCACAAAGCTGAAGTCAATATGGTAAAAATGTCGGCGGCCTCATATGAAATTGTGACAGATATCGTAACTAATGGAAGAACAGAACCGCAAAATATAATTACGTAACTGATTATATCAAAAAGCCATAGGCTCAAGCTTTGACCGCAATCCCTGACTTTTTTTCGATATAACATCATAAAAACCAATACAGGCAATAACATTACAACTTTTGACGCGCCTTCTATGATTTTGTTTATCAGAACGTCCCTTAAGTTGTTACCCGTAAGAAATGAATCTCTGTATATAAAAGTTCTTAAAATTGATAATAAGATACCCGTAACAAAAGAATACAACGAAAAAACAAGAAATAACCTTCTAAAATGCTCATAGGAAAATTCTGCTTTTGACATAACTGTTTTAATATACGATACATCTGAACAAAACGCCTTATCATGATTATCCATAAGTAACCTCCAGAATTTGTTTCACTTTATATTATAAAGTGAATTTCAAGGTTGTCAATAGCTTATATAAAAAATAAAGATCAGTAATAAAGCCGTCAGACGCATTTCACGTTTAACGGCTTTAATTTATTATATTTCTATATTTCCACCCACTCGCCGATTCTTCCAAGCGCCCGTCCCCCCGCTTCGATGACACCCATCACCGCCAGCGTGTCCTCTTTCGGCACACCAGGCTCCCCGGTCGTGAAGAACCGCAGCATATCCCCGATATACGCCCTGAAAAAGTCTGACTTTATCGCACTGTACACCGCCCCGGCTCCCTTCCCGTCCTCAATGCTGACCGAGAATGGCGCGCCCGAGCCGCTCGCCTGGTTCATCACCGCCCGCCGGCCGTCTCCGAACTCAATGACCAGCGTCTTGTTCGCCGTGTTCTGCACCGCCATGACCCGGCGCGGGCTGTTTCCCATGCATTTTATTATCATCTCAATCTGGTGCACCGAGTATGTTTCATAGCTTCCGGGGCCGTATGTCGTCATCCCGGAGGTGCCGCCGTTATACCCGGCAATCTCCGAGGCAAAGCGCAGCGCCGAGGACGAGCATACCGGTACACCCTGCTTTTCCGCCTCGGCGAATATCTCCCGCGCCTCTTTAAGCGAGGTTGCGAAGGTCTTGTCGATCAGTGTCGGCTTTCCTGCTGCATACCTGAACGCTTCCTTAGCGTACCCAAGGTGCTTTTCGGCGTTGTCAGGCGAGAGAATCACAATAAAATCGCTCATCCCGCACACCTCGCCGATGCTCCTGCACTTCTGGGCCCCGAACTTTGCGCACCACTCGTCAGTCGTCAACCCACCCCGCGGCGAGGCATCAATCTCCGCCCAGGCATAAGCAACCTTGAACTCCGTCCCGGTTTTTTTGCTGATTTCGTCAATCCATGCCGTATAATTGTTCGCGTGCCACTCGTCAAGATAATAGTCGATGAATCCGATTTTATTCATAATCAGCTTCCTTTTATCTCATTCCTCTGCCCTGCCGACTGGTAAATCAGGTCGAGCAGCTTCGCACTCTCAAGCACATTATCAATGTTGCTCCGGCACTTCACCCCGCTCTCTACCGACTCGATGAACGCCCTGTCCTCGGCTCCGTACATGTTCGGAATCTCATATTCGGGCGTGATTTTCGTGAGCTTTCCGTCCTTAATAAAGTAAAGCGTGAACTTGCCGCAGTATTTGAGTCTGACCCCGGCCTTGTCGCCCATAAAATCAATATACATTTCCGACTCGTAAATATTCTGCGCCCAGGCGCCGTTGAATGAGATTGACGATTTGTCTGTGCGTACAAAGCCAGTAATGTAGTCTTCGACGTCGTTTATTCCGTCGGGTATCGCCGGACCTGCCCACATGTTCTCATATGTATAATCGCTGATTTTTTTCGCCATCTCGGAATATGCATCGGCGCTGACCGTCTTTATTTTCGCACCTCCGAGTATGTAGAGAATCAGGTCAAGGAAGTGCACGCCCCAGTCGATGAGCACACCGCCGCCCGACATCTCCTTTATGGTAAACGGCCCGCCGAGACCCGGGATCGAGCGCCCTGCGCGGAATGAGCAGTAAACCGAGTAAATCTTCCCAAGCTCACCCGTCCTGTTGAGCTTCTCAATCTCTTCGACCGACTTGTGGTACCTGTTGCAGACACCGATGTTGAGTATCTTCCCCTGCCGGTCTGCCTCCTCCTTCATCTCCTTGGAAAGCGCGTAGTTAACAGTGATCGGCTTCTCGCAGAAAACATGCTTCCCGGCTCTCAGCGCATCCATAGTCACCGTGTAGTGAACGTAGTTCGGTGTCAGCACATACACCGCGTCTACCTCGGGGTCGGCGAGAGCGACTTTATAATCTGTGCCCGTGTTCTCGATAATGGGGTATTTGGCCTTCATCGCTTCAGCTTTCTCAATAATCAGATCAATTGCGTACTTTACCCTGACGTCCTCCATTTTAGAGAATGCGGGCATATGGGCGCTGTCACAGATTCTTCCACAGCCGACGACGGCTATCACAAATTTTTTCATTGCATTCACCTCATTAATTATTTCATTATTTCAACTTTTCTCTCAGAAACTCCGCCGCTACCGCAATATCGGCCGACGGATTCTTTCCCGTCTCACGCTCGATTGTCAGAAATCCGTCATACCCAATCTCTCGCAGCGCCGCTATATAAGCGTCGAAGTTTACCTGCCCCTCTCCGAGCACCGTTTCCTTAAAATAATCCGCAATGTTCAGCGCCTCAATTCCCCCGTCTGCGAAATGATCATAGATCACCCGCGCAGAAGTCTTCTTCAGCATCACGCCGTCCTTCGCATGCGTGTGAACAATATAATCCTTCAAGAGATAAACAGCTTCCACCGGGTCCTGGCCGGTGACCATTACAAAGTTCGCCGGGTCGAGGTTCACCCCGACGCCGCCGTGCATTGTATCAAGAAAGCCTTTGAGCGTGGCGGCCGTCTCAGGCCCGGTTTCTATCGCCAGCGTCACACCGCGCGCCCTGGCAAATCTGCCAAGCGAATCAAGCACGCTCTGCATCACCCCATATTTATATGAATTTGGGTCATCGGGTATAACCCCGATATGGGTAGTTACGACAGGGCATCCGAGTTCCGCAGCAAGTTTTATTATTGATTTAGTAGCCGTTATTTTCTTTACATTATCGGCCGAAATTTCAAATCCGTGCCCTCCGAGGTCGCCGCAGAGCGCTGATAATGTGAGACCGAAGCCGGCGAGTATCTTCAAAAATTCAGTCTTTTTAGCCTTTGTCAGTACATGTGGCGAGAATTCCCCTCCGGTGGCGTAAATCTGAACTCCGTCAAGCCCGAGTGTGGCAGCTTTTTTTACTGAATCAAAAAGACTTGTCTTAAAACAGTCGGCAACAACCCCTATTTTCATATTAATCTTCTCCTGAATATTTATTTGACCGGATGCGTCGCCCGGCCGTCGTCGCTTTTTACCGCTTTAATTTTCTCTGCGTAAGCCGCAGCCGCGGCCTCGGTTTTGTTATCTCCGTAAACATAATACTTCCGTCCCTCCAGCTCGTCGGGCAGATACTGCTGCTCTACATAATGTCCCGGGTAAACGTGCGGGTACTTGTATCCTTTGTAAAGCGGGCTCTTAAGGTGCTCCGGGATTTCGTTTCCCAAACCTTTAGTCACGTCGGAGAGCGCCGCCTCAGACGCCGCGCAGGCCGAGTTTGATTTGGGCGAGGTTGCAAGCATGATAACCGCGTTCGCCAGCGGAATCCTCGCCTCTGGCATCCCCAGCTCGCGCGCTGCTCCGGTGCAGGCGTATGTGACCGCCGCCGCCTGTGGATAGGCGAGGCCTATGTCCTCGCTGGCTATCACGTTGAGACGCCGGCAGACCGAGATGAGTTCTCCCGCCTCAAGCAGCTTCACAAGGTAAAATACCGCCGCGTCGGGGTCTGAGCCGCGGATAGACTTCTGCAGCGCCGATAAAAGGTCATAATGTGTGTCGTCGCTGAAGTTCCCTATCTTCGAGCTGAATGAGTCTATCTCCTCCCGCGTTATTTTCACGTCGGCGGCGTAAAATGCATTCTCAAGCAGGTTTATCGCCCTCCGCACGTCTCCCCCTGAACATTTTCCGATATAAATGAGGGTTTCTATGTCAGCTTCCTTTGCCGTCCCCATATTCTGATTCATATATCCGAGCGCCCGTGAAAGAGCCTTCGCGCATTCCTCGGGAGACACCGGTAAAAATTCAAAGAGCGATGAGCGCGAAATTATCGCGTTATATACATAAAAATGCGGATTCTCTGTCGTCGACGCGATTAGCGTAACCCGCCCGTCTTCAATATATTCAAGCAGCGCCTGCTGCTGCTTTCGGTTAAAATACTGAATTTCATCGAGGTATAATAAAATCCCGCCGGCGCCGAAGAGGTTGTTTGTCTCTTGCATGATGTCCTTTACGTCCGAGAGCGACGCCGTGGTAGCGTTGAGGCGGTAAAATGTCATTCCGCTTTGCTTGGCTATAATTGACGCTGCTGTGGTCTTCCCGGTCCCCGGCGGGCCGTAGAATATCATGTTCGTCACCCGGCCGCCCTCTACCATCCGCCGCACCACTCCCCGCTCCCCGAAAAGATGGGTCTGTCCGACTATGTCGCCGAAAGTCCCGGGTCTGAGCAGGTCAGCCGTCTGCGTGTTCTTCATCAGCCGTTACCCTTGTCAATATAATAGTACTCGCTGTTTTCACGGGATGTATCGACGTTCTCAACCACCATTACAAGGGCGTCGGGTGAGAGCGTTACCGCGTGCCACTCGGCAGCACGGACATTGTAAAGCGTACCCGTCTCCATAACATATCTTGAAATATTCATATCCCCGTCGGCAGTATATAAAAGAGCCCCGCCCTCAAGCAGTATGAATACCTCGTCGGTTTTCATGTGCCGTTCAAAATATGTAAGGCGCTCAAACCTCTCGGCCCGGCGGATGAGCCCGACCCTCCAACCCTCGTATTTTATAACTGTAGAGTAACCCTCCCCGCCGTACTTAACTATATCCATACCAACCTCCGTAAAATATTACTTTATTATAACACTTGTAGCCTTCACAATCAATACATAATATTTTACGCATTCTATCACATTCAGTTGTTCAAAATGTCAAGGCGGCTATTGAAAAGCCGGATATTCTGTGGTACAATGTTAGTATAGACTTACACCGGAAGCATTCCGGCGAGTCACTTGGACCGTTATGAAACGGCATCGGAGGAAGATAATGAAGAACCTGAAAAGACTTACTGCTCTGCTGCTCGCGCTGCTGATAGCAGCAGTCATGTTCGTTTCCTGCGGCAACGGAAACGGCAAAACCGACGGCACCACCGGCGCAGATGAAACGACAGCTCCGGCGGAAGTTACAACAGCCGCACCTGCCAACGACCTTTCCTTAATCGCAAACGGCATATCAAACTGCACAGTAATCCGTTCAGACAATGCAGTAGCCGGCGAAATGTCTGTCACCTGCGCCACCGACATCCGCGCCGCCATCGGTAACGCCACCGGTATCACCCCGAAAATCTCGACAGACTGGACCAGGGACGGCACACATGATGCAAACGCCATCGAGATTCTGGTCGGGGCTACGAATTATTCGGAGTCCACTTCAGTTCTGTCATCCATAAGTTACGGCGAGTATATAGTTAAATTAATAGGAAACAAGCTGGTTGTCGCCGCATACTCTGATTCTGCTCTCCGCATTGCCTCAAACAAGCTCATAAGCCTCATCAAGTCAATCGCCAAAGACGGTTCTCTCACAATACCGTCAGACACACTCCTGACCGAAAATGTCGACAAGGACTTAGCCGCCCTTCCCTCGTACGACGGCGGCACATTCTCTTCGGTTTACGAATGTGGCAACAACGCGACAGAAATAATTATCAAGAACACCACCTCTGAGGAATACGACAAGTATCTCGATAAGCTCGAAGCCAACGGCTACACCGCCTACACCACAAACACCATCGCTGACAACCTCTTCGCTACATACGACAGCGCGAGCTACACTATCAATGCCGGCTTCTACAAATATGAAAACTCCTCCCGCATAATCATCGAGCCCCTGGCCGAACACGTCGGCCTTGAGTCGGATAACGTCTACACCGCAGTGACCACTTCTCAGATCACCATGTTCGGCCTTGAGTACAACGACTCAAATGGAAGCCCGGTCAGCAACGGGCTGAGCATGCTCATCCGTCTCACCGACGGCCGCTTTGTAATTATAGACGGTGGCTTCAACCGCACCGATTGTGCAAACAATCTTGTTAACGCGATGAAAACCCAATCGGCCGATTATATTAAATCAGGACAGAAAATCACAATTGCCGCCTGGATAATTACACACGCTCACGGCGACCATTCTGGTATGATCGGCAAGAAATACAGCTCCTTCGCCGCTTTCAAGGTCGAAAAATTCCTCGTCAACTTCATATCCGATTCCGAGCGTCAAAAGGCCATGGGCACTTATGCCGGCAACTGGAGCTCAGGTGAGGGTGGAGGCTGGACAGACGTCATAACCGCCGCCACAGCCCTCAAGGCCAAAGTTCAGTGGGTACATGTGGGCCAGGTACTCTATATCGCTGATCTTAAAATCGAGGTTCTCTATACAATCGAAAGCTTCGGACCACAGGTCTGCAACGCCTTTAATACCACATCTCTTGTCATGAAGATGACATTCGGCGACAGTACAACTTTCATGATGACAGGCGACGCCACCGGAAACGCTCTTCAGACCTGCGCTCGCATGTTCGGCAGCTATCTCAAGTCTGATATCGTTCAGGTCTCCCACCACGGCTACTCCACCTGGGGCAATGACTCCGGAACCGCTCAGTCATACAAGCTGATGCTTCCCGCCACTCTCCTCTGGCCTCAGGGACTTGCGGGCTACCCTAACTACCAGACAAAGTCCTACAACGTAGTTCTCTTCTCTCCCGAATATGTTTCAGGAGGTGCGAACCCCAACTTCAAGGAAATTTACATCGCAGGCACCCAGGGCGACTATATAACAGTTCCGATTCCCTATTCGGTCGGTAACGCAATCACAGTCAAAAAGTAATATAAATTAAGAAGCCGCCGCGCATATAGCGTGGCGGCTTCAGACTGTAGACGAAAGGATACGCGGCTTCTTTGAAAAGAAGCCTGGCAAGAAACTTTATATAAAATCACCAAGTAAAACACTCTATACCTATTGCTCATAACGGTTTTATTGGTTAAATTGCTTGAAAGCTTTTGCGGAGCTTTTCTCGAAAAGCGA
>JAEAME010001414.1_pt1 | contig 16864 bp, 16 predicted proteins | sample 8958731 | NCBI WGS metagenome assembly JAEAME01 (sample SAMN16933194, study PRJNA681113) | bioreactor sludge metagenome | isolation source: anerobic bioreactor sludge (Control) | place: India:Bengaluru | collected 2018-10-24 | reverse complement strand
TAAAATGACCATATCCGCCGGCAGGGTCCCTTTATCCGTCCGCACAGAGGATACCCACTCCTGCCCTTTCCCGCCGCTCTCCAAAGCAATAGCTCTGGTACCTGTCATTACCCGGACGCCATTTGATTCCATGTATTTTTCTATGAGGCAGGCGACGTCCCAATCAAGCATGCTGAGGATCTGCGGCAACATTTCGACGATCGTCACGCGGCAACCATGGGTTGCGAGCGCTTCGGTGGCCTCCACCCCAATCAAACCGCCGCCGATAATGACCACGTCTTTAGCCTTGTGTTGAGCCAGCGCCGCTTTGATACCTTCAGCGTCGTGGACGCCGTGAAGCGTGAATACGTTCTCTTTATCAACTCCCGGTATTGGAGGGATAACGGGCGAAGCGCCTGTCGCTAATACGAGCTTGTCATAGTAAAGCCAGGACTCCTCTCCGGTGGTCAACACTTTTATGCGGACGCGTTTGCCCGGGCGATCGATTTCGAGTGCTTCCGTCCGGTTTTTTGCCTTGAAATTTTTAACATTCAGAAAAAACGTGGTGTCTCGCACGACGCCGGCGGCCGTTTCCATGAGTTCCCTCTGATCCTTTATCTCCCCCCCGATATAGTAGGGAAGACCGCATCCGGCATAGGACAGAAAAACGCCCTTTTCAACGATGGTGACATCTGCATCCGGCCGCATTCGAATTATCCTGGCTGCGGCTTTTGGGCCTGCGGCTACGCCTCCAATGACCACTACCTTCACGATATTTTCCTTTCTTCGATTCGTTAAAGCCGCGGCGCACGGGCCGTCGAACATATCCGGTTTCGAAGAACCGCGCGATCGCATTTCACTGCACAAAACACTCTGTGTACATAACAATCGGCTCTAACCACCATGATATTATTACGTTCATTGTCAATCAAAGCCATGCGAGACCGCCAAAACTTCTTCCGCGGAGTTGTCCCGTTGCCGTATCGTTTCCATTTGTTCGCCGGAAAAACGAGCGCTTGATTTAATCATGTGTCGCGGAATGTTTCGATCTTGAGTGTGCAGCCTTTGCGGCCAAACAGATTAAAAAAAACGCAATGACCAGTATCGCGTTCATGTCATGGCCTCAAAGCAGGCATGGATTCTCTGGTTGCGTAAAAGATTTTGCCGTTCAAGCGAACCGTAGCCGCCCTGCCTGCGGTTTGCAGAGCATCCAGATATTTAAGCGCTTCCAAAGCATTCAATCCAAGACTGCAGGCGACATCATCGCTCGTGCAAGGCCGCCTCGAAATCAGGGAAACAATTTCATCACCGGTGGAAATTGAGTCTGGGCATGCTGGCAAATGAATGGCCTCCCGATCAACGATGATGTCTGTTTTTACCGGGAAAATGCCTTTGAAGGCAATCATCTGGCGGCCGGATAGCGGTTTGGCAAATGGCTCTGCGGGAGGGCGAACGACGGTATTCATTTGAATCCGCGCCTTGGAAATGCGGCCGACAATGGAAGCGATTTTTTCGACCTCATCCCTAATTCCCGTGACACCTGCCAATAGCATGACCTCCAACCAGACCTCTCCCTTGAAACGGTTGGTGAAACACTCCAGTCCGTCGACCAGCCGTTCAAATGAAATCTCTTCATGCGGCCGGTTTACATATTGAAACAGCAGTTTGTCTCCGGCATCCAAGGAAGGAAGAACGAGGTCTGCGGGCATCAGTTCATCTTGAACCTCTTTCATCCAGAGAAGGGAGCCGTTGGTCAGAACGGCAACAGGTATCTTCGTGAGACCTTTGATTTTGAGAATCAGATCCCCAATACCGCTATTCAATGTTGGCTCTCCGGATCCCGCCAGGCTGATATAGTCGAAAACCTCCCCGCATGATAGTTTCTGCTCCAGTTCGATCAGAACTTCATCAATAGAAACATGCTCTTTTCGTTCAATGGACTTATCGGTTGTTCGCCCCAGTTGGCAATAGATGCAGTCGTAGGTGCAGGTCTTGAAGGGCACCAGGTCGATCCCAAGAGATCGCCCCAGTCTGCGGGACGAGACAGGCCCGTAAATATGCGGTAAGCGTCCATCCTTCATGATCTGGTTCCGCAAGGGGATTCTATACAGCGCTCGCTTTTTCCGCAGCAGGTCTTCCCCGATGATTCAAACGAGCAACCTAATTCGCTTTGATCCCTCCGGTTGCCGCCCTTGACCACGAAACCCGATCCTCCGCTGACCAGAAGATTCAGCACGCCGTGGCATTCCGGGCATTCGACCGGGAGTTCTTCCCTGATGGACTGGCGGAATTCAAATTGACGGCCGCATGATTCGCACCGGAGTTCATAGGTGATCACGGATCCCTCCTCATACTTCGTTCTGATCTGAGCCTAACCATTCGTTTTCGATGCCCCTTGCGGCTGCCGCATCCCGGCATCAGCAGATCCCCTCTCTCAATACGGCCGTCAAGCAATGCGGCGATGACTTCCTCCATGGGGCCGCAGATATGGGGAATGATTCGAACGCCGGCCGAGGCAAGTGCCGTCTGTTGGGTTTGAGAGATCATTCCGCAAATGAGAAGATCCACTCCAAGCATCGGGAGAACCCGAGCCCGTTCGAATGGATTTCGCGTAAGCAGTGCTTCTTCCTGTCGATGCTTCTCATGATTTTCGGAGACGTCTACGAGCAGAATCCTGCTCGCCTCGTCAAAGACCGGCGAAACGCGTCCCTGCCATAATGGAATTGCGACTCTCATACGCTGCGTTTCCACAATTGTTGCGCCATCTGCCGCACGATCCAGGCTCTGGAAATTAAGTGGTGTTTTTTTGCGTCTTTGGAGCACTGGCCGGCGGAGCCAGATCCACGATCCTCCGTGCCACGGGCGCAAATAAATCTCCCGGATAGCTCTCGATTTCCCCTCTGTCGCACAATGCGGCGATGGCAGGATCAATCGGCAGACATCCGAGAAACGGCATCCCAAGGCGGGCCGCCATCGCTTCGGGATTGCCAGGACCGAAAATTTCGTGATGAGACCCGGTTTCAGGACAGACGAAATAGCTCATGTTTTCCAACAGCCCTAATATCGGGATCCCGAGCTCGCGTACCATATGCGCCGCTTTGCGAACTACCATTCCTGCCAGGCCCTGCGGCGATGTAACCAGGATAACTCCGCTCATTGGGAGAGACTGGAGCACCGTCAGAGAGGCATCCGATGTCCCCGGAGGAAGGTCCACGAGCAGGTAGTCCAATTCTCCCCAGAGTACTTCCGTCCAAAACTGCTTTATCGTGTTGCTGATGAGCGGGCCTCGCCAGATTACCGCCTGGTCTTCGTTTTCGAGCAGAAGGTTGATAGACATGACGGCGATGCCTGTCTGCGTTATGGGCGGCAACAAAGCCATGGGACTGGTTCCGTGACGCGCGCCGTCCTTGAAAAACATTTTGGGAATACTGGGTCCGGTAATGTCCGCATCCAGAATGCCCACCTTGTGCCCCATGCGGCGCAGGCGGGCAGCCAGAAGACCCGTAACAAGTGATTTCCCCACCCCGCCCTTTCCGCTCATAACGGCGATCACATGCTTCACGTCATTTAGCTGCTCTGCAATGCTTTGGGGCGCGTCTTTTTTTGTAAGCGCGGCCTTCTCATTTTCCGTCATCTCCTCCAGATAGATATCAACTGCCTGGATTCCGCCCAGCGCCTGAATGGCATGTTTCGATTCATTCACCATCCGGTCCTTGAACGGACAGGAAAGGTTGGTCAGCGCCAGCGTGAAGGCCACCCTGTTATCCGCAATCTGCAGATCCCGCACCATCCCCAGTTCGATAATGCATTTCCCAAGCTCGGGATCCAGCACCTTCGCCAATGCATTTCTTACTTCAGCCTCTGTTGCCATCTTCCATCCGCTTTCTTCGGGCGATTCTGCATCGCTCGTATTGAAGTTAAGCCGGCTTGCATCAACCATTGCAGGCAATGATCATGCCAAGGGACTGCAAAGTCGGCAAATCTTTCTCCTCTGCCCTGAGAAAGTGTTCGAAGGCTTTTGGCTTGTCGATTTTTCGCGCCGTTTTTTTTGCAGACACCCCGGCTTTCGAGCAGTCAGCAGGCGGGCCGACCATGCAGAATGCATATCAAAACGGGCAATATTCTTGCATTTTGCAATGTAGCCTTTCTAAAATCGCCAACCATTCCGCCCATCAAGCCCCTGCAAAATCAGGAAAAACATTCATGCTCGACGAGTGGTACGGCACCTGCATAGAAGCCTCCGGGAGGAGATGAGGATTTGATGAGCTTGACTGCATTCGACAGGGACTAAGGGAGGCTCTTCCGCAAGCTATGGATATTTCAGCGGCGCATTGAATCCGAGAGTGTCGAATAACGAATAATGGATCTCGAAGCAAGAAGAGAAAGGAGCAGCCGTGAAAATAATTGTGAGCGCAAAAGGCGATAAATTGGATTCGGCGGTGGATCCGCGGTTTGGCCGGGCCGCTCAATTTATCCTCTACGATACGGAAACATCTTCGTGGGAGGCGATTTCCAACGCGCAGAGCCTCGAAGCGGCGCAGGGTGCCGGGATCAAAGCGGCAGAGACAATTTCCAGGCTTGGGGCGCAGGTTTTGATCACAGGACATTGCGGGCCGAATGCGGTTGAAACACTTAAGACCGCCGGCATCGAAATAGTGCTCGGCGCCGAAGGAGGCACGGTTTCCCAGGCCCTTGAAAAGTACAAATCCGGTCAGCTCAAGGCGACTGTTACCCCCGACGTTTCCGGACACTGGCAATGATCATAGCGGTCGCCTCAGGCAAAGGCGGGACTGGGAAAACAACCGTTGCCGTGAACCTGGCAATCTGTCTGAGAGAACCCGTAACCTTGATGGATTGCGATGTGGAGGAACCGAATTGTCACATTTTCCTCAATCCGGAAATTCAGTGCCGGGAGCGCGTGAGCCTTCCGTTCCCCATTGTTGACGAAAGTCTGTGCGACGGTTGCGGAGAATGCGGGCGTGCATGCCAGTACAACGCGATTGTTGCGCTTAAAACCAAGCCTCTTGTTTTCCCATCTCTCTGCCATGGTTGCGGTGCCTGCGTCAATGCCTGCCCCGTAAATGCTATAAACGAGGGGAAACGTGAGATTGGTACCATCGAGAGCGGGACCGCCCGCCACGTAAACTTCATTCAAGGTTGCCTGGATGTGGGACAGACGCTCGCGCCACCGCTAATTCGTGCAGTGAAGCGCCGGCGCACTGCCGAGGGGATTTCAGTGGTCGATTGCCCTCCCGGAACCTCGTGCCCGGTTATAGCTGCCGTGAGAGGAAGTGATTATGTTGTGCTGGTTACCGAACCTACTCCGTTCGGTCTGCACGATCTGAAGCTTGCGGTTGAAACCGCAAAGAAAATTGGTCTTGGATTCGGAGTCGTGGTGAATCGAGCATCAGGATCATGGCATTGCATCGCGGAGTACTGCAGAGTTGCACAGATCCCGATTCTTGCTGAAATCCCGGATGATCGCAGGGCAGCCGTGGCATATTCGCGCGGCCAACTGATTGTGGAGGCCATACCTGAGCTAAGGGAAACCTTCGAGCGTTTGTGTTGCAGAATCATACTGGAAATACAACGCCGGACGAAATTGCGGAAAAGGGGCGGACCAGCCGCCGAGGGAATAGCATGAAGGAAATCGCGGTCATTAGCGGCAAAGGCGGCACCGGCAAAACCAGCCTCGCGGCTTCGCTCGCGGCTCTGGCCGGCAATGCGGTGATTGCAGACTGTGATGTCGATGCCTCCGATCTCCATCTTGTGCTTTCGCCCCGAGTCGAGAGGAGGGAGGAATTTAAAAGCGGCCGTGAAGCCGTCATCCGCCCCGACGCCTGCATTGCCTGCGGCCTCTGCCAGCAGAAGTGCCGATTTCATGCCATTCATCCCATCCGCCGGAAGGGCCGGATTTCTGCATATCATATTGATCCCTTCTCCTGCGAAGGTTGCGGTGCCTGTGTCCTCCTGTGTCCCGAGCAGGCGATTGACTTTCCGGAGCGTGTATGCGGAGAGTGGATGGTCTCAGAAACTCGCTTTGGCCCTTTGGTACATGCGCAATTGGCCATAGGAGCGGAAAATTCCGGAAAGCTGGTTTCGATGGTCCGTAAAGAAGCGCGCAAAATCGCGGAGCGCAGGGCGAGTCCATGGATCATCATCGATGGCCCTCCCGGTATTGCCTGCCCCGTTATCGCTTCGCTTACAGGGACATCGATCGCTCTTATTGCAATCGAGCCCACACAATCGGGGGCGCATGACGTGGAACGAGTGCTTCAGCTGACCGGACATTTCGGAATCCCGTCAATGATATGCGTCAACAAGTGGGAGGTGAATCCGCGAATTGCAGCCCAAATCGAGGAAAAAGCAAAGGAAGGCGGAGCGTCCATTGCCGGCCGGATCCATTACGACCGGTCGGTTACCGACGCTCAGATTGCCGGCACTACCGTTGTGGAATATGGCGGACTGGCTGCCGAGGATATCAGGCGAGTCTGGCAGAATCTGGTGAATATGTCTATGCCTGCAAACGTTCGTGCCGTCATGCAAGTTTGAATGCCGGACCTGCAGCGTGGCGCCGATGCATTCGGTCGCTGCAACTCCGCATTGAATCCGCACGGATCAAAGACCAGCTGTTTTATCTGCGTCATCGCATCCGAATCTCTCTATCCATTCTCTTCTGCCAAAGCATTCAATATTGGTACAAAAGAGCGCCGTATCCCCATGCGCCCGATCATAGCATCCCTGCCTTATGGAACCTAAATTGCATTAAAACTCGGGGACACCGTTTTGTGCCCGCAACGAAATGATATTGACAAGAAATGTGAAATCTGTGGAAAACCCTCAAAAAGGGTGAGACACCGGCGAAAAATTGGCGAAGGCACGGCAAAGAATATTTGAAGAATGAAACGAAACAACAAACAAGCAAATGCGAGCAAGCCGGCGACTACCGACGCTATCCTTGAGAGTATTTCGGACGGCGTTTTTACGGTAGACGCGGAATGGTGTATTACGACCTTTAATCGCGCGGCGGAAGAAATAACGGGCGTTCCGCGGGAGGAAGCCATTGGCCAACGGTGTTCGGAGGTCTTCCGTTCGAGCATGTGTAGTGCTGATTGTCCGCTTCGACAGACTCTCGAAACGGAGAAGTCCACTATTGGAAAGTCCGGATACATCGTCGATTCAGAGGGAAATCGCATTCCAGTCAGCGTTTCGACAGCCGTGCTTCGAGATTCCGGCGGAAATGTCATCGGCGGCGCGGAAACTTTTCGGGATCTCTCCGAACTGGAGGCACTGCGACAGGAGCTTGAGGGGAAGTTTCATGTCGGCGAACTGGCCAGCCAAAGCCCGTTAATGCAGCGTATTTTTGCGCTTCTTCCCGCAATCGCATCCAGCCCCAGTACAGTGCTCATCCTCGGAGAAACGGGAACGGGAAAAGAGCTTGTGGCAAAAACCATTCATTCTCTCAGCTCCCGACGATCGGGTCCTTTCATCGCCATAAACTGCAGCGCCCTTCCTGAAACGCTTCTGGAATCCGAACTCTTCGGATACAAGGCCGGGGCTTACACCGGCGCCAACCGCGACAAACCGGGCAGATTCGCTTTGGCAAACGGCGGAACCATCTTCCTGGACGAAATTGCTGAAATTGCCACAGCTCTACAGGTAAAGTTGTTGCGCGTACTACAGGAACGCATGTACGAACCACTGGGCGCCACGAGTTCTGAGACTATTGACGCCCGGATCGTTGCAGCCACCAATAAAGATTTGGCCGAACTGGTGCGCACCGGTCATTTTCGGGAAGACCTCTATTACCGTGTGAATGTCGTGCGTATCGAACTGCCTCCCCTTCGGCGTCGTAAGGAGGATATTCCACTTCTGGTGAATGAGTTCATCAGTCGCTTCAACCGCCTTCAAAAGAGGAAAGTGCCGGGAGTTGCCCATGAAGCACTGTCGCTATTGATGGCCTATGACTGGCCCGGAAATATCCGCGAACTGGAAAATATAATCGAGCGGGCGTTCGTTCTTTGCCGTGAAGGATACATCGATATCGAGCATCTGCCCGAAGAGTTGACCGGTCGCGCCACAGCCTCTCAAACCAATTCCAGCGTACTGTCTACGAACGATATACTGGTAGCCGAGGCCATTCGTGTGGCTCTTGAACGCAACGGATTCAACCGCCTTGAAACGGCAAAGGAACTCGGAATCCATAAGACGACGTTGTTCCGTAAAATTATAAAGCTTGGCATCCGGCTTCCCGAAGCTGATGGTCGCAGTCGCCGAAAGCACTCGAATTAGGAGCGGGTGAAATTTTGTACTTGATCCTGAACGCACTCAACCATGCACTGCTGATTACAGGTTTCGTCGCAATAATCATGCTGGCCATCGAGTATCTCAATGTGGTCAGCCAGGGAGTCTGGCAGGAAAAGCTGTCCCGTCACCTCCTCGGTCAGTACCTACTGGCATCTTTCCTGGGAGTCACTCCGGGATGCCTGGGTGCATTCGCCGTGGTTACGATGTACGCTCATCGCCGGATGACGCTGGGAAGCGTAGTCGCGGCAATGATTGCCACCAGCGGCGACGAATCCTTCGTGATGTTCGCCTTAATCCCCAAAACAGCCGTCTTGCTTCATGCCCTTCTCTTTATCATAGGCCTGCTCTCCGGCTACCTGACCGATCGGCTGGTCGCTCTCCGGTTGACGGACTTCCTATCGTGCAGCGAGGATTTTCGGGTTCACGAGCAGGACTATTGTCGCTGTTTTGACGTCAGACAGTTTATCGCGCAGTGGAAGAAATGTTCGGCTGCACGAGGCACGCTGACGTTTTCGCTGCTCGCATTTCTTTTGCTCGTCGCAGCGGGGCAGATCGGGCCCGCCCATTGGAACTGGGTCCGCATGACCCTGTTGCTGGCATCGGGATTGGGGCTGTTCATCGTTGTAAGCGTGCCGGAGCATTTTCTGGAAGAGCATTTGTGGAAGCATGTTATTCGCGAACACGCCCCCCGAATATTTCTTTGGACCTTCGGGGCTCTCTGGCTCATGGCGTTGATAGTCCATTACTGGCAAATCGGGAACGTCATCCAGGACAGCAAATGGATTGTTCTCATGCTCGCCGCTTTGATCGGCCTGGTGCCCGAATCCGGTCCGCACCTTATTTTCGTAACGCTCTTCTCGCAGAACCTGGTGCCGCCAAGCACACTGCTAACCAGCTCTATCGTGCAGGACGGGCACGGCATGTTGCCCATGCTTGCCCATTCCCGTCGGACCTTTTTGCTCATCAAATTTATCGCGCTGCTCATCGGGCTTTCAATCGGTTCGGCGCTGATGGCTCTGGGGTACTGAAATAAAGGGGGATAATAAAAATGGGATTACGCATAACGACTCTGAGCGAAAATACCGCCTCCATCGGTGATTTTCTCGCCGAATGGGGGCTGAGCATTTTGATCGAAATAGAAAAGACAAAGGTGCTGCTCGATACGGGTCAAGGGCACTCTTGCGTCCACAATGCCGACTTGCTGGGCATCGACCTGCGGAAAATCGATAAGATCGTATTAAGCCACGGTCATTTTGACCATACCGGCGGCCTGCGCGACGTCTTGCGCCGGATGAGGAAAAAAGTTGAGGTAATTGCCCACCCCGACGTTTGGCAGCTTAAATATTCTCGCCGAACGAGCGAAGAGCCGCGTTACATCGGCATTCCTTTTCGACAAAGCGAACTTGTGAGTTGCGGAGCCTCATTCGTTCTTACGGAAAAATCCGTGACGATCGATAGCTCCATAATGACGACGGGCGAAATCCCAATGACGGCCGCTTTTGAGGAAGTGGATGCCATGCTTTATGTCAAAGAAGAAACCGGTTGGCGATCCGATCCGGTCATGGATGACCAGGGCCTGATCGTCCGCACGGCATTTGGCCTCGTCGTCATTCTCGGATGCGCTCATCGGGGCATGATCAATACCCTGTTGCACGCGAAAAAATTGACGGGAGAAACCAGGATCCACGCCGTGATCGGGGGATCTCACCTTATCAGCGCTTCCGAAGAGCGCCTGTGGCAGACAATTGCGGCGCTGCGGGAACTCGAGATTCAAAAGCTGGGTTTGTGTCATTGCACAGACTTAAAGGCAGCCGGCATACTGGCACAGGAATTCGGCGAAGCTTTCATCTTCAACAAGTCGGGAGCTGTTATCGAATTCGCCTGAATCCCAATCCGAAGCCAAACAGTCGGAATTAGCTGCCGTTTGGGCCATGAATTTGCTTGTCGAGCCGCATTTCCGGTTCCTGTGGGAAGCAAGGACCCGTCAATGAATAACATCTGGCTTTCAAACACCCGCTCCTATCGATCGCGGTCGATCTTATCCTTTGACGGAATTTGGGGCTCCGGACAGGGAATTCGATACACCTCCGGCGCAATCCTTCAAATCAAACGGTTCAACGACCTGTATATTATTGACGACAAAACCGCAAAGACGCCTCTTTGCCGCGTGGAATAAGGGCACCGCAGGATTCAAACAAACAACAACAAACTTACAGCCATGACCGCCATGCCGCCGATCAGTCCGCTGATGGCAACGTGATGCTCGCCATATTCCTCGGCCGTTGGCAGGAGTTCGTCAAGTGAGATGTACACCATGATACCGGCGACTCCGGCAAAAATTATCCCAAAAACGGCATTATTGAAGATAGTCCTCAAAATGAAATAGCCCAGGAGGGCGCCGACGGGTTCGGCAAGACCTGAAAGGAGGGAAAGCCAGAACGCTTTGGTGCGGTTTTTGGTCGCATAGTAAACCGGCACCGACACTGCAATCCCTTCCGGTATATTGTGAATGGCAATGGCCGCTGCAATACTAACACCCAACGCCGGATCCGACAGAGCCCCCATGAACGTGGCCAAACCTTCGGGGAAATTGTGAATTGCGATAGCCATGGCGGAAAATAAGCCCATGCGCAAAAGCCTTCTATCGTCGCCCGAACCCACATTCGCTATGTCGATATTTCTTATTTCATGCGGATTCTCAAAAGATGGAATCAGCCTGTCGATCATGGCAATCAGAGCAATTCCCGCGAAAAAGGAAAGAACCGTATAGGCATATCCGATCTTGTCGCCAAATGCCTGCGATAGCGAATCCTTGGCCTTGATAAATATTTCGACGAGCGAAACGTAGATCATCACTCCGGCCGAGAAACCGAGTGAGCCGGCCAGGATTTTCGGATTGAACTTTTTCGACATTAAAGACATGATGCTGCCTATGCCGGTAGACAAGCCGGCCACAAGCGTCAATCCAAAAGCAAATAGTATATTTTCCGTGTTCATGGCATTGAGAGTCCGGTTTGTTTCCCTGTAAACAACTCCTGCGGCATGGCAATCTTGCGATAGACACCGTATTCTATCCCAGCTTCCAAGAACGCGCACAGTTTTTCCGTTCGCGCTTCCGTTGCGGATTCGGCGGCCGCCGGAATAAATCTACTGTCAGAGGCGCAGATTTCGATCAGTTCGCGGCAGCACTTCCTTAGCCGTTCCATGACTGAATAGTCATTCATCTCGCCCAGGAAGAAGCCTGATTTAAAAGTCGGATATTGGAATGATCGGTTTTCAGAATTTTGAAATCGAAGCTCTCGTATCGAACTTTGTTCTGTCCGAAGTAGCGGGCTTGCGCAGAGGAGCAAAAAAGCCAGGCAGCGATAATCACCAGGGATTTTTTAATCATGTCCGGCGGAACTCCCTTGGAAGATTTTATATGTTCATAACACCTTCCTTCTCTTTTCTCAAAGGGGCGGGCCGAGATTCTGCACGCCGGGTCAGACACTGCAACCAAATCGTGGACTTCGAGTCGACAAAATACAGCTCTTATTCGACGCTAAAAACTGCTGTGCGCTGTGCCCTTTTGCTCGATTGTGTTTCTTTGACGCTGACACGAAGCTCGTAAACGCCGGGATCGAGTCCGCTGAGATCCACTTCGCCGTCGACGTCAAACCATCCTTTGCTGTCAAGTTCCCTTTCTTCCGAAGGAATCGTCACCCACGGTTCCTGTTTGACCGGCTTGCCTCCGCGCATCAGTTCGCTCATCCACGCCAATTCCGCATTTTGGGGGATTGATGTGTCCAGGTGCACGCGGAAGGAATAGTCGCAGAAATCGTCACGCTCGTATAACGGGATGCCTCGCACCATCTTGATCTGCTCCAGTTCGCTCACATCAACGCCTTCTTTGGCGGCAGGGTCCGTATCCAGGGGGTTGCGGAGCATCAGGCTGCTCATTTCAAGCTGCTCACGAGCGATATCCGGCACCTGCACCCAGGCGGTGGCGGTTCCCATGCGATCCGAGCCTTCTTCGCGAACTCCAACGCGCACCTGGTAAACACCCGGGCTGAGCGTCAATCGCCGCGAAAACCGGTAGCCGCTGGTCCTGGCTTGTGTCAGGCGTTCCGGCGTCAGGTTGGCTTCAACATTGGTGGAAATTCCCTCCACCTGTTTCCCCAGAGAGTCATAGACGAGGTACAGGATCTCGAGTCCGAAAACGTGGCGCTGGTCCTGTTCCCGGTATTGGATCCTGTCGCCGTCAAAGCAGGCTATTAGCGAAACCTGCTTGTCGTCGGCCTCGGTCACCACGAATTCCGCCTGGGCCGAAATCCCCAGGTCCGTTGCAGGCAGAGGCGCGCCCATGGCCTGTATCAGGCGTTGTTGAGGCGTTTTCGCCGCCTCGGTTTCGGGCTTTGCTATTGTGTCCAGCGGCAGGAAGCCGCGCGGGTGCTGAACCGTGTATTCGGGATGATTGCGGACGCGCACTTTGACGCTGCGGAACTGGCTGTCGTTGCCGCCGGGCTGCAGATAATACGAGAGGACATAATAGAACCGGTTGGCATCGAAAGCCTGACCAAGCGAACCGAAAAGATCATTGGTATTGGTGTACATTTTGCCGCCTGTTTCTTCAGCCATGGCGTGCAATCCGTTCAGTTGTTCACTTAAGGACAAGTTTATCGTGCTTGCCAGAAGACCGTCTTGAGGGACCAGACAGCGCTCATCGGGGATAAGTTCGCCAGGGCAAGCTTTTCCCTCAAGAATGCCGCCGACTTCTTTGGAGTTTTCGTTGGCCTTTTGACGGATTTCCTGCGGGTTCATGCCCCTGAATGGATGATCCTCGTTGGCATTGGGCCAAAACCACCTCTTGCCGGCATCAATGGTCGGCGGGGCCTGAAGGCCTTTGGCATCGATCGTATAGACCACCACGCCTGAGCGCACGGCGCGGTCTACAACTTGCTGAAGGTCGCTGCTATAAAGTCCGCCGGTGAGTTCACGCATGGTGAAGCCGTCGGAAAGAACCACAATCATCCGCTTACCCGGCGATCCGATCATCTGCTCGGCATATTCTCTGAGAACCGAAAGGGTCGCCCTCCTGGAGTAAGAGTCCTCAGAAAGAATCTGCATGGCTTTGGCCCGTGCGCGTGCGACCACGGCAGAGCAGGGGCAGGCGATACCTTCATCACGACGAATGATGTCTACCGCCTGTCTTAAAGCATCCCGGCGGTCGGATACGACATCAGAGGCCAGAACGGGCGTGAAATAGCTGTCGATTCGCGTGGGGCCGAGACTAATCTTCTCGATTGCGTAATTGAGAAGCTGCTGGTCCCGGGTGAACTGCTGCGCAATACCGAGCGTCTGGCTGCTGGCTGCCACGGCGACGACGTCCCGCTCGGTCAGTCGTTCCTTAATGAAACGGCGCAGCGCCTGCTTTACCCAGTTGAGGCTGGTAAAAGAGAGATGCAGGTTGTCCACAAACAGCAAGGTTGTTCTCACCGGAGGCGAGCTAAGCCGCTCCTGTGTGGTCTGGCCTTCGGCCGCCTTGTCTTGCAGCTTGGCCGCCGCAGCAGCGGGCCGGTTCCGCTGGCCTTCCACCTCAGAGACCGAAAAGAAACTGATCTCCTGCGGCCGGTCATTTTCCAGCAGCTCGAAATCGTCCCTGGTAAGGCCTTCTATAATCCGGCCCTTTTTGTCCGTAACAACGGCTCGCACCTCCATGAGCTCGGTCCTAACCTTGATTTCGTGGCCCTGCGGCAGCTCCTGCGGCTTCGTCTTTGAAGCATCGGTCTGGCCACCGATATCCATGGTGCTGCACAGCACCGTAATCGCCAGGTATGCCAGAACTCTGTTCATCGTTCGTTCCTCTCGCCATCCTGATTCAAAATTAGCGGAATGAAATTCATGGACCGGCCCTCATGGCTTTTTCTTTTCGATATTATTTTTATTCTAATAAAAAGATTGCGGGATTAAAAGCAAAGCCTCAAAATGTTACATGTAGTTTCTCACTGGAATAGCTGCCTCAAGGCACCCCGCATGGCGAGCTTTAATCGGGAGTCCCTGATTTTTGAATTCTTCCTATATGCGCCTTTTTGCGGCAACCGCAGCCTGAAGTGATGATGGGGAGAGGAGAAGGGATGACGCTCTTTCGAATCATTGCATCACTTATGTTCGCAGGGCTGGCATTGATCCGTGTGGATTCGGGCTTGGGTGCGCCTCAATCCGGCGATATCCCGAACCAATTGCCTCACTCCCCGAACCTATTGGAGAGCAGAGATGCCTCAAGTGCCCAGCAGCGGATGCCGAAAACACTGCTTCTAAAGCCGATGGCTTCCGGCTCATTCGGAGTCTTCCAGGCTTCGCCTGAAACGCCGCCGGCAAAAAGGCCGGAGACCAAGGCGGACAAGATAAGGGAATGGAGCAAAGCGGTCGCGCAGCACGCACCCGGAAAGCCGGACCCGGCCGCCGTGATGATCGGCAAATGGCAGGCAAAAGATCTGGAAACTGTCATAAACTACGTTACCAAACTGGCTGCGGAGCCAATCAAGTCCGTCAAACGGACGCTCGCCAAAGCATCGATCCGGCGCTTGCTGCAATTGACGGATCAAGAGGCGAAAGAGGGAAACCTGAATCGATTGTTGAAACAGGGCGCGCTATTGCACACGGACATTGCTCTGCTGGAACTGGACGCGGGACAGTATCAGGCCAGAGGCGAGGGAATGGGGGCTTTCGTGGATGGCCGCATGTTCGTCTATCCCAAAACGCTTCACTGGGAATTTGCTCGCAATCTGATCGACGCCGTTTTCAAATTCTCATCCCGGGATCCCACGGTCAAGCAGTGGTACACCGCTACGACAGCGCACATGCAAGCCCGCCGCCTGCTGGGATATGCCGGACATAACCTTAAGCACGCACTGGAGAGCTTTCCGGCGGATTCCAGGATACTGTTTTTCGCGGGTGCGTTGCACGAGACATTGGCATCCCCGGTCCATCAAAAAGCCGTGCTGCCTAAGGCTGTAGAGGTCTCCTTCGGCTCCGAGAAGTCGGAACTCAAACTGGCACAGCAATTTTTCCAGAAGGCCGTTGCGGCAGATCCGAACCATGCCGAGGCGCTTCTGCGCCTGGGGAGAGTTTCGGGGCTTCTCGGCCGCCACGACCAGGCTGTGGCAGAGCTGCAACAGGCCGCGGCATCGATAAAGGATCCGCAGCTTTCATACTACGCCTCGCTATTTCTGGGCTGCGAGTATGCCGCGCTCTCCCGCCAAAACGAGGCCCGCGAACAGTATGAACGCGCCGCAACGCTCTATCCGACTGCGCAGTCCCCACTGCTGGCTCTCAGCCAAATTGCCCGCAACAGCGATGATCTTCAAGGTGCATTGACCTTCCTGGAACGCGTCTTTGCTCTGCCGCGCAAGGATCCCTGGACGGACGATCCGTGGTGGATTTACGACCTGGCGCATGTTCGCGATGCGGACACGCTCGTAGACGAAATGCGCAAGATGCTCGGAGGGCTTCCGCGATGACACGGCGACGGCTGGCGCTGCTGGCGATTTTACTGATGGCGGAAGCCGCAACGGCAGCAGCACAAAAGGCCGACTTCTCAATCGCATCCGAGGAAGTCCCGATGGATGTGCACGTCACCGAAAATGGAAAGCCCGTGGCCGGCCTTGGCTCGGCCGATTTCGAAGTCTTCGACAACGGCGTCCTGCAGGAAATCAACTCCGCAAGTCTTCAAAAACAGGCTCCTATCAGTGTCACTCTTGTGTTCGACATGAGCAGCAGCGTGGTCGGCCAGTTGCTCGATGATTTGAAAGAAGCCGCCCGCGGATTTCTCGGCGATTTGAAAAAAGAGGACCACGCGGCGCTTATCATGTTCAACAACGCGGTGGTCCTCGGTTCGCCTCCCACGCGCGACTTTGCGCAGGTGAAACTGGCGCTCGATCAGGCGCAACCTTACGGAAAAACTTCACTGATTGACGGCAGCTACGCAGGGCTGGTGCTCGCAGAAACAAGACCCGATCAGCCTCTCCTGATAATATTCAGCGACGGCCTCGACACTTTCAGCTGGCTGACGAGTGAAGCGGTTCTTGACACGGCCAAAAGCAACGATGCCGTCGTCTATGCAGTGTCGACAGGCAGGCTGCCGAAAAAAACCTTTCTAAGCGATCTTACCAGCCTCACAGGCGGGTTTCTGCTCAAGGTTAAATCGACCGGCGATCTTCTTGGCGTATTCCTCGGCATTCTCGAAGAATTTCGCCAGCGGTATCAGGTGTACTACACGCCCCGGGGAGTATCGGAGGGCGGCTGGCATAAAGTGGAAGTGCGCGTAAAGAATCGTTCCGCGAAAGTCAGGGCACGTCCGGGCTATTTGCGAAACTCCTCCGTTAGTTCAAGCGAAAAATCGGGCAAACAGGTAGAGATGCATTGACCATTAGGTACCTCTCAAATCCGGCGGCAGGAATCGAGCCCAGCGCCCCAAAGCGATCACTCTATCTCCAAAGCACCAAAAACCTAAAAAACGTAGGAAAATGTGGACACCCATTCCTTGAATACTCACACACAAAGGCAGGCGAACGCGGATCGGAGCTTCCATCCGCATCCA
>JAEAME010001412.1_pt1 | contig 16889 bp, 13 predicted proteins | sample 8958731 | NCBI WGS metagenome assembly JAEAME01 (sample SAMN16933194, study PRJNA681113) | bioreactor sludge metagenome | isolation source: anerobic bioreactor sludge (Control) | place: India:Bengaluru | collected 2018-10-24 | reverse complement strand
CCTTGAGAAAAGCCGTGCGCCATTCCGTCAAATCGGCAATGGTCACCTGGTATTCACGGCTGACTTCTTCGATGGTCCTGCCCCGTAACAACTCAAGAACCATCAGGGTCTTCATTTTTGCACACTTTCGCTTTTGCGTTACCATCCCTGTAAATTTCAGCTTAAACCGTGCTAACTTATAATTGGGGTCAGGATAATACCTGCTGAGCGTACAAAGGGGATCAGAGGACTAGCCATTCTTATATATGTTCAGATCAGAAGAAAAATGGAAACCCTTTACAAGGAAGCCCACTTCCCTGTTTACCTTCCGTAACACCTACGCTGATTTCCCGGATACAGAAGGAAAGCATCTCTGATGAATGAATCCCCGCGACAGAAATCTCCGCTAACCTTCAGGATGAAATATTAAGCCATTCCAAAGTATGTATTAGGTGAAATGTCCATGCACAGTTATGCACCCACCGGGCCACTAATTGCAAGAATCCCTCCTCCTATTTTCCGTCCTGTATTACCATATATTTTGCCCCTGATCACGGATATATCCCCCAACGGGATTGTATCCGGTTCATGTACCGCTGAACCAGCGGGTAGCACCATCACGATTGCACTATCCAAAAGCTGGAAATTATGAGAGATCAGCGTTCTTCCTTCCGATGTTTTTGATTTTCAGACCCTTTTCCGGCATAAACCTATAAGATGCCGTTGTACCATCTTTACCGGGGATATTTTTTTCAATGCTTAATATCAGTTTCCCGGAAAAATCCGGTTGACCATTTATCTCTATAGTGATCAATGCCATGATAAGGAGAACCACTTTTTTTTTCATCCAGCTGAGTTTTTGATGGCTTATTTCAGAAATGATATTTCAGAGTAATTCCAGTAATCAGCTGCCCTTGCGGATTGTCCCTTAAAACATCAACAAATGGATCGATATGAAGATTTAATGATGTTTTGTTTCTATCCCGCCAGGCAAGATTATTTACCTTTGCCACCCTGACTCCATCAATGCATGACCAGACTGCAACGCCCACCATATATACAGGAAGAATATCATTCCCGAAAACTTCAAAAGCCTTGCTATTGGTATTCCCCGTACTACTGACAAAAAAATAGGTTAAAAATGGAGTGGCCCAAGGCAACATGAATGCCAATCCTCGTCCTGTTTCCCCGGCTGTCATCTGACCAAGGCCAGGAATACAAAACGACGCAATTCCAGTGACGGTCGGATTATATGGATCACCCGGCTGAACCTTGTAGGTGTGCCGGTCGTACTTGGTTTTGTAAATTCTGTACTGTGCATAGGTTAAGGAATTAACAAACAATACCATAAAGAGAAGAGAAATATATTTTTTCATGTCAGGCTGTATTGGTTTAGTATATACAAGATACGAAAAAGTAATGGAACATTTTCAATTTGCGCAAAGAACAATTGTTGATTGGGATTAATTCCTCCCTCTGGCAAAAAAGCGATTGTTCAGCATTTATCCAGATACAGACCGAATATCGTTAAGTGCAGAGGGATCAGTGGTCTCTTCAATGAATTCCGCGAGGGAGTTTACCAAATCTATTCTTATTGGTATGCCGGTTGCATTATCTGTCTCAGACTCATATCTGATCCAGTGCGGGTAATCGTCGAGCCCGCACAGAAAACACCAAGATGAATAAACAAACCCTGCTCGCTGTGCCTGTTTCCACACTGCATGGCGGCTGGGAGTAACAACCGCATATTTGCTTTTATGGTTTAAAATCATTATATTATATTGCTTAAATGCATATGGCATGAAAAGTATTCCTCTTGGACTGGTGGATTTCACTGGGTGCATCGACTGCTTTTCTCACATGGAAATTCATTGTATCTGCATCATCAGACCAACGAAGACTCCGGACAACAGTCTGGCAACTGTACACCGTATCTACGTATCTGATCAGCGTCGGTAAGTCAAATGATTAATCTGTTGAAAAAACCACTATATGAAAACAAAATACCGCTTAGCTGCTTTCTGGATTTTGCCTGTTCTTTTGTGGATTATGCTGAATGAGCAGATGCTGCTGAAGTTACTGGCGAATCTGATTCCGGAAGCGTATATCGTTCGTAGTCCGGAAGAATTTTCACATCCCAGAACGGATCCTTTTGTCTTTGGGCTGTTTGAAATACCCAAAATAATACCTTATCTCTTCTTGTCGATTACAGCTGTACTTGTTTCAAAACGATTCAGGGCCGGAGTTGCACCTGTTGTTTTTACCGCCGGCCTGACAGGGATAGTTGCGGGTTGGGTGTGTGCATTTTGGGTGGTTGCTGAACCATGGCTGACAGGCCCTGAAATCAGTTCCACCTTATTGCTTGATTTGATCATTCTGCCGGTTAATATGGGTTTGCTTATGTTTGCGGCTGTCTGCATTACCCTGATTGTTATTATTTTGAAACACAGAACAAATCCATCCCTGCTATACGGGTCATCAGCCGGAAGCAGAAGAAAATCAGTAAAAGACGGAGCAATTTGTTCATTGGTTTTGATTTCAGCGATTCTTTCCTGGTTCTTTTTCATTTATCCGGAATATGAAGCCGGAATTGCTGCATCAGTGAGTACGGGAGGCAGGAAACTTGAAAGGATGCTGGCCGTTGCAGAGAAAAATCAGAATGGGAAAATCATTGAATTGCTGGCATCCAATCCAAAAATGTCGCCGGCCTCATTGGTACGCATCTATGATTCCATTCATCATGCTACGGAGGGAAGCAATGCAAAAAACATCAGGTTGCTCAAGTCACTGGCATGGAACAGATCGACGCCGCCGGATGTGCTGACAGCTATATCAAACCATAAGAATAAATATGTTTTTTATAATAACCTTTCAAGAAATCCGGGAGCACCGAAAGAGGTATTAAGTGCAATGGTTGAGAATAGGCAATTATTCCGGGACATAAGAATGCAACTGGCCGTTAATCCGAATCTTCTTCCGGAATCATTGCTGATTTTAGCCCAGGACTCAGATTACAGGGTCAGGTTAAAGACGGCCGGGAATCCGGTAATAGGGAATGATATCCTGCAGATATTGTGCAAGGATGATAATCCGGAGGTCAGGGAAAAGGCTGAGCAGATATTAACAGAACGATGTCCAAGACCGGAATGAACAGATTCGCTTGACGTCATAAAAAAAGGAACCGGGGATTCCGGATACATGGCAGAAGGTCTTGCTGCTCCTCGGGTTTTTGGTGTTGCACCAGATTTACAATGAAAAAGAAGAGAGAGCCGGACCAGTATCTGACTCTCTCATTTTCAGCGAGCGGGAAACGGGACTCGAACCCGCGACCCTCAGCTTGGGAAGCTGATGCTCTACCGACTGAGCTACTCCCGCATTTTTCGGGTGACCCTCAGCTTGGCTTGCCGCCTGAGTCGAGACTGCCAACTGAGCTGTTCCCAAGGTGTCTGTTTCGGGCCCAAAAATAATATTTCTCCCGCATGTTGGGAGCCATCGGGCAAAAATATTGCACCCTGCGCAGTAAAAAACCTGTTCCTGGCATTGGGGAAGGGATTGCCTGCCGGGGATTGCCGGCGCCTGTCCGTTAATTGATGGGATAAGATTTGCCGGACTGTTTACCGTCCCTCCTCATCCAGCAGGGTGCTCTTCCGCTTCAGGTATTTGAGCACCCAGTAGGCGACGACAGCCACGGCGCAGCAGGCTGCCAGAACCAGGTCTATATCTTTCCGTCCTGTGACCAGTTTGCCGGCGATGTCCATGGCTGTGAATATGATGAAGACTGCCGCCAGCCCGTTTTTCTCCTTCTTGACCGCCTTTTTCCAGCTGAAGGGGAGTCCGGGTCGGATATATCCCCTGAAGGAGGGGAGGAAAGCAGGCACCTTTTCAGCCCAGACCAGGAAGGTGTCGCCGAATTTTCTTCTCAGGAACTGTTCTTCGGTGAACATGATCCGTTCGTAATACAGCCAGAAGAAGAGGCAGACCGTGAGGATGAACCAGCCGTTTCCGGAGAGCAGCACAGGGCCGAGCCACATAAAAAAGTTGCCCAGGTAGAGGGGGTGCCTTACCGCCGAGTAAATGCCGGAAACATTGAGGGTGTCGGCGATCTGTTTATCGACATTCCGGCCGGAGGTGTTGCGGGGTGTGTATCCCACGGTGAAAACCCGGATAGCCAGTCCGGCCAGGCTGATAAAAAGACAGAACCAGGTGTAGGCGGTTTCCGCCGGGGTGCCGGCGGGTGACCAGCGGCCGGGATGCACTGCCTGGTAAAGATAAACGGCCAGGCCTGCCGCAATGACGGCCAGGGGGATGATGCCGCGGTACCTGAAGAGTTTGCTTCCCTGTTGCTCGAGTTGTTCTGCCAGTGCCATAATGGTGATAAAAGGTTGGTTGTAAATGTTCCCCAAAAGTAGCCATTTTCAATGACGATCCAACCCGGTGTTGCCGGACCAGGCGATGATTGTGAATAGCCCCTGAAACACAGGTTAAAATATCCGGTCTGACCTGCGCTTGAAGGATGCCGGATGGAAAAGACTGCCCTTCCAACCCACGGGCGATGCCACGGACTACCTTAAATTGGGCCTTCAGCCCGTTTTAATGATAACAAAGCCCCGGATTTTGCAGACATACGGTAAATGTTTTCCGCCCCGGAGGTCAGATTAATCCAGCCCGGGACTACGATACGGTCCAGGAATGTTCTCCGCCCCGGAGGGGCAGGTTAAGAACCATCTGATTTATCCTTCCCTGCACAGTTTTACCCTTTTATCCTTACTTTTGAACTGCGGAACAGCCGGTTCACGATCCGGCAACGGCCGGCCGACCTAAAAGTATGATGAGGATGAAACGATTTTTTTTGTGTGCTTTCCTGACCGTCGCAGCCCTGGTTGCTAAGTCGCAATACAACCGGCAGCTTATCATCGAACCTTTGCTGAAAACGGATACCACGGCGCTGGGACAGGGATTTACCTACCCGGGGATCCACAACGATGAGGTTACCATCACTCGGATTACCTTCCCGCCCGGTGTTTCGACGGGATGGCACAAGCATGCCTTTCCTGTGTTTGCCTATGTCCTGAAGGGAGAGCTGACGGTAGCCCTCGAAAACGGCCGTCAGATGGTATATCCGGAGGGGACCTCCTTTGCGGAGGTCTTCAGCACCTACCACAACGGCATCAACAGCGGCGAAGGGGAGCTGGTATTGATTGCATTCTACCTGGGGGAGCTGGGCAGGAATCTTTCCGTTCCCCGGAAAACGGAGCCCTGAAACGAAGGCAATTCTTCGGTGACAGCCGCCCGGATGCCCGGAGGCTATCGTTGATGGTATACGCAGGGTCCGTGTCAAATCCGGTTCGTTTGAGGAAGGTAAGGAAAAGGAGTCTGGAATCCTGTACCCGGATGTCCCTGCTACGGGAATTTGTGTTATTTTTCCGGAAAATCTGGAAACACTTTAACTGATATGATGATGTTCAGACTCAAATTTCTCGCGGTGGTCTGGTTGAGCAGTCTGACCACCCTCCAGGCCCAGACCGATGACGGCATTCTGAGGATGTTTGAATTCAGGATGCCCAAGAAGCGTCAGATCATCCTGATCCCGGATGTGGGGAGCTACCCTGTCCTGAAATGTGATTTCCACATGCACACGGTATTTTCCGACGGGCACGTATGGCCTTCCGTGCGGATCCAGGAAGCCTGGACGGAGGGGCTGGATGTCATCGCCATCACCGACCATGTGGAATACAAGCCCAACAAGAACGATGTAACGGCGTCGAATGACCGTTCCTGGGAGCTGGCCGGGAATCTGGCGGCCGAGAACGGACTGACCCTGATCAAAGGGACGGAAATCACCCGGTCAACCCCTCCCGGTCATTTCAATGCCCTCTTTATCGGCGATGGTTCGGTTTATATAAGTGACAATTCCCCGGAGAAGGATGAACAGGCGCTGCTGAAAGCCAAGGAACAGGATGCTTTCCTTTTCTGGAACCATCCCGGCTGGAAGGCGAACCAGATAGAAGGCTCGTACGAATGGATTGACTTTGTCGACCGGTTTCACAAGGAGGGGGTCATCCGGGGCATCGAGGTTTTCAACGGGTTCGGGTTTTATAAGAAGGCGCTGGACTGGTGTGTGGATAAGAACCTGACAGTCCTGGGGAACAGCGACCTTCATAACCTGGTGGGGTATGAATACAACGGGGATGAATACACGCATCGCACGATGACCCTGGTGTTTGCCAGGGACAGAAGCGAAACATCGGTCAGGGAGGCGCTGGAAGCCGGCCGCACGGTGGCATGGTCCAGCAAATATCTGGCCGGGAAGGAAGAGAATGTTAGAAACCTCTTTTATGCCTGTGTGGAAACGGGCCCCCGGTTTTACTCCAAAACCGGCAGGGATGGCAAAGGGAAGGAAACCACGACCCATTATTACACGATCAGCAACCGCAGCGATCTTTATTTTGAGATGGATCTGAAATCAGGAAGCGGTAGTGCCAAGGTTACCCTGTTCCCCCGCTCCGAACAGATCATCACCGCACCCGCCGGTCAGACCTCCCTCACCTACGAGGTGGTTACCGCCTTCATCCGGAGCGACCAAAACCTGACAGTTGATATTCCCCTGAAATAGATCTGAAAACAGTTCAGACGGCGGATCATCTCCGAATCCCGGCTGACTTATGGAAGAACCGGATCCTGTTAATCAGTAGCGGGCTGGTTTATTGCGCGGTTCCACCGGGTAACCTTCGGCTGATTTCCTGCCTGTACAGAGAAAATCTTCCAGGCTTCCTGCACCCCGGACTCCGGCTGTCCGAAGGTTGCGTCGCCGGTCCGCTTTTTTCTTTCTTATCCGGTGGAAAACACGGACAGAAATCTTATATTATGATCGTTATAATGACCAGTTATTAATCAACCGGATGGGATATGAGTGATTTAAACGATAAAATAATGAAGCTTCTCAGGGAGGAGGCTGAAGAACGGGATGTTCCCATGGAGGAGCTGATTGCCGGCCTGACCCTGAAACCTTTAACCTCCGGCGGGAATGTTCCGGCCGCAAAAGGCAACCCCGGGAGTCTGACCTTTGGTGACTACGGGGAGGTTCCTTTAGACGAGGAGACCGGGCGGAAGATCAGCGAGATCAGGGTGATTACCGACAGCATCCCGGCCCGTTTACTGCCCGATCAGGAGTTCCGGCCGCAAAAGAAATACAGGGTCGATTACGCCGGAGATCTGAATCCGCAGCAGCTGGCTGCCGTGCTGGCCGTCCATGTGCCTTTGCTGGTGATCGCCGGTGCCGGAAGCGGGAAAACCAGGGTCATCACCTACAAGGTAAGCTGGATGATCGAAAACGGCGTGAATCCCGCGCAGATCCTCCTGCTGACCTTTACCCGGAAAGCCGCCCATGAAATGCTGGAACGCGTGGAAAAGCTCCTGGGCGACAGGTCCGTCAGCAGCAATGTCATGGGAGGGACCTTCCACGGGTTTTCCAATACCGTGCTGCGGCAGTACGCCAATCTGACCGGTATTCCTTCCAACTTCACCATTATTGATGATAAGGATGCGGAAGACATCATCGACCTGCTGAAGAACGAAATGAAGCTGGCGAGGCAGAAAAAGGAACGACCTTTCCCGAAAAAGGAGCTGGTTCAGGAGATCATTTCCAAATCAAGGAACCATGAGCTGTCCATCGCCGATACCCTGGTAAAGTATTTCGACGGGTATGTATGTTTCCTCCCCGAGCTGGAAATCCTGAGCCGCGCTTACGAAGCCTACAAGAAAGCTTCTATTCTCATGGATTACGACGACCTTATGTCGGTGTTACGCGACAAGCTCCGTGACCATGAGGTCTTCCGCAACAAGCTACGCCAGCGCATTCAATATGTTCTGGTTGACGAATACCAGGATATAAACAATATCCAGCGGGAGATCGTGGAGTTTCTATGCCGGGAAAGGAGCAACGTCACGGTGGTGGGCGATGATTCCCAAAGCATCTATTCCTTCCGCGGCGCAAACTTTGAGAACATCCTGCGGTTTCCGGTTTCCTTCCCCGATTGCCGGATCGTCAAGATCGAACAGAATTACCGCAGCGGGCAGGGGATACTGGATTTTACCAACGATGTGATCGGCAATGCCAGGATCGGCTTTCAAAAGCGGCTCTTCTCGACGATTCCCGGCCGCGGCAAGCCTGTGGTGCGTCGGTTTGCCGACGGACCGGAGGAGGCGCAGTTCATAGTCGACAAATTGTTGGAAATAAGGGGTAACGACCTGGGTTACGATGATTTTGCCGTATTGACGCGTGCCTCGTGGCAAAGCAATTACGTGCAGGCTGAGCTGATGAAACGGCAGATTCCCTTTGTGGTGGTGGGCGGCATCAGGTTCAGCGAAAGGCGCCATGTGAAGGATATCATGGCATTCCTCAGGATCACGCTGAATCCTTTGGATGCGGTCGCCTGGCACAGGATTCTGCAGCTGAACGAGGGGATCGGAAAGGTGCGGGCCGGCGAGATCGTAGCCCATGTGCATGCCCTCGCGGGCAGAATTGACTTTGGCAGTTTCAGGGCAAAGAAGTACTTCGGGGAGCTGACCCATGTTGAAAACCTTTATAATGAACTGAACCGGGAGGGTCTGACCCCCACCGGGATGCTCGACATCATATATCCCTATTACTTTCCCCGGCTGAAACAGGTTGAAGATGATTACGAGGTAAGGATCAGGGATCTTGAGACGTTCCGGATCATCGCCGCGAAATACGGAGAACTGCAGAAATTTCTTGCCGATTTCACGCTGGAGCCACCCTCAAACCGGTACCAGCAGCAAAACACTCCCCTGGTCAATTTGGATGAAAAACCGGTGGTGGTTTCCACGATCCATTCCGCCAAGGGACTTGAATGGCACACGGTTTTCATGCCGCATGTTCTGGACGGGTTGCTGCCGTCGGTCAGGTCGATGGAGACACTCCAGGAGTTGGAGGAGGAGCGGAGGCTGTTCTATGTGGCGTCGAGCCGCGCCAGGGAAAACCTGTACCTTACCATGCCCGCCTACATAGCCTCCTGGAATGCCGTTTTCAACCGTCCCTCCCGGTTTTTGGCGGAAGTCGGCCAGGAGAAGTATGATTTCGAATGACCGGTTGCAATGCCCCATGGTCTGAACGGGTGAGTAGGAATCGGTTTTTCATAACCGTAATGCCAGACAGAAGGATGCCTGCCACAATCAGGATCAAATAGGTACCCATTTCAGACCGAACAAATGAACAAGACACTAAGGGTATTACTGAAGCAGTAGGGATTATTTCTGATCCTGAAATCCGGAATCAGGTTTCCGAATGTAAATTTTCCCCAGGTCAATTGTCGTCAACCACTCTGCCAGATCCTGAAATATGGGAGTCAACCTGCGGGTGACCTTTATAATAGACCGCACCACTGCCTGAAATAGATACCTCCAGCGAGTCGGATACATTCACATAAACCCTGCCCGATCCGGAGACCTTGACATTGCACTCTTTCGCCTGTAAATCATACAAACTGACCATTCCCGACCCGCTGACCTCCAACCCGGCAAAGTCAGCATTGCCATCAATTTCCACTTTCCCGGAACCCGAAACTGTTATGCCGATTGTTTCCGTATCCTGCGATGAGCAAATGGCTCCCGAACCGGAGACCACCATATCCACATCGCCGGAAGTGAAGAATCCCGTTGTGATCTTCCCCGAGCCGCTTATATCAAGGTCCTTTATGACAGGCATGACAACATAAATCTTCATCGGAAGGGTATTGTTCAGATTGTGAACTCCCTTAACCCAAATTTCCAGCCTGCCCCGGGACACCCCCGTTTTAATGTAGGGTAGAAGATTGCTTTCCGCTTCCACTGAAACATTAAAGTCATCGCCGCGGGTGATAAGAACGATAAACTCCCCACTTGAAATCACCCCGTCAAAATGTGCAACATTCCGGGTTTCGCTTGTCAGAATCCCGTTTCCGTGAAGAAAAATCTCATCGCAGCCGGCGAAGATGAATCCCAGGGCAACTGCTACGCTCAGGAGAGATAATTTCATTTTCATAGTTCCAAATTATTATTTTATTCTATTCATTATTTGATGCAGATGTAATTGGCTCCGCAGGACCTGTTTTTTCACTCGTGTATATGCTATTTAATATATTGTATTATAAGCAGATATTGCTGGCATGCCTGATCGGTTCTTCAAGCCCATGGAACTCACATGGAGCAAATGTCCATCCCCTTTTGTGGTCGCAGCACCATGCCCGTTTCATGTGGCCAGTCATCCCGGCCGGTGCATACTGTCTGCCTGGATACTGCCCGGTTGAAACGTGTTGATACCTCCTCATTATTTTGAATCTTCCGCCTGTATGACGAACGTCCCTGGTTAATGTTACAACAAATTCCAACTGTTTTCAGGCTTACCCGTGGAACGGGAATTGATGCCATCCTGCCGGACACCGGGAATCCCAACGGAGCCGGTTTGAATTGCGGGAGCTTCAGTCCATAAGGAGTTGGCTATTTCCGGGGTTTTCAACCCTGATCCAATCAAGATCAGCAGGCGAAAAAAGAAGCCTTTTCATCATGCGGTTTCTTATTCGTAGTACCCATTGCAGCAATGTTTTATCCGTCTTGCAAGAGGTCTCTTAGCAAGTGACCGACCGTTATTTTGCTGCAACAAATTGTCTCTGATAAAGATATGTCACCGGGCATCGTGGCCAAATGGATCATGATTAAGCGCGAAGCAGGTTTTTATGGTTTTTGATCCGGCTTGCCCGGTCAATGGCCGGCCGGCACATTACTTTGCCAATCAGCTGAAATTGCTGATGCCGGATCTGGATATTACCCGGTCGGGCATCGGGGCACAAGGGGAATCACCCGCAACGGCGCATGGATGTGTTCCGTAATGGAACATCATTTCTTTCTGATAGCATAAAATATTGCACCTGTTATTCCGACCATCAAACCCGGAACACAAACCAGAAATGTCAAACCCATGGCGAGACCCTCACTGATAAGCTCGGTTTTGTCTATTTTATCAAGTATGATAATAATGAGCCATTCCAGCAACAGAATGCCGATACATACCAAGGCCAGGATTGTATAGTTCATCGCTTTTTTCCATGGATGTACCATTGCATAGATGAGAAGCATAATCCCGGCCAAAAGCATTGCAATCATCGGCAGGTTATCGCTGACGCCCACGCACGATGAAACAATAATAAGCACGGCTGAAATAATGAAAAGATAAATGGTTTTTTTTAAGTGCGTTGCATCGAAAAGAGAGGCAAAATGCTTTTTCATGGAGCACGATATTTAATGATGTTACTATCGCATAGATTATGCGTCAGGTCAGTTTTGGTATTTCCTCAGAATGATTGTGATATCAAATGTTATAACTATGAAACCTGTGGGCTTTAACTTATCCTATGAAGAAATGGAATTTTTCATGATTAACAGCGATGTTTTTTCAGGTTCTGTATCTCTGTTGTAATTCATCTTTAATAAAGGCGACTGTTTGAATTACCAAATAACAGGTCATGGATGAAGTGAAGGTCCTCTTGGTTCGGTGTATACGTCTTTTCAAAGTTGTAGGGAGTTCAACTGGCTGTAATAATTTGAATTACTTTATTTGCCATGAAACTAATGATGGAACATGGTATTATCCATTTTATTGCTGACCAATTCCCCGGAAAAGTTTCCAGCTGCCGTCTTCCTGTTTTTTCCAGACATTCATTCCGCGCATGTCAAATAAAACCGTATCCTGTTTGTCGTTGGTAATCCATTTTTGCTTTAAATGTCCGGTTGAAACGGCATAATTCTGATCTGCTATCACTTCAATGGTTTCATATTCGACATCTTCAACTGAATATTTATCGAATACGTTTGTAAAATCTTCAGGACACTGTTCTTTTGTACTTGCCATGTCCGCACTGAACATGTTAATATATCCTTCATCAAGAAAATACATGACAGAGTCAAGATCCTCATTGTCCCAGGCTTCCAGATATAACCTGGTATTCTGGGAGATTTCTTCTTTCACCTTTGCTTGGTACTCTTCTGAAGTTGAATCGATTTGTTTAGATTGCTGACAGGATGCAAACGCAATCACAACCAGCAAGCAGATTGTTTTTTTCATGATGTGTGGTTTTAGTTAATGCTGTATTTTATTTTGCTGAAAATTATTAACCTGACTCAGCTTATTATCAATTATAGCAAATTATTCATTAAGATCCTGCGTTTTAGGTGAATCTTTTTGATATTCCGCATGATGGGGAATTCCGCTTTTCCCTGGTACTCGTCCGCCAGGATGTCCTTGCGTTTTACCGGCTGGCTGAAAAAGGTTCTCAAATACTACGGTTTGACCCTGGATTAGCCCGGTTGTACGCTATCACGGGGATTCCCGCGACAGCAAACAGAATAATCAGTTTGGTTAAGCCGCGATCAGGTATTTCCGCACTGTTCATCCGTGAATTTTTCGTTTGAACTTGGGACATCAATGGAAACATATCGGAAGGTAAAACGGCAGGAAGTGGGTTTCGCTGTAAAGGGCTCCTGTTCTTTTCAGTTGCGCTGGTCAATAAAATGCCGTTGGCGGGATCTGTTGGGTCTTTCCGACTGGTCCGGAAAATGACCAAACCTGCAAAAAGCAGTAAGCAAGCGAAAACCACATGCCCGATCCTCTTGATTCCAATACCGGCCGGCCCTCAATGAGATTGTTATGCCGGTCGCGGTCACTTTCAGGCAGGCGGTGCCGGCATTAAGCCGTATCACTCAGAACCTGTGTTTTTCGGCGTTTGGGTTCCAAAGTTGGTCATTCCTGAAGATTCATCTCACCTCTGATCCCGCAGGCCGGAAGGGGGAGCGATGCCTTCACCCGGGAAAGAGCCTCGGCGGTTTGAATGTGTGATTAAGAAGCGAAATATTCAGTTGCTTTCCTATTCCCCTGTCATAAACTCTGATGCCGGCTGAGTCGTTGGTATTAAATCATCTTCTTATGGTCGCATCCGAAATGCTCATTTCGGTGGGGGCCTGCTTATATTCATATTTTCTCTATATTAGCTTAACTAAGCTGACCGGCTCAGATTCTTGGAGTGACCGAAAGGAATAATTAACCATCCCTGAAAATGTGGACAAAAGGTAATCTTGCGGTAAAATGTAATATTCCGCTGGTTTTCAAATTTTTTATTCTTTTCTGCGTACTGGTCTCTTTTATGCCGGCGGGGGTTCATGGCATTCCGGAATCCGGCATCCGACAGGGAAGACCCTTCATCCGGAATTATACGATGGAAGAATACCGCGCCCAGCAGCAGAACTGGTCCATTGCTGAGGACCGGCAGGGCTTGATCATGTTCGGGAACAACGGGGGCTTGCTGTTGTTTGACGGCCATACCTGGGAACTTATGAAACTTCCGGTCATGCGGGGAATGGTATTGGACAATTCGGGCAGGATATTCATGGGAATGGAAAATAACCTGGGCTATTTGGATGCCGATTCATCAGGCCATTACCGGTTCCATTCCCTGAAATTCCTCCTTCCTGAGAAATACCGGGATCTTACGCCGGTTTATTCCCTGGGCATCCTGGATGAAAAGGTGATTTTCCAGACCAACGAGTACCTTTTCATCTACAGTGAAGGGCAGTTCAGGATCATTCCCGCCCGCTCGGAGTTTCGCGGCGCATTTAAGGTACGAAACAGATATTATGTCAGGGATACCAGGGAGGGCATTCTATATCTCGAGAATGACACCCTGAAACTGCTCGAGGGCAGTGACAGGTTTGGAGACGAACGCATTTACGCTATGCTTCCCTATGGGAAGGAAGATATTCTGATCATCACCAAGACAAGGGGATTATGGGTATATTCCCCCCGGGATCCGCATCAATATTACCTTCCGGAAGGGTTCGGGCAGCTGAACGCTTTTCTTGCTGTCAACTGGCCGTATTGCGGCATTGTCCTTCCCGACGGCACTTATGCCGTGGGCACCATTACGGCCGGAATTGTTGTCTTTTCAGCCGATGGCACGATCAGGAATCTCTTCGATAAGAAAGCTGGTCTTTACGACAATACGGTTTACAATCTATACTGCGATAAAAACAGGAATCTTTGGGCAGCTCTTGACAATGGGATCAGCCGTATAGATTACGAACTTCCCTTTGTTCATTATACAGAACAGGAAGGACTGCTGGGATCCGTTCTTTTCGTAAAATACTTCCGGGAGCAGTTGTTTATTGGCACCGGTCAGTACCTGCACATGCAGAAGCCTGATGGTTCCTTCGGGATTGCTTCCGGGACCTATGGGCAGAGCTTCGACCTGACAGAAGCAAAGAACACCCTGTTGCTGGCCCAAAATCCGGGAATCTATGAAGTCAGGGGAGACCAGGCTTTTCTCATTCCTCATTCCGACAGGATAACAACAACCTGTTTCGGAACCCTGAACAACCATCCGGAATACCTCCTTGCGGGCGGAGACAACGGATTCGGGCTGATCCGGTTCAATGGCCATGCATGGGAGTTTAAATGCTTTATGAAAGGTTTTAACTTTCCGGTTTATGCGATATGGCAAGATCCTTCAGGTGATTTCTGGACATCCTCTCTTACCAGTCTTTACAAGGTCAGGTTAAATGAGGCGTTAGACAGTGTGGTTTACTGGAAGGAATACCCTGCAGGCAGGGGGCTGCCCTGTGAGAACGGATTTCCGTACCGTCTGAATTCGGGGGAGGTGGTCATCAGTACAGAAGCAGGCTTGTTCCGGTATATGGCTGAAGCAGACAGTTTTGTCAGACATCCGGATTTTCCGATGATCACCGGGAAGGTAAACCCGTTTATGCAGCAACCCGACGGAGATATCTGGTTTGAGGAATCGATGGGTGATTTCAACTACCACAAAGGAGTACTGAGATTTAAAAACGGAAAGTTCGAAGCCTTCAAAACGCCATTTTTAAAATTTAACAATACCAACTGCAATGAAAGCCCGCCCAATATTTGCGTCCTGCCTGACGGAACGGTCTATTTCGGGACCAACATGGGTTTAATAAAATATCTGCCGGAAGAAGACCGGGGGTTAAGCCGCTCTTTTAATACCCTGATAAGAAAGGTGTTCGTAAAGGATTCTTTGCTCTTCGGGGGAAATTCGCCAAATCCCGGTTTGCCGGGAAATCCGGCGGAAATAAAAATCCCCTGGTCATACAATGATGTGACATTTTACTATTCGGCCACATTTTTTGAAGATGCCGAAAAGAATCAATTCAGCTACAGGCTTTCGGGAATGGATACCGTTTGGTCAAGCTGGGTAAATGACCAAAAAAAGGAGTACACCAACCTTCGTGAAGGCAATTACACCTTTGAAGTGAAATCGAGAAACCTGTATCTTGAGGAAGGGAATATTGCAGCGTACCGGTTTACCATTCTGGCTCCCTGGCACCGGCAATGGTGGGCCTACCTGGCCTATCTCCTTTTGGGCGGACTGGTATTCTCCGGACTTCTCCAGGTCCGGACCCGGAACCTGAGATTGCAGCGTTTAGCGCTTGAAAAAACAGTCAGGGAGCGGACGAATGAGATCAGGGAGCAGAAAAAAAATGTGGAAAAACTGAGCAACATCGGCAGGGACATCACCTCTTCCCTTTCCATCGAGAACATCATTAAAACGGTCTATGAAAATGTCAATACGCTGATGGACGCCACCGTTTTTACGATCGGCCTCCATCAACCGGAGCGCAATTCCCTGGAATTTCCGGCAGCTATTGAAAAGGGAGTGCTGCTTCCCGCATTTTCCATTCCTCTGAGCCAGGAGGACCGGCTGGCTGTGTGGGCCTTCAACAACCGGCAGGAGGTGGTGATCAACGATTACGCAACGGATTACAGTAAGTATACGGGGCACCTGTCGGCACCCATTGCCGGTGATACCCCTGAATCCATCCTTTACCTGCCTTTGTGGAACAAGGACCAGGTAATCGGCGTCATAAGTGCCCAGAGTTTCAGGAAAAATGCCTATACCGATTACCATTTGAATATGCTCAGGAATCTGGCCACCTACAGTGCAATAGCCCTGGAAAATGCCGATGCTTACCGTCACCTGGCCGAACTGCTCGATGAACTCCGCGCTGCCCAGAACCTCCTGGTCACCCAGTCAAAGCTTACTGCCCTGGGGGAACTCACCGCCGGCATTGCCCATGAAATCCAGAATCCGCTGAATTTTGTAAACAATTTCTCCGAAACCAGCTCTGAACTGATGAATGAAATGGAGAAGGAACTGGAAAAAGGCAACCTGGAGGAAGCTGGTTATCTCATGGGTGATATCAGGCAGAATCTGGAAAAGATCAATTACCATGGTAAACGGGCAGATTCCATCGTGAAAAACATGCTCCGTCATTCCTTAGCTTCCACCGGTCAAAAACAACTGACCGACATCAACAATCTCTGCGATGAATTCTTCCGCCTGGCCTACCACGGACTCCGGGCCAGGGACAAATCGTTCAGCGCCACTATGAAAACCAGTTTTGATCCCGTTCTGGGAAAAGCCAATATCGTGCCGCAGGACATAGGCCGGGTGATCCTGAACCTGATCACCAACGCCTTCTTTGCCGTCAATGAAATGCAAAAGAGCAATCTGAAGGATTATGAGCCAACGGTCTGGCTCGGTACGAAAAAGATAAACGGAAGAATAGAAATTTCCGTTAGGGATAACGGAACCGGAATACCTAAGGAAATACGGGATAAGGTATTTCAGCCGTTTTTCACCACCAAACCGGCAGGCGAAGGTACAGGCCTCGGATTGTCATTGAGTTACGATATTGTCACCAAAGGGCATGGCGGAGAAATAAAACTGGAGTCTGAGGAAGGAAAAGGTTCCGTGTTCGTGGTGCAAATACCGGTTTGATAAGCTTGGTTCAATGGAAAAGCGCCTGAATGTATTGATTTCAAGCGCTTCAGT
>JAEAME010001411.1_pt1 | contig 16911 bp, 22 predicted proteins | sample 8958731 | NCBI WGS metagenome assembly JAEAME01 (sample SAMN16933194, study PRJNA681113) | bioreactor sludge metagenome | isolation source: anerobic bioreactor sludge (Control) | place: India:Bengaluru | collected 2018-10-24 | reverse complement strand
GGCAGCCCCGGCTGCAGCCCCTCTGTATTTCGACGGCGGCCCGGTCGTGTATTACCTCTATGTAGGGCACTACCGGACGGGTCACCGGCCTGAGCTTGTCGGCCACCACCTTCAGGATAGCAGCGGGAGCCCCGCCGTCAATGGGGCGGATCGGGGCCGGAGTGCCGTCCTCCCGGTATGATACGGAGTAAAAGCGGGGGACATATATTCCGGGCAGCTTAGCCAGATTGCTAAGCAGTGCATCCCTGTTGTCCCTGTGCAGCCGCACCATATCCAGTATTTCCTCCAGCACGCCTTCAGCTTCGCCCGTAAAGAAAACATCGATGAAGTCCGAGAGCGGCTCCGGGTTCATGGCGCAGCTGCCGCCGGCCAAGATCAGTGGATATGTGCCGTCGCGCCGGCTGCTGAATACCGGGATGCCGGCCAGGTCCAGCATATTGAGGACGGTTGTATAACTCAGTTCATAGCCAAGCGAAAAGCCGATGATATCGAAATCACGCAGCTGCCGCCCGGTCTCAAGGCTGCAGAGCGAACGGTTGTGCCGGCGCAGAGCCTGCTCCATATCGATCCAAGGCGCGTAAACACGCTCGGCCAGCACACCCGGGACACCGTTGATTATCTCGTAGAGGATGGGTATGGCCATATTGGACATGCCCACTTCATATATATCGGGGAAGGCCAATGCCACGCGCAGATCGGCTGTTTCCCAGTCGCCGGGCAGGGAGTTCCATTCTCCGCCCGTATAACGGGCGGGTTTTATGATCCCCTGTAATACTTTATCGTCCATCTGCATCATCGGGATGAGACTTCAATTATAACCGCCGTTATGGCATGCCACAAAGGCGACAGACAGTAAAGAGGGATTGCGGAATGTGTTCGAATACGGATTTTACCGTTGACACGTGCGGGTTAGAAAGAGTATAAAGTAAACTGTTTAAGGCGGGGGCAGGTGTAGATAAAGGGGAGAACAAACGAGGATGGCAAAGAAAGCTGATAAGAGCAGGGCCAGACAGACAGTGATGAAAGCCATCGGGAACAGCCCTGCGCCCGGGAAGAGCAGATCTGTAAAAAGGCGCTTGCCCCGGGGCAAACAGGAGCCGGCGGGGGGACAGATGACGGCGATGCTGGGCGGCCTGTCTGACGGTATCTGTATCTTCGATAAAACAGGCGTGATCACTTATTGCAATGCAGGTTTTTCCGCCGTCAGCGGTCTGCCGTTGAGGAAGTTGACCGGACACAAACTCAGAAAGAACGCTCTGTGGGGAGAGCCTGGAAAAGAAGATGAATTCCGGGAGCTGTGGCGCAAAGCCAGGCAAGCCGGCCGGCAGATCGAAGTGCGTGCACTGCCTGTAGCCAGGCCGGGACAGGCAGCCCGGTTCTGGGATTTAAAGCTAATGCCGTATCTGTCAAAGAAGAAACGATTTGAGGGCATGAACCTGCAGATCAGGGAAGTGACTGAAGAAGCCTGTCTGAGGAATAAAGAACGCCTGCTGACGGACTACTACGCAGCTGCATTGATGCATGAGTCGGTTCAACCGCTGCTGAACGACCTGGTAGGATTGCTCAAAGACTACAGCCGCTGTCCGTTCATAGAGATAGTAATAGCTGATATTTACGGAAACAGGACGCTTAAAGCCATGACCGGGCAGAGCCCGGGACTATGGGATACCAATAAGGCGGTCTCCCAGCCAGCCGTCGAAATGCTCTTCAGCGAAGCAGGGTCTGAGTTGTCCTGCGGCGAGAAAGGATCCCTTTGTTTAAATGACACGCTTGCAGTGGTTAATAGCCTGGTGGGCAGCCTGAGAAGGCTGGTAAACGATGCAATCAATTCATACGGCTGCAAGTCACTGGCACTGGTGCCCGTCACTCTGGCGGAAAAAATAACGGGATATATACTGCTGGCCAGCCCGGACTCCGGCGTGATAACGCCGAATATGGTAGACACGGTTGAGGCGGTTTCAGGCCATCTCCAGATTATCATTGAACATGCCGAACTGAAGGATGAGGTGCGCAGGCAGCGGCAGGGATTGCTGAAACAGATGCACGAGCGGGCGGCACATCTGGAAGCGTTAAGTGAAAGGTTGAAACTAGAATCTGCTGAACGCAAGAAAGCACAGGATGAGATGCGAATTCAAAGAGACCTGGCCGTGGCACTCAATGGCATTGAAAACCTTGACGAGGCCTTGAGGCTATGCCTGGATACCGCAATCGCAGTCTCCGGCATGGACTGTGGAGGTATCTATCTGGCCGATCACGTAGCCGGAGGATTTCACCTGGCGGTTTCAAGAGGTTTATCGGATGATTTCGTGAAGCAGGTTACCTATTATAATGATTCGGAGCCGAATGCCCTTGTCATCAGATATGGCGTACCGGTTTATTCCACATACGACGAAGTAGAGACAGCGACCGACCAGGTACGTCGGGAGGAGGGATTAAAGGGCCTGGGTGTTATACCGGTTGTACACGACGGCAGGGCTGTGGCCTGTCTTAATATAGCCTCCCATGTATTTGATGAGATACCCTTTAACGCTCGCAGTGTTGTCGAGGCCATTGCGGCGGACCTTGGCACATTCATTGCTCACATAGTGGACAGGGAAGCTTTGAAGGAGAGCGAAGAACGTTACCACGCTCTTTTTTTCGGGACAACCAATCCGATCCTGGTGAAGGACTTGGAGGGCAATTATATAGACGGCAATGATGCCGCACTGGCTTTCCTCGAGTGTACCCGCGAGGAGTTTCTGGCTATGAATGTGAAAAACACCCTGCCTCCTTACCTTGACGAGGAATGGTATACCAACCTGCGCAAAATATGGGAGACGGGCGGGACGGTTGAAAGAGATTACTATGTCTGGGGCAAGATAAAGGTGCTGGAGCTTACGCTCACACCTCTGCAGCTGCGCGGCCGCAAGATCGTATTCGGTATAGGACGTGACGTTACGGAGAGGAAAAAAGCCGAGAAGGAGATACGGGAATCGGAGGAGAAATACCGGCTGCTGGTGGAGAGCGCCAATGAGGCCATTGCTGTTGTGCAGGACTCAACCGTTAAATACGTCAATGACAGGACGTTTGAAATAATGCTCCACACCAGGGAGGATTTCCTGTCCAGGCCTTTCATAGAGTTCATTCATCCGGACGATAAGCAAATGGTCATGGGATATTACACGGCCTGGGTGAACCACGAGAGGGTCCCTTCCCTGTATCCATTCAGGTTTGTCGACAAGGATGGGTCGATAAAATGGGCGGAGATAAGGGCTACAACTTTTAAGTGGGAAGGCAGACCGGCCGTCCTGGTGCTGATGACCGATATTACCGAGAGGCAAAGGGCCGCCGAGGCATTAAAGCAGAGTGAGGAAAGGTACCGCCTGCTGGCGGAGAATTCCCTGGACGTGATATGGACAGTCGGCCTGGATTTGAAACCTGTCTATATCAGTCCATCAATTGAGCTGTATACGGGTCTTAAAGCAGACGAGGTAATACGTTTGATTACACAGGGAGACGAGTATATAGGCGGGCTGGGAATGGACGGCAGGGATGCCGAGCGACAGCAGGCTGCCATGAGGTCTCTATTGGAAGGAGAGGCCGAGGTGCAGGTCATAGAATATAAAGTAAAGGCCCGTGATGGGAGAAGCTACTGGGCATCTGAGAAAATGAGTATTTTGCGCGATGACGAAGGGAGGGTAAAAGGCATAATGGGGGTAACCAGGGACATCACCGAGCAGAAGAAAGTGACTGAAAATCTTATCGTCGCCGACAGGCTCGTCTCCCTGGGTGAGATGGCAGGTGGCTTGGCACATGAGATCAACAATCCCCTGACCGCAGTTATGGGCTTCGCCTACCTGTTGCAGCAGAATCCTGCCACACCTCCTGAGATAAAAGAAGACGTGGAGTCCATTTACAGGGAGAGCAAGCGGGCGGCCGAAGTAGTTAAAAATTTCCTGGCTTTTTCGCGGGGCCAGAAAGCCGAGAAAACGGCCGAATATATAAATGTCATGATCGAGAATGTGCTCAATCTAAGGCAGACTAGGCTGCAGAAAGAGAATATCGAAGTTCAGCTGGACCTGTCTGAAAGTCTGCCATCGGTCTACTGCGACGCGGCGCAGATTCAGCAATGTCTGCTGAATATCATATTGAATGCCGAATATTTCATGTACCAGACCTATCAGCGGGGAACCATCACCATCAGCACCCGCCTGTCGGGAGGCAATATCATACTTTCCATTGCCGATGACGGTCCTGGGATAGCACCCGAGAAGTTGGATCATATCTTCGATCCTTTCTATACCACCAAGCAGTCCGGGGAAGGCACGGGCCTGGGATTGAGCATCTGCCACAGCATAATCCGCGATCACGGCGGCAAAATTTTTGTCGAAAGCGCGCCAGGTAAAGGAGCTGCTTTTACCATTGAGCTTCCGGCCGGGCAGCAGGGGCTGGCCCTGCTGTAAATCAGCTATTGCTTGGTCATGCAACCGTTATAGACATTATCGATAATGATGGCGGCCTCTTGTGCAGCAACACGGTCGCTCACCGGCCTGCCCTCGAAGGCCGCCTCTGCCAGCGCAACGCTGTAATTGAGAGCGCCGTATGTCTTCAATCCGCGATTTTCAAGCTCCTGCTCGGTGCGGGCCGCAATGGCATCGGATGTTACCTTATTAATAATAGCGCCCACGCGACTGATGCCCATTCCCTGAGCCATCTGAGTGATGCGCCCGGCCAGGATTATCGACTCGAGCGACGGTTCCACCACGGCCAGGATCGTATCGGCCTGTCTCTCCACGCCGCGGCCGAAGCTCTCAACTCCGGCCTCCATGTCCAGAATCAGCACTTCATCTTCTTTCAGTTCGAGCTTCTCGACTATCTGGCGAGCTGTGTCCGCCAGCGAGCAGGCGCAGCCCTGGAAGGGATCGAGTATCTTTCCCACTGCCATAAAACGTATGCCGTCCGCCGCCGACATAAATCCGGCAGGTATGTCGTCCATGGAGAATCGCTCTCGTAGCGAGAACATCCCGTCTTGATCAAACAGCCTGCTGAGCGCTTGAGGCTCGTCCCGGATTCCCAGCATCCTGCCGAGGCCGGGATTGGACTCATCGGAGTCGATAACTATAACCCTGCGCCCGGCCGCTTTAAGCGCCAGCGCCAGCAACGCGACTACCGTGGTCTTACCTGATCCCCCTTTACCACAGACCGCAATCTTGCTCACGGCCGATGCGCGAGGTATGCTTGTCTTCATATATTCCCGTATTTTCCTGGAGGCCTCCACTTTTTCTTCAGATGTCCTGGCATAACACAGCCCGCAATCGATGCAGGCGTCGTCTTCGTAGTACGGCGCCCCCAGGGGGCAATGGAATAGTCCCATAAAAAAATCCGTTCCCGCCAGGCAGTGGCCGGCCTGCACGGGCCTAATATATGCTCAGCGTCTCCGGCACGTGTTCCACCGGCCGCACGAGTTTCATGCTGCGGGCGCCCGACTTGCAGGTTATATTGCAGCTGCCGCATCCCCTGCATATCTCGGGATCAGTGAATGATCTTTCGCCCTCCAACCCATCATAGTTTTTCATGGAAACCGCCTGAAACTGGCATCTTTCCACGCAGACCTTGCAGCCTTTGCATGTGGCTGGATCGACCACCGAGATAAAACGGCTTTTCTGGGCAATTTTTATGGCAAGGCAGCAGCAGTAATGGCAGTTGCAGAGAAGCTGGGTTACCTCGCGCTGGTTGACCGTCACATGTACGGCAGGCTGCCTGTCGAATTTCTCGATAATGGAGATGGCTTCGTCGGCGGAGATCTTGCGGCCGGTTTTCCTGTCCAGATTGTACTCGGCGGTGCGGTCCAGCGTTATACATGACTCCTCGGACACGCCGCACCAGCGGTCGGTGTGTGACGCCTTGCAGCCGCAGCGCATTACCGCGATCAGGCTGCGGGATTTCAACAGTGCCGGCGCATTTTCGAAGGGCTGGACCCCCGGAATATCCTTAATGGAAGGCCAGCGCGGCACGACTCTGAACTCACCGGTATGGCCTGAAGGCAGGTTGGCGGCCGTGGGTTTAACCATCGGCCCCTCGATGGAGCCCCACAGGTCATAATAAATCCGGCCCAGGCTCTCATCATAATTAGGATTGCCCAGCGCTGCGTCATGCAATTGCATAAAGGTGCGCGCCATAGCGGGGCCTTTCTTGGTGGGAAATACCAGGCCTTTTTCAAACAGCTCCCGAATATGCTGCCTGACCAGGGCTTTGTCCATTCCCAGCTTGCCCGCAAAGGTATCGGATACCTCCAGCGAACGCCCGGATGAAGGAGGCAAGTCTGGGTCGGGAAGTGCTGCCACAATCTTGATCTGCTCGGCATTGGCCAGGCAGGCCAGGATCCTGGGCATAGTCTCCCTGTCCCCGGGAAAGATCCTGTTGGCCATCTCAATATAGATCGGGTCCACCGGAAATTTGTTCTCTTCCACGCGGGATTTAAGCCTGGAAAATATTTCAAACGGGTCTGCCTGTCTTGTCATGTAGCGTCTCCTTATATTTTAAGGGATTGTTGATTAGTGACCATGTAATATTGTACAGCAAAATTCCCTCCTCCCGGCTGCGCGGGCCGAGGGAGCCCCCTGGTATTAAAGGTCCGGCCGGGGGTTGCCGCTTCAAATCACGTAGGTCAGCTATTGTTGACAGGAATTGAATTCGTATGTTAATATTTCCATTTGTTGCAAAGTTGCGCTAATATTCATTAGTTTAGCGCGGATTTTGCGTGACCTGGATCACAATCAAGCCGGCTGGTTGACCCGGGATGTGGGCCAGATCGGGAAGTAGTCCGGGGACAACTGGGTGGCTTTTTAATTTGCCGAAAATAGTGAATATGAATATAAGGAAGAGAATAGTATGCCGACAGTGAACCAACTGGTCAGGAAAGGCCGTCACAAGATGGCCAGGAAGACCAAGTCTCCCGCGTTGCAGGTGATCTACAACACCCTGAAGAACAAATCGAGAAAGGGTGTGTGCTCTCCGCAGAAACGCGGCGTATGCGTGCAGGTTAAAACCATGACACCGAAGAAGCCTAACTCGGCACTGCGCAAGATCGCCCGTGTGCGTCTGACAAATCACATCGAAGTCACGGCATATATACCCGGCGAGGGGCATAATCTTCAGGAACACTCGGTAGTTCTCATACGCGGCGGCAGGGTTAAAGACCTGCCGGGCGTCCGCTATCACATCATCCGCGGCACCCTCGATGCTGCGGGAGTCGAAAAACGCAGGCAGGGCAGAAGCAAGTACGGGGCTAAGGCTCCCAAGGCGCCTGTTGCGGCCAGCTAAATGTAACGGGAGATATTATGTCAAGGCGAGCCAAATTTGTAAACAGGGAAGTAGTTCCGGACCCGAAGTACGGAAGCCCGGTTGTTGCCAGGTTTATTAATAAAATAATGTATAAGGGCAAGAAATCCACTGCCCAGGGCATTGTCTACGATGCGTTCGATCGCATCAACAAGCAGATGAAGACAGAACCCCTCGGTATTTTTGAGCAGGCTATGAAAAATGCCACCCCCGCGCTACAGGTCAAATCAAGGCGAGTGGGCGGTGCTACATATCAGGTACCCATTGAGGTTAGCCCGGAGCGCGGCGAGTTCCTGGCCACCAAATGGATCATTACCTATGCCAGGGACCGCGGCGGAAGGTCGATGGCTGAAAAGCTGGCCGCAGAGCTGATGGACGCCGCCCAGGGACAGGGCAACTCCATCAAAAAGAAACAGGATACCCACAAGATGGCAGAGGCAAATAAGGCATTTGCGCATTATCGATGGTAACAGCAGGCGTTAAGGAATCCCGGCTTAAAACAGGCCAGGGTAACAATAAAGTGGCAAGATCGTTTCCCCTTGATAAGGTTCGGAACATCGGCATCATCGCCCATATCGATGCCGGTAAAACCACAACTTCCGAACGAATCCTTTTCTATACCGGCAGGACTTATAAGGTCGGTGAGGTACATGACGGCACGGCAGTCATGGATTGGATGGTGCAGGAGAGAGAGCGCGGCATAACCATAACTTCGGCCGCTACCACCTGCCACTGGAAAGAGCACCGCATTAATATCATCGACACCCCGGGACATGTTGATTTCACGGCTGAAGTTGAGCGCAGTCTACGCGTCCTCGACGGAGGCGTCGTGGTACTGGATGCCGTAGCCGGCGTGGAAGCTCAGTCGGAAACGGTCTGGCGCCAGGCCGACAGGTACGGTGTGCCCAGGATATGTTTTATTAATAAGATGGACAGGGTGGGCGCCGATTTCATGCGCACCATCCAGATGATAGAGGAACGGCTTAAGGCCAGGGCGGTAGCCATACAACTCCCGGTGGGCAAGGAAAACCTTTTCTCCGGCGTTGTCGATCTGATCACTAAAAAGGCCTGGATTTTCCCAGACGAAGTTTCGGAGGAGCCAACTGAAGCTGAGATTCCCACGGATATGAAGGATGAGGTCGCCGCTGCCAGGCACGATATGATAGAGAAGCTGGCTGAAAACGACGACCAGCTCATGCTTAAATACGTTGATAATCAGGAGATCGGCGAAGAAGATATTAAGGCCGCTGTCAGGCGGCTGACCGTAGCCAACAGGATTGTGCCCATAGTCTGCGGCACCGCTTTACGCAATAAAGGTATACAGCTGGTGCTGGATGCCGTAGTCGATTTCCTGCCGTCGCCGCTTGATAAGCCGGCGCTGAAAGTAATTGATACCGCTACAGGGCAGGAAGTTGCCCGCCCGGCCAGCGATGATGCCCCCTTTACCGCGCTCGCATTTAAAGTTGTATCCGATCCGTTTGTAGGCAGGCTGGTATATTTCAGGGTCTATTCGGGAAGCATCAAGGTGGGGGCGCAGATTTATAATGCCAGCAGGCAGAGCAGGGAACGCCTGGGCAGGCTGCTGCTCATGCATGCTAATAAACGCGAAGAGATAGACGAAGTGGACACCGGCAGCATAGCTGCCACGCTGGGATTGAAAAACACGTTCACAGGTGACACGCTTTGCGACGCAAGTCAACCCATTTTACTGGAGGATATCAAGTTTCCCGAACCGGTAATCCACATGGCGGTTGAACCTAAGAGCAAGGCCGATCAGGACAAACTGAGCGACGCGATGGGCAGGCTTTCGGAAGAGGACCCCACCTTCAAGGTCAAGACCAACGAAGAAACCGGACAAACACTTATTTCAGGCATGGGTGAGCTGCACCTGGAAGTATTGATCGACCGCATGATGAGGGAGTTCGGCGTACAGGTCAGGGTTGGCAAGCCGCAGGTAGCATATAAAGAGACAATCACGGTGCCGGTTGAGTCCGAGGGACGGTTCATCCGTCAGACAGGCGGACACGGCCAGTACGGCCATTGCTGGCTGCGCGTAGAGCCGGGCGAGCGCAACAGCGGGTTTAAATTTATCAATGAGGTGCGCGGCGGCGATATATCACGGCAATACATACCCGCCATTGAAGCTGGTGTCAGGGAAGCGCTGGATTCCGGCGGCGTCAGCGGATATCCGCTGGTTGATATAAAGGTAACGGTATTTGATGGAAGCGAACACGAGGTAGATTCATCGGAGATGGCTTTCAAAATGGCAGGCTCTATAGCACTGAAGGAGGGCGTGGCCAGGGCCAAACCGGTGGTTCTGGAACCAATTATGAGACTGGAGGCTGTGACTCCATCGTCCTTCATGGGTGATGTGATAGGCGATCTAAATTCAAGGCGCGGACAGATTCAGGGCATCGAGACGCACGGGGAGACCTGCGTTATACATTGTTACATTCCACTGGCCGAATCGTTCGGTTACGCGACCTCTTTACGGTCGTTGACCCAGGGTAGGGCAACTTATTCCATGGAGTTCCAACAGTACAACGAGGTACCGGCCGGCATTCTCGAAGAAATGTTAGCTAAATCGAAGGGTAGGTAAATGACCAAGCAGAAGATAAGAATAAAACTGAGAGGATACGATCACAGGCTGGTTGATCAGTCGGCCGGGCAGATAGTTGAGACTGCAATTAAATCGGGCGCCGAGGTGATCGGTCCGGTTCCCCTGCCCACGAGGATCGAAAAATTCTGCGTCATAAGGTCGCCGCATATCGACAAGGACTCGAGGGAGCAGTTCGAGATAAGGACTCACAAGAGGCTGATCGATATCGTCGGGCCGACAACCAAGACCATCGACGCTCTTACTCAACTTCAATTGCCGTCCGGCGTTGAGATCGATATTAGATTATAGGAATAGAGAAATGGCAGGCATACTCGGAAAGAAAATAGGAATGAAGCAACTGTACAGGGAGAACCTGGAGATAGCGGTTACTGCCATCGAGGCCGGACCATGCTGTATCACCCAGATCAAGACGGTGGAGAAAGACAAGTACAACGCTGTGCAGATCGGATTCGGTGAGGCAAAGAAACTGGGCAAGGCTGAGAAGGGGCATCTCAAGGAAAACGGGAACTACCGCTATCTGCGCGAGGTGCGCACGGATAATGTGAAGGATTACCAGGTCGGACAGAAAATAGACGCGGGAATGTTCAAGGCAGGCGACGTAGTGCAGGTCGAGGGCATTTCCAAGGGCAAAGGATTCGCCGGTGGAGTAAAACGATATCACTTCAAAGGCGGCCCCAAGACGCATGGACAGTCCGACAGGCATCGCGCCCCGGGCTCGGTAGGATCTACCACAACGCCGGGACGCGTGTTTAAAGGACTACGCATGGCCGGTCACATGGGCGCCCGCAAGGTAACGGCGCGCAATCTGGTCGTGGTCGAAGTCGACACGGCCAAGAACGTCTTACTGCTGAAAGGCACTGTTCCCGGCGCCAAGGGCGGGATATTGCTGATTGAAAAAGGATCATAAAAGGTTACTGCTGTGGATTTAGAAGTATTTGATTTGAAAGGCGAAAAGACCGGCAAGATAAAGGTCAGCGACTACGTGTTCGGCCAGGCCGTCAATGAAGCAGTCGTGCACCAGGCCCTGGTCAGGCAACTGGCAAACAGGAGACAGGGTACCGCTGACAGCCAAACCCGCTCTGACGTGAGCCGGAGCACTAAAAAGGCATATGCCCAGAAACATACCGGCCGGGCCAGGCGCGGCGGCGCGACCTCTCCGCTCCTTAAGGGCGGCGGTGTGGTTTTCGGACCGCATCCACGCAGCTACCGGCTGGACATGCCCAAGAAAATGCGCAGGCTTGCTCTGCGCAGCGTCCTTTCCGGCAAGGTCAGCGGCGGAGAGGTAAAAGTGCTTAAGAAGCTTGACCTGAAGGAGCCCAAAACCAGACTCATGTCCGATATGCTGGCAGCCCTGGGCGTTGAGGATACCGCCATCATCGGAGTGGCGCTGGGCAAGGACAATGTCACCAAAGCATGTTCCAATCTGCCGGGCGTCAAGACCACCATGGTTTCTATGCTAAATGTGGCGGACCTGCTCTCATACAAGACTCTGGTCCTGGATGTCGACGCTGTCCGTCGTATCGAAGAGATCTGGGATGTGAAAAAGGCAGCCAAGGCCAAGGAAAAGGCGGGATAAGTAGCCGAGAGGTTTATATATAAGATGAATTTATTTGAGGTATTACGCAGGCCGCTGGTGACAGAGAAGAGCACCAGGCTCTCAGAGCGAAATAAATACGTATTTGAAGTGGACAGGAGGTCTACCAAGGACCAGGTCAGACTGGCGGTTGAGAAGGCCTTTAAAGTGGACGTCGTCAGCGTAAATATTGTCAAGGTGCCAGGCGAGACTAAAAGGCTGGGCCGGAGGGAAATCAGCCGGCCTGCCTGGAAAAAGGCTATAGTGACGCTCAAAGAAGGGGACAAGATCCAGTTCTTTGAGGGAGTCTAAGATAACAGGAGTATAAATTGGGTTCTGTTATAAAGAAACGCAAAAAGAAGATGGCGAAGCACAAGCATCGGAAGCTGCTGAGAAAGAACCGATGGCAACGACGCCACTCTTAAAGCAGGAGTAGTTAGATTTGGCTTTAAAGACATTTCGCCCTACGTCCCCCGGGCGCCGTGGAATGGTCAAGATATCGTTCGACGATATCACCAAGACGGTACCGGAAAAGGCCCTGTTGGTTCCGCAGAAAAGGAAGGCGGGACGCAACAGCAGGGGTGTGATCACCACGCGTCACAGGGGAGGTGGCGCCAAGAGAAAGACACGTATAATCGATTTTAAGAGGGATAAGCTGGGAGTACCGGGCCGTGTCGCTGCTATTGAATATGACCCGGGAAGGTCCGCCCGCATAGCCCTGATTTATTACGCCGACGGTGACAAGCGCTACATGCTGTGCCCGCTGGGACTGAGTGTTGGCGATACTATACTTGCCAGCGACAGCGCCGAGATAAAGCCGGGCAATAGCCTGCCGCTGGGAAACATACCGGCCGGCACGACGGTACACAATCTGGAATTCGAACCCAATAAGGGCGGCCAGATAGTGCGCAGCGCCGGGGCTGGAGCCCAGGTGCTTGGCCGGGAAGACAGGTATTCCACTGTTCGTCTGCCGTCGGGCGAGGTCCGCCGCTTTATGAACGATTGCCGGGCCACCATCGGGCAGGTCGGGAACCTGGATCATCAGAATATAAAATCAGGCAAGGCCGGTCGAACCCGTCTGCTGGGACGCCGTCCCAAGGTCAGAGGCTCAGCCATGACCCCGCGCGACCACCCCCACGGCGGCGGTGAAGGCAGGGCGCCGCGCGGTATGGCGCCTAAGACGCCGCAGGGCAAACCCGCCCTGGGACACAGAACCCGCGTGGGTAAGGCGTCCGATAAATTGATTGTAAGGCGCCGCTACGCAGCTAAATAAAGAGGTAAATTAAGAATGTCACGTTCAGCGAGAAAGGGCCCATACTGTCATCCCAAGCTGCTGAAAAAAATCGAAGCGCTCAATAAGAAGGGAGACAAGCAGGTTATCAAGACCTGGGCGAGGTCTTCCACCATCATGCCCGAGATGATCGGACACACCATCGGTGTGCATGACGGCAGACGGCATGTGCCCATTTTCATCACTGAAAATATGGTCGGCCATAAACTGGGCGAGTTTGCCATGACCCGCACCTTCCGCGGTCATGTAGGAAAGGCCACGGCTGCAGCGCCCGTGAAGAAGAAGGTATAAGCAGGTAAGAAATGAGAGTAGGAGCAGTTGCTAAAGATATAGGGATCCCTCCCCGCAAGATGAAACTTGTGGTGGATATGGTTCGGGGTAAGAAAGTCGAGGACGCCCTGAATATACTGAAATTCACGCCTACTCCTGCCGCCAAAGCCGTTGCCAAGGTGATTAAATCGGCTTCTTCCAATGCGGAGAACAATTTCCAGATGGACCCGGCCGAATTGAAAGTTGTATATATCACGGCTGACGAAGCCAGGACGCTGAAAAGGTATAGACCGCAGGCCAGAGGCCGGTTCAGCCCAATATTAAAGCGCGCAACGCATATCAAGGTTTTCGTCTCCGAGGAGGATAAATAAGTGGGACATAAAGTTCACCCCTACGGTTTCCGCATAGGGATCATACGTGGCTGGAAGGCGAAATGGTACGATGAAAAACATTACCTGGAAGCCATCCACGACGATTTAAAGTTGCGCAAAGAGATTAAACGCAGGCTGCGCGAGGGAGCGGTCGCCAGGGTTGAGATCGACCGTCAGGGAAACGACATAGTTGTGACTATTTTTACCGCCAGGCCGGGCATTGTGATCGGAAGAGGCGGCCAACGCGCCGAGGAACTGAGGTCCGAACTGGAAAAGATATGCGGCAAGAAGGTTAAACTGTCCATTAAGGAAGTGGAACAGCCCGAGACTGAGGCCGCTCTGGTGGCCCGCAACATCGCCGATTCACTGGAGCGCCGCGTGGCTTTCAGGCGCGCCATGAAACAGGCTGCCTTTAAGACCAGGCAGGCCGGGGCCAAGGGTATCAAAATCAGCTGCGCCGGCAGGCTGGGCGGCGCTGAAATAGCCAGGCGTGAGACCATTCACGACGGGCAATTACCGCTGCACACACTGTGCGCGGATATCGATTACGGCCTGGCCGAGGCCCATACCACCATGGGCAATATCGGCGTGAAAGTATGGATATATAAAGGCAACATTATCCCCGAAGTAAGGAGAGAAAGTGTTACAACCGAAACGAGTGAAGTATCGTAAGTGCCACCGCGGCCACCTGCGTGGTAAGGCACAATCCGGTAATACAATCAATTTCGGCGACTACGGAATGCAGGCCGAGGAAGCTCACTGGATTACAGCCAGGCAGATCGAAGCCGCACGCCGCGTTATCGTTCGTTATCTGCGCCGCGGCGGACAGGTATGGATACGGGTGTTCCCGGACAAGTCCGTTACCAAGAAGCCGGCCGAGACGCGTATGGGCAGCGGCAAGGGCGCCGTGGACCACTGGGTAGCCGTGGTAAAGCCCGGCAGAATCATGTTTGAGGTCGGCGGGATTAAAGAGAATCTGGCCAAAGAAGCGCTGAACCTGGCCGCCTACAAATTACCGATTAAAACAAGGTTTGTAGCTCGCGAGACTCTCAAGGAAGTGGTAAAAGGTGAAACTAACTGAAATCAGGGCGTTGGGTGACGCCGAACTGCAAAAAAAATTGGAGGAAGCTCACCAGGAGCTGTTTAACCTGCGCTTCAAGCTGGAGACCAGGCAATTGGTCAACCACCGTGAACTGCCCAAGGTCAGGAAAAAGATCGCCAGGATAAACACGATTATTCGCGAACGGGAGCTTGGCAAGAAGTAAAAATGGAAAAGAGCCGGAAATCCAGGATCGGTAAGGTCACTAGCAATAAGATGCAGAAGACGGTTGTCGTGCGCGTTGAGAACCTGCGCAGGCATCCTCTGTACCATAAGGTGGTCAGGCACTCCTCCAGTTTTAAAGTCCATGACGAGGAGAATAAATGCAACGTCGGGGACGTTGTCAGAATAGTTGAGACGCGGCCCCTTTCCAAAGATAAAAACTGGCGGGTCGTGGAGATAATACAAAAGGCAGATATAGTCGTTGCCTTAAAAGACGACCTGGCAGAGGAAAAGCAGGAGAGCTAAAGTGATCCAGCCTAATACCAGATTGAAAGTTGCGGACAACACCGGCGCGCGCCAGGTGATGTGCATCGGAGTACCGGGCGGCACACGCAGGCACTATGCATCTGTAGGTGATGTAATTACCTGCAGCGTCAAGCGTGCCATACCGGGCGGCGTGGTTAAGAAAGGCGATGTTGTCAAGGCCGTCATCGTCAGGATTGCACAGCATCATCACAGACCGGATGGTTCTTATGTGCGGTTCGATGATAACGCCGCTGTGATACTCGACGACAAAGGTAATCCCAAGGGTACCCGTATATTCGGACCGGTGGCAAGGGAATTGCGAGACAAGAATTTTATGAAGATTATTTCCCTGGCGCCCGAGGTGCTGTGATATGAAGATTCGTAAAAACGACAACGTTTTAATCATAAGCGGCAAGGATAAGGGTAAAAAGGGCAAGGTGCGAAAGGCGTTGCCCGATCAGAACAGCGTAATCGTTGAAGGTTTCAACCTGATCAAACGGCATTCCAAGACAAAGGGAAAAACAAGGCAGGCCGGTATCATCGAGCTGGAAGCGCCTATCGATGTCTCCAACGTGATGATTATCTGTAATAAATGCAACAAGCCGGCCCGTGTAGGATACCGGGAGCTAGAAGACGGCAACAGGGCCAGGTTCTGCCGCAGCTGTAATGAGATCATTGATTAAATTGAGGTAACCCGATAATGGCGAGGCTAAAAGAAAGATATAACAAAGAGATCGTGCCGCAGCTGATAAAGAAATTCGGCTATCGCAATGTGATGGAAGTGCCCAGGGTCAATAAGATCGTTCTTAACCTGGGTATGGGTGAATCATTGACCAACCCCAAGGCTATGGAAGCCGCGGAAAAAGATCTCACCACCATCGCCGGCCAGCATGCTGTGATCACCAAGGCAAAGAAGTCCATAGCTGCCTTCAAGCTGCGCGCTGGCACTCCCATCGGCATGATGGTAACGCTGCGCGACAAAAGGATGTATGAATTCCTGGACAAGCTTGTCAGCGTCGTCCTGCCCCGTATACGCGATTTCCAGGGTGTCTCACGAGACGCTTTCGATGGGCAGGGTAACTACACCCTGGGCATGAAAGAGCAGATCGTTTTCCCCGAGATTGAGTATGACAAGGTGGACAAGACCAGGGGCATTGAAATCACCATCGTCACATCGGCTAAAACGGATGAGGACGGCAGGCGCCTGCTCGAGGCCATCGGCATGCCGTTTAAGAAAAATTAGTAGGGTTAAATTATGGCGAAGTTATGCAAGATAAATAAGGCGAACCGGCCATCCAAGTACAAGGTGCAGCAGCATAACCGCTGCAGGCTGTGTGGAAGGCCGCGGGCATACATTCGTAAATTCGGCATATGCCGAATTTGTTTCCGCGCGCTGGCCCTCAACGGAGAGCTGCCGGGAGTACGGAAATCGAGCTGGTAATAAGATAGCGGAGTTGTTTATCAATGGTTACTGATCCTATTGCTGATTTGCTGACCCGGGTGCGTAATGCTGCCATGGCACGCCATGACAGCGTTAACGTCCCTGCATCCAAGATGAAGATCGCGGTTGCCAAAATTCTCAAGGATGAGGGCTTTATTTCCGATTTTTCCGTCGTGAAAGGCGAACCGCAGCGCATGATCAAAATCACACTTAAATATATTGATAAGCAGCCTGCTTTCATAGGCCTTGAGCGTGTCAGCAAGCCGGGACTCAGGGTGTATTCCGGTAAAAAAGAGATACCCAGAGTGTACGGCGGCCTCGGCATCGCCATTGTCTCCACCTCAAAAGGGTTGATGACCGGACAGGAGGCCTGGAAGAAAAATATAGGCGGCGAAGTGTTATGTTACGTATGGTAATTGAATTCAGTGAGGTGAACCCGTGTCACGTATAGGACGGAT
>JAEAME010001410.1_pt1 | contig 16925 bp, 17 predicted proteins | sample 8958731 | NCBI WGS metagenome assembly JAEAME01 (sample SAMN16933194, study PRJNA681113) | bioreactor sludge metagenome | isolation source: anerobic bioreactor sludge (Control) | place: India:Bengaluru | collected 2018-10-24 | reverse complement strand
ATCTACCATGGTTCCAATCATGGAAAAGAATCGGTACGTTTTAAAGTTCAATAAAATGCAAGTTCAGCTGCCAGATACTCGTTAAATAAAAACTAACACAGAAGAGCGCCAATCCCATCAGAATAATCGTGGACACCCACTTCTTTCTTTTCTGCAGAATAATCGTGGAATCGTGGACACCCACTTCCGATTAAGAAATCCTGGACACCCACTTCCGATTAACGCCTTTTTCTTCTTAACGATTGGGAAAACTTTCCGTTAACAGCTTTTATGGATTCCAGATACATTCACATCTCAATTCTGACCGCACGCTATTGAGGGCGGAATCCTGGCTGAGGGTTGGCAGGTCTACCCGCCTATCTGACAAGAAATCTTAACACCCACCTATTTCCCATTGTAAGAATTTTGGACACCCGCTCGATCCTGTCAACCTATCCGCCCAACTGCTGAAATACCACTGGAATGGAATTCTGGAACTGGAATTCTGGACACCCGCTTTATTCAATAGCTGGCACTCGCCTCTCAATAGGGGGAATCGTGGACACCCACTTTATTCGGGGAATCGTGGACACCCACTTTATTCGGGGAATCGTGGACACCCACTTTATTCGGGAATCTTCGGGAATCGTGGACACCCATTTTTATCCGGACAAGACAAGAGTCTTGGAAAAGCTTTGGAGCTTCATTTGAGCATGTCAGCCCAAGTGCTTATCTGGCGAAATTCCGTAATATAATCGCTGCCGCAAGCCGCCTGCAGTCAACTAACTAGTTTCTGTCGCGAAACTCGCTTTTCAGTTCCGAAGGAACGCGGCAACAAAGCCCAGGGTGAAACCCTGGGGACAGGGATAGGAAATTGGGCAAGCCCTGTAAGGGTGGCGCAAGTTGTTCAACCTATTGATTTTCTGCCCCGCCCCTTCAGGGCTCATGGAATCCCTTCTCCGACCCAGGGCTTACGCCCTGGGCTTTGCTGCCCCGCCCCTTTGGGGCTGGGAACGAGTTTCGCGACAGAAACTAACTACTGTTTTTTCTTGACGTTTGGGAGGATTTCCTATTAATAGTCTGAGGATAACCAGTTTCTAGACGCGGTCCGGCCTTTGGAAGGCGGTTTTTCTGTCACTCGACCGGCAGGCCTGAGCTATGAAGTGTCCCTACTGTGGATTTTTAAAAGACCGAGTCGTAGACTCCCGGGAAAGCCGGGACGGAGATTCCATTCGGCGCAGGCGTCAGTGTCTAAACTGCGCGCGCCGGTTCACCAGCTACGAACGCAGTGACGAAATACCATACATGGTTGTGAAAAAGGATGGGGGCCGGGAGAGGTTCGACAGGAACAAAATACTGAATGGGCTTCTAAAGGCTTGTGAAAAAAGGCCGGTCAGCCTGACGCAGCTGGAGAAAATCGTCGATAAGGTGGAACAAACCGTCCAGGAAAATCCGGAACGCGAGCTGGACTCCGTTACGATAGGAAAGATACTGCTTTCTGAACTGAGACGGATAGACAAAGTTGCCTACCTGCGATTTGCATCCGTTTACCTTGAATTCGAGGATGTCAGCGAGTTCATGACTGAAATCAACGAACTGTTCGAGAAAAAACAGTAAAAGAGCCCTCAGTTTCCAGATGCAAGGACTAAAAAGCGAAAACACCATTGTACGCCTTTTGCGGGAGCGGTATGGAGTGGCAAATCCTCTGATTCGGGAAGGGATTGGAGACGATGCTGCTGTAATCCGTCCAAGCAAAATCCGGGAGCATTTGGTGATTACGACGGATATGCTGGTTGAGGGGATCGATTTCCGCCGTGAATGGATTACGCCCCGCCGTTTGGGCTGCAAATCCATCGCCGTGAATATAAGCGATTTGGCTGCAATGGGAGCCCGTCCACTTTTTTTTACCGTGTCGCTGGCTGTGCCCTCAAACATTTCCAAGCGATGGATCTTGAGCTTCTACAACGGATTGACCGATCCGGACTATTCGGGAAAAACCTGTCTGATCGGGGGGGATTTTTCGCATACGAACGGAGGCATAACCATTTCCATAGCAGCCTTCGGAGAATCAATTCGCCGCAAGCTTCTCTATCGTAAAGGAGGCCGTGCAGGGGACTTTCTGTATGTTACTGGAACGCTGGGACGATCCGCTGCCGGCTTAAGGTTGCTTCAGAATGGCTGCGTCCATCCGCAGTCAATTGCGCAGAAGGAAGCGATACGCGCACATCTGTGTCCGAAAGCGCGGTGGGAAACCGGGATTTGGCTGGCGCAATGCGGCATGGCCCACTGCATGATGGACCTGAGCGATGGCCTCTCGATCGATCTCCACCGCATGTGTTCGGCAAGCCATGTTGGAGCCGAAATCCGAACGGAGGATCTTCCGATCCTACCGGAATCCCGTCATTGGGGCTGTGATCCTGTGGACATGGCTCTGCACGGCGGCGAAGATTTTGAGCTGCTCTTTTCCGTCCCGCCAAACAAAGCTTGCGCCTTGGAGAAGAAATACCCGCTGCATTTCCCGAAAATCACCAGAATAGGAGCGATGATCCCGGGTCCCGCGAAAATATGGAGGACCGAGTCTGGGAACAAACGCCGGCTGCTGTTGGAACGCGGCTATGATCACTTCGCCCACTGATGGTGTACCGGGCATCTCCCGCCTGACTTCCAGCAATTAAAGTTACACCCCGCTTCGCTCGATAAATAAATCGGGCATATGCGAGAATCATTCGTTCAATTCACCAAGAAATTGCTGGCGCTTGAGGATACACCCGAGCGGATCGCAAGAGCTTTTGCGCTGGGCGTTTTCCTTGCTTTCAGCCCTTTGATCGGCCTGCACATTCTGCTGGGGGTTGGGCTTGTGCTTTTCTGCGGCCTGAACCGGGTTGCCCTGCTCCTGGGCTTATTCATCAACAATCCGTACACGCTTGTTCCCATTTATGCTGCCGGAACATATCTGGGCGGTTTGCTCATAGGTTTTCCCCCAATGCCCACCCTGCCCAATATGGGATTTCGATCGTTGTGGAGCGGTAGTTTTTGGGCGCAAATTGCGGGCCATTGGCATATCCTAAAGCCATTGATACTCGGCTCATTTGTCCTTTCCTTTATCCTTTCTGCATTTTCATACTATGCGGCGCTCACCCTGATCCGGCAGCGGCGAATGCATCAAACCAAATCCTGACCTCCGCTCATCGTTTTTTGATCACAGGCATTGAGATGGAAATAGTTTCGTCGTATGCTTTGTGTGAATAGAATCAAAATGTTAGCAGTTGAGGGAGTCATGGGCGAGCATTCGGAGGAGACACTCCCAACGACATCCGTGTGCGACTTGGAGAATCTTCTCGGATATAGGTTTAATAGCCAAAGCCTGCTTCTCCAGGCGCTAACACACCGATCCTTTGTCAACGAGCACGAAGCAGAGCATTTCCGGAACAACGAATCGCTTGAGTTTCTCGGAGACTCGGTTCTTGGCTTTATTATCAGCTCGCGCATTTTCCAGCTTTATCCGGAATTGACCGAGGGAGAACTGAGCAAGATCAAAGCGTATCTCGTCAGCGCGGCCAACCTTGTACGCCTCGCGGAAAGCATCCACCTTGGAGACTTCATCCGGCTGAGCTGGGGTGAAGAAAAAACCGGAGGCCGGACGAAGCGGGCGATCATTGTGGATGCCTACGAGGCTGTAATAGGGGCCCTGTATATGGATGGAGGCGTCCAGGCCGCATCGGACTTCGTCTGGCGCCAAATCGGGGATATCCTTGAAGAGCTTGATCTTAAGCAGTTGACGTACGGAGACTTCAAATCGGCCCTGCAGGAAAAGCTGCACAATCTCGGCCGTCCCGAGCCTATTTATCGCGTCGTGGATGAGATAGGGCCGGATCACCGGAAAACATTTGTGGTGCAGGTCGTTATTCTGGGAGAAGTCGTTGCCGAATCTTCAGGCCGAACAAAAAAGGAAGCGCAACAATCCGCCGCACGCCTCGCCCTTGAAAGCCTCAAAAAGCAGTCGACAGTAACCAGTCAATAGCATAGCTGCCGGCAACGGGTGTAATGCGTCTAACAGATCTTTGCATTTCATGGACAAGGGCTGCAGCTCGTCTGGAATCTGAAATCCGCATGCCGAAAGAGCGCCGGCCGGAAAGATCGAGAAAACAGGATCAATGCTTTTTCAACTCGGCGAGCAGCCTCTGCGCGCCATGATTTCCCGGGTCCAGGCGCGCTAATTCCTGCAACTGCTGCTCGGCCTTGCGCCAGAGTTCAACCTTCACATATAGTTTCGCCAGCTCAAGACGGCTTGTCGTGGCCATTGAATTGAGTTGAATTGCCTTGAGGAAATGCTGTTCCGCGCTTTTTCTCAGCTTTGGAATTTCCGCCTCAGCGACGCCCAGATAGTGATTATACGCCGCCTTTTCAGGGTCGAGCCACACGCAGCCTTTCAAACGCTCGACCGCCTTGCCGAACTCTCCCTTTTCCAGCAAAGCCCGCCCGTCGCGGTAGAGAGCTTCGGCCGTCTTCTCATCCTCAGACTCTTTGGTTGCTCTGGCTTTTAGCCCGGCTTCCAACTTGCTTTCGCTGACTAGGCGCTTTTCGTCGTATTCGGCGCGGGACATGGGATCTTTCAATGTTATATAAGCCTTGTTGATGCAGGAAAATGCCTGTTCCGCCTTGCCGCGAGTTTCCGGCGAAAATTCGCTCGATTGAAAGCGGTCCGGGTGGAACTGTTTCGCCAGCCGGTGATACGAAACCTGGATTTCCTGCTGATTGGCTTCGGGCGGGACAGACAAAATGTCATACAAACTGGCGGCTTCGAATTTGGACAGCATGGCGTTAAGCTCCTGAACGACCACGCTTGATTCCGCCTCCACACACGACGCACCGGCCCGATCCGCAGTTTGCCCCGCCTCTATCATGCCAAGGAGAAAAAGCCGCATCAGCAGCTCTTCCGGCTTTGCTTCAGCTGCAGGAACAAGTCCAAGTATTTCTGAGGCAGGCACGGGTTGCTGCAGAAGCGAATAGACGTAGGACTCGGAACTGTCGAGCGGCATATCCATAGCCTTCGCGGCGCAATCTTCCGCTGCATGAAAAGTCCCTTGCATGAAGCCACGCGGGATCCGAATGCAATGATCTGAAACCGCACGTCGAGCTGCAAGCACAAGCGCTTCAGGCAAGGACAGGCGAAGATCCACGTGGCATTGGATCAGACCTTCGCCGGGGAACCAGCGCACCTTGCAGGAATCCAATGTCCATAGGGAGGACAAAATGACAATGGCCTGCTCTCGCCTGCCCTTTTCAAGATCCTGTGTGCCCGAGCCTAATAATGTGAGAATCGCCTCCTCGCTCGTCTTCCCGGCCTTCATGAGGGAGGCAACTTCGCTTACTTTCGCGCTTGGCAGCAGATCGAGCCTGACCAGAATGCGAGCAAGATGCTCTTCGGGCAGGTTGCTTTCGGCGAAAACGATCAGTCCTTTGTGCAGGACCAGTTGCTTCTTTTCCCGGCTTTTTTCAAACCGCAGGACACCGCTGCGATCATTTCGATATATGTCCAGAAATGCATCCAGCAGCTTGCGGTTTGTCAGCATAATAGAGCCAGCCTATTTATCGGCGTATCAAAGATCGGGCAATAGGTATGAGGAAGGGAGGGGGCAGGCGAAAGAGGGATTACCCCACATGGTACGAGATAAACCAGTATGCGAGGAGGGCCAGTAAATCATAGGCGCTGTGTGCGACGATCGGTGCAATCAGGCTTCCGCTCTGAAGGTAGACGATCCCGAATATGAATCCGTAAAGCCCTGCGGTTACTACACCTTGCACTCCCTGCACGTAATGTCCTGCCCCAAATCCGATACTCCATAGCACAAGTCCCAATCCCGCGCCGCCCAGATACAGGCGAAAACGTGTCAGTATGAACGCCCGCTGCAGTTCTTCTTTAATGCCGCCGGCAATAAGGGCCGAAAAGATCAGTAGTGCCAGTTGTTTAGGCGTTTGTACCAATTGAATGAGAGGATTTTTCTCCAGATAATACTGAGGAAAGTAAGCGCGAAAAGCCAAAGATACAAGGCTGTTTAAGAGAAACAGACATGGGACCAGAGACAGTCCGGTTGCCAGCTGGGCCTTCCATCGGTTCCAGCGCAGACCCAAACCTGCAATTGTTTCATGTCGAGTTTTCAGGATTGTGGCCAGAATCACAAATGCTATTGCAGATTCCAGGAGAATGAAAACAGACAGCGCCTCTACGCTTAAAAGCATATCTGGCGGCTTTTTGCCGTGAAACGGATACAGAATCAGGCCTGCAAGCAAGCTCGACAAAATCCCGGACAGCAGCAGAATTTCAAAAACAGCCTCAACACGATCCCGCCAAGGTTTTCGGAGCGGTTCCGGATTCGTTGGTGCGTCATTCATGATGCGTAGAAACTAGCAGCATGCGAAATAACAGTCAAGGCAGCTGGCTTTCCAGATTACCGATTCCTGATTCACGATTTCAGGCAGTCGACAATCGGTAATGGAAAATCGGGAATCAATCCATAACTGAACCTTTGGAGCAATTTCGCCATCAATGTAAGGTGTTGGAACTGATTATGCAGATGTGTACAATTGCAGAAATGAAGCGGCTTCGCAATCCTGCTCCGGTTTACCTGTTGATGCTGGTGCTGACGTCAGCACAGGCTTTTGCTGCAGCCTCCAATACCGTCCTTCCCGAAAAAACCAGGATTGCGCTCCAGTTGAACCATAACCTCAGCACAAAGGTGAATAGCGAAGGGGATACATTCACTGCCTATGTGACGGTTCCCATACTGATCGAAGGCCAAATAGTTATTCCGAAGGGAAGCATCGTCACCGGAAGCATCTCGCGCATACTCCGGCCCGGACGGTTCAAGGGCAAGGCTGTCATGAATCTTCTTTTCCAAACCATCACGATTCCCGGCCGCGGACAATTCTCGATTAGCGCGTCGCTTGCCGGTGTAAACTCGCAGGGGCATGGAACCGTCAAGTCCGAAGGGACTGTAGAGGGCGAAAGATCGGGAGCAAATGACATCGGCAGGGTCCTGGTGCCTGGAATAGCGGGAGCAGGAATCGGCGCGCTTGCGGGCGGAGTGAAAGGAAGTGCCATCGGCGCGGGTGTCGGCACTGCCATAGGGATGGCAGGTGTTTTTGCCACCCGAGGAAAAGAAATCGAGCTTCGCCGCGGATCTATGATGGAGCTATTGCTGGATCAGCCCCTGACAATTCCGCAGGAAGAGGGCGACTCTGCTTCTGTGGACCGTTAATTCGAGCCAAATCCAAGGATTCGGGCTTTGGGGCCCATACAGGCTATGCCGTTCCGGAGTGCCTTTGCACACTTTGCATCGAACTGCAAAATCCTTTTGGAGTCGGCTTTGGGAATCGATTAAGCCGTGTTTCACGAAATATAAAATCGACCCCGAACCCGATATTCTCTCCGGGGCCCCACCCTGCGGGTCGGTCCAAAGCCACGTCTTCGAGGCGGGGGGTCGATTACCTGCCAATCCCCCTGATTCTCAAACATCCACAACCACAGATTGTTTGCATGTCCGGCGCCAAACCGATCCCGATGATGCCGTTAGAGCTGCTTTGAGTGGAAAATACCCGAAAGTCTCCGGATCCGCAGCGCGAAACCTATTGCTTATGAATAGCCTGCATCCCTCCCATATAGGGCCGCAGAGCTTCCGGAATGACGACGGAGCCATCCCGCTGCTGATAGTTTTCAACGATGGCCAGCCACGTTCTCCCAATGGCGATGCCTGATCCATTCAAGGTATGGAGATACCGCCGTTTGCCGTCTTCGCCGCGGACGCGTATGTTCGCGCGCCTAGCCTGAAATGCCTCGAAATTGCTGCAGGACGATATTTCCCTAAAACGGTTTTGGCTTGGCAGCCACACTTCCAGATCATAGGTCTTAGCGCTGGAAAAGCCCATATCTCCGGTGCAGAGCGTCAAGACCCGGTAGTGAAGCCCCAGGCGCTGCAGAATATCTTCCGCATCGCGGGTCAGAGACTCCAGCTCCTCGTACGACTTGGCAGGTTCCACGAATTTAACCAGTTCCACCTTATTGAACTGATGCTGGCGTATCAGGCCGCGCACGTCCTTTCCATAGGAACCGGCTTCACTGCGGAAGCAGGGCGTGTAGGCGACAAATTTTTTGGGCAGATCCGAGTAGTCCAGTATTTCTTCCTGATATATGTTCGTGACCGGCACTTCCGCGGTTGGTATCAGATAATAATTGGTGCACTCCACCTTGAAGAGATCCTGAGCAAACTTGGGAAGGTTTCCCGTGCCGAAAAGACTTGTTGCATTGGCCATGAACGGAGGCAGTACTTCCAGGTAGCCGTGGTCTTTCGTGTGCACGTCCAGCATGAAATTGATCAGGGCCCGTTCCATCAACGCGCCGGCGCCGCACAAAAGCGCAAAACGCGCGCCTGCGATTTTCGCCGCACGGTCCATGTCCAGAATCCCCAGCGAACAACCGAGGTCGACGTGGTCGAGGGGCGCAAAATCAAAGGACGGCGCCTTTCCCCAGCGGCGGACCTCGCAATTTGCCGTTTCATCGCATCCGCTTGGGACGGATTCGTGCGGTAGATTCGGGATGCTGTGAAGCAGCGAATTGAGGCGCTCTTCCACCAGGCGAGCCTCTTCTTCCAGCGATTTGATTTCGGCGGAAATCTCCTTAACCTTTGCCTGTTCTGCCGAAGTGTCGTGGCCCTCCCGCTTCAGTTTTCCGATCGCTTCGGTCGATTCGTTGCGCCGCTTCCGCAGTTCTTCGCTGCGAAGAATCAGTTTTCTCCACTCGATGTCTGCCGAGACAAGTTCATCCAGTGGATAGTCGCCTCCCCTCGCGGCCAGCCTTTCCCTGACGAAATCCAGGTTTTCCCGTACAAAGTTTTTATCCAGCATAGGGAATCCTTTATATTCAATGCTCCCGAAGAAATCGTAAAATGCGCCTGCCGGCGTTCCCGCCGTCTCGCGCGCCGGAGTCGGATGCCTGGCGATGCCTTTGCCAAATATGCATTCTATCATTGACTTTGAGAGATGCCATTGTTTCAATCATTTTTTGGCACCTGACGCGCGTGCAGAACAGAGCAAAAATCCGACCATCTTTAAAAAGAGGCACTCTATGACGACCATTCGACGAGCCGTTTTTCCCGCAGCAGGTTTGGGCACGCGGTTTCTTCCGGCCACAAAAGCCCAACCCAAGGAGATGCTTCCGCTGGTGGATAAACCGATCATCCAGTATGCGGTGGAAGAGGCCGTGAACTCCGGGCTCGAGAACCTGGTGATCATAACGGGAAGAGGCAAGAACGCGATCGAGGACCATTTCGATGTTTCCTATGAGCTCGAGAAGATCCTCGAGGAGCGTGGAAAGTCGGACTTGCTGAAACTGGTGCGGGCGGTATCGGAGATGGTGCAAATCGCCTATGTGAGGCAGAAAGAGGCGCTCGGGCTGGGTCACGCAATCCTGATAGCAAAAGATTTGGTAAACGGGGAGCCTTTCGCGGTTTTGCTCGGAGATGACGTTATCGTGGGCGAGGTGCCCTGCGTGCGCCAGATGATGGACATTTATGACCACTATCAGGCCAGCATCGTGGCTTTAATGGAAGTTCCGCCCGAGGAAGCCGGCCGCTACGGAATCGTGAAAGCCCGTGCCTTGCCCAATACAGATGACAGGTTGTTTGAAGTTCTGGATATGGTGGAAAAACCGCCGCAGGGAGAAGCTCCGTCCAATCTGGCCATAATCGGAAGATATATTCTTACCCCGCACATTTTCGACGCCTTGAAACATACCGCGAGAGGAAGCGGCGGCGAGATTCAGCTCACGGACGGGCTCCGCTACATGCTGGGCAGACAGAGGATTCTGGCCTATAAATTCCGGGGCAAGAGATACGATGCCGGAGATAAACTCGGATTCCTGCAGGCAACGGTCGAGGTTGCGCTGAAAAATGACGAATTGGGACCGGCGTTTCGAGCCTATCTGAAATCTCTCGACTTCGATCGTCTATAGCCGAGGCGCCGGATTTATCTGAATCTGATTGCTTGAAACAATACGAGGCAATATGAAAATACTGGTTATCGGTTCCGGTGGAAGAGAACACACAATTGTCTGGAAACTCGCCCAGAGTCCCCGTGTTCAGTCGATCCTATGCGCGCCGGGCAATGCCGGGATCGCGCAGATCGCGCGATGCGTGCCGGTTCAGGCAGCCGATGCCGCGGCAGTGACTGAACTGGTGCGAAGGGAACGCGTTGATTTTGTGGTGATTGGTCCCGAAGCTCCGCTTGCGTCCGGGCTCGTGAATCACCTGAAAGCGGAAGGCGTCGCCGTGCTCGGGCCTACCCGCGAAGCTGCGCAGCTCGAGTCCAGCAAAGTGTTCTCGAAAGACTTCATGGCGCGCCACAACGTCCCGACGGCCGGCTATAAAACGTATTCGGACGCCAAATCCGCCGTCGCCTTCCTCGAATCCTCCGAAGCCGCATACCCCATCGTGGTCAAGGCCGACGGGCTTGCCGCAGGCAAAGGCGTGGTTGTTGCCCATGATGTGCGTGAGGCCACAGACGCAGTTCAGCGAATGATGGTGGCGCGGGAGTTTGGGGCCTCCGGAGACCGCATAATCATAGAGGAGTGCCTCAAGGGAATTGAGGCATCGTACATAGTCTTCACCGATGGGGAAACGATTATCCCGGCAGTCGCCGCCCGCGATCACAAGGCGGTTTTCGACAACGATGAAGGTCCCAATACCGGCGGCATGGGCGCCTATTCCACGGACGACATTCTCGGTCCGGCAATGGAACAGGATGTCCTGAGGCGCGTCATCCGCCCCGTGATCGAGGGGATGAGAAAAGAAGGGAATCCATTCCAGGGTATTTTGTACGCCGGCCTGATGCTGACAGACCGGGGAGCGAAGGTGCTGGAATTCAATGTTCGTATGGGAGATCCCGAGTGCCAGGTAATTCTCCCCCGGCTGAAAAGCGATTTTGCCGAATTGTGCGAAGCTCTCAGCCGCGGGCGCCTGAAAGACTACAAGGCAGTGTGGAACAGCGAAGCCGCGGTCTGCGTTGTGCTTGCTTCCGGCGGCTATCCCGGAACCTATGCCAAAGGGAAAGCGATTACCGGAATGGAAATGGCGGAGGAAAACCGCCGCATTGCCGTGTTTCACGCAGGGACGAAAAAGGAGGGAGAGCATTTTGTCACCGCTGGCGGCCGTGTTCTCGGAGTGGCTGCGACCGATAAAGACCTGGCTTCTGCTATGATGCTGGCTTATGAAGCCGTGAACAAAATACACTTTGAGGGAATGCATTACCGCCGGGATATTGGTGCAAAAGGGCTAATCAATGCCAGGCCATCAAATTAATCCAGATTGGAGGGAACCCGTGAGCCAACCGAAAGTGGCCATCATTTTGGGCAGCGATTCCGATTATCCGGTGATTCAGGATATGCTCAAAATCCTGAAGGAATTCGACATTGAACACGAGCTTAAGGTATCGAGCGCGCACCGCTCGCCGGACCGGACTAAAAAATATGCCGTGGCCCTTGAAGAGCGCGGCGTCCAGGTGGTGATAGCATGCGCAGGAGCCGCAGCGCACCTGGCCGGAGTCGTGGCTTCGCACACGATTCTGCCCGTCATCGGAGTTCCGATCGATTCTTCACCGCTGAACGGACTGGATGCGCTTCTTTCCACCTCCATGATGCCGGCAGGCATACCGGTGGCTACCATGGGCATCGGCAAAGCCGGTGCCGGCAATGCCGCCGTCCTGGCGGCCCAAATCCTGGCACGGAACAACCCGGAGCTGGCGGATCGTCTCCGCAAATATAAAAAACGACTGGCGGATCGTGTGGAGCAGTGCGACAGTGAGTTGCAGAAAGCCAGAAACGCCTAAATTTTCCATTCTTACCTTTGGGTGTCGCTGCAATCAGGCAGACAGTGCCGCAATTCGCGAAAGTCTTTGCCGGCACTCCATGTCGGAGACAGAAAAGCGCCCGGAAGCCGACCTTGTTGTCATCAACACTTGCACCGTAACGCAGCGATCCGACCAGCAGGTGCGACAGGCAATTCGCCGCCTGCATAGAGAAAATCCCGAGGCACGCATCATCGTGACGGGATGCTATGCCGAAAGGGATCCTGATACCCTGGCCGATATGACGGGCGTCAGCCTGGTTGTGGGAAACGCCGAAAAACAGCGTCTCGTGGAGTTGCTCGATACACACGAAGACCGCCCGGGCGGGAAAATAGTGCGCGCACCGCTGGCGGACCGAGACTATCTTCTGCCGCCGACGGACCATACCGGAGGCAAGACGCGCCCGCTGGTCAAACTGCAGGATGGTTGCGACGCCCGGTGTTCGTACTGCATTGTGCCATACGTGAGGGGACCGGGACGAAGCGCGCGGCCGGAGGACGTGCTTGCCGCAGTCCAGTCGCTTGCAGCAAAAGGATTTCAGGAAATCGTCCTTACGGGAGTTCACCTCGGCGCATTCGGACTGAAACCAAAGGGGCATCCGCGCCTGGTCGATCTGCTGCGCCGGATTATTGAGGTTCCAAAATTAGGGCGCATACGCTTGAGCAGTATCGAACCGATGCATTTCGACAGGGAGATCGTCGATCTTGCCGCGGAACATGAAGTCTTGGCGCGCCATTTTCACATTCCGCTTCAGAGCGGCAGCGACCGCATTCTGCGCCTGATGCGACGGCCGTACAAAGCCGCACGGTTTCGCGATCTGCTTGAATACATTCAGAAAAAGCTGCCCGATGCCGGGATAGGTACCGATGTTTTAGTTGGATTTCCCGGAGAAACGGACCGGGATTTTGCGGACTCCTGCGAAATCGTCCGGAACTCCCCTCTGGCATACCTGCACGTGTTCCCATTCTCACCCCGGGAAGGGACTTTTGCTTATTCCATGCCTGACCGGATTCCCTCCCATTTGATGAAGAGCCGCCTGCGCGCGATCCTCGAAATCTCCCGCGAAAAGAATATCGCTTTCCGAAGCCGGTTTATCGGCCGGGTTCTGCCGGCAATAACGCTTTCCCACGAAGAAAATCTTGGGACATCGCTGGTGCTTACGGGCAACTATATTCACGCGCGAGTCCCGGGGCTTGATGTACCGCCCAACCGCCTCGTAAATATCCGCATCGATGATGTCCGGCCTGAGGCAACCTACGCAAGCATCATTGATTCCCGATTCCCAATTCTCGATTCCAGATCCTGATATCGGTAATCAGTAATCGGGAATCAGATATGTGCTTGCCCTCACAAATCCGGGGTGTGTTCATGCCGATCAAATGCACGGGAGAGCCTGGAAGCTATGCTGACACCGTCCATTCTGAGGATTCTCAATCAGCCGCAGCAGCAGACAAAGACTGTCGAAAAGGCCGAATCCGGATTTCAGGCGGAGCTGATGGCCGCAGAGCGTCGACTTTCAGGATTGGCGAAGATTGAATCGGAGATTGCCGCCGCCGCCGAACTTGTAAAACCCCGAGATGCCGTGTCGCAGCATCCCGAAGTCTCCCCGCAGAATCCAGGTCTGGCAGAACTGCTCCGGACAATTACGAAATTCGAAAAATCAAACGAGTCTCGCGTTGTGGATTTTTTTGAGTAAATCGGGCCATGGCGAGCTGGTTTCCGATGGCACATTCCCGATTTCCGAATCTGGAATCGAGAATTGGGAATCCCCTTATTCGAGGATCACCATGGCGACGGCCCATTGATCGGAGTGTGACAGGCTGACGTGCACTTTGTGAACACCCATTAATTCGCTGAGTCTCAGAGCCTCTCCGTGAAGTTTCAGGGCGGGAGCTTCCTGTCTTTCCCGCAGCACTTCCACATCCTGCCAGGTTACACCCCTCGCCCATCCCGTACCAATTGCCTTAAAAAGCGCCTCCTTGGCGGCAAATCGCACCGCGTAGTGCGGAATGGGATCGCGGTGTTGATTACAGAATTGCTGCTCGGCGGAAGTAAACACCCGGAAGACAAAGCGGTCATTCAATCTTTCCAGGATCTTGCGGATTCGCGATATGTCGACCACATCCACGCCTGTACCGATAATCATCTCAGACTCCGAAAGCAGGTTGACAGTGAGAAGCCGGCGGCATCAATATCTTGGCCATGACCGGCGCAGGTTTCGTCCTCAGGGAAGTTCTGGGAATACCCTATTACAGCTGTTTTGCTTTTGAAAACCTGCCTCATCTGCGCCACGGTTTCTCTACGCGACTCGGCGGAGCTCCGGATCCCATGAAGAGCTCTCTTAATCTCAGCGACCGGCCCTGGGATTCACCCGCCCGGGTGATCGAAAACAGAAGACGCCTCCTGTCCGCTCTTCATCTTGCGGGCGCGCCCCTGATCACTCTTCGCCAGGTGCACTCCAATCGTGTCCATATCATAGAGGATAATGCCGCACAATGGAACGGGGCAGAAGGGGACGCAATGGCCACAAGAGTTCAAGGCATCGCGCTTGCGGTGAAGACAGCGGACTGCCTTCCGGTTTTGATAGCGGATCCCGCCGGGAAAGCTGTGGCTGCTATCCATTCGGGATGGAAGGGAACACTCTCCGGGATTCTACCGTCCGCCATTCGGGAAATGCAGCGCGCTTTCGGCAGCGATCCGTCTCAACTCATGGCCGTGATCGGCCCCGGAATCCGTAAATGCTGCTACGAAGTCGGAATGGAGGTAGCGGATTCCTTTGCTCGAAAATATCCGGGAAGTTGTTCTGCCGGGGGATTCGAAGGTCGCGGCAATAAATGCATGTTGGATCTATGTAAAGTACTGGAAATGCAGATGGATCAGGAAGGGATACGTGCTGAAAACCGCTATGATCTGGGCGTCTGCGCCTGCTGCAATACGGGAGAGTTTTTCTCCCACCGCGCGGAGGGAGCCGCCGCAGGGAGGATGATGTCCGTCATCGGCCTTTCAAGAATCACCACCCGTGCAGAAGATCCACCCGACGGGAAAACCCTGCAACCACTCGCAGCAGATCTGTCAGTATGAGATCGGCAGGGCGATCCGCTGGACTGAAGGAAACTCCTATATGCTGCCGCAGATTTGGCGCGTAATGGTGCGAAACGATCCTCGTTCGGCCGCGAAAAACAATCCAATCTGAACCTCGTAGGGAAAAAATGTGAATGCTGACTCCCACAAACCGGCGTTATCGGACATTCAGCATCGGAAGCACGCTTCCTGGACCTGGGTCTCTCTCAACGCAATCGATTGCCAGTAATATCCTACACCGAGCGCGGTGAAATTATTCGAATTATAGGCGACCGGAGCGCGCCTATATTGCATAGATGGAAGCTACGATCAAGGACATGCATTGCTCCCGGAGTAATCCTGATCCCAACACACAGCAATGAGCCCTGCAGGCTACAGGAGATTAAACCTGGTAGCCTGTTCTTACCCATATTATTTGGGAAGCTGCCCTGCGTTCCGCCAGCTGGTAACGGCTATTCCTTCGCGATAATGGGAATCGTTTCCGCCATAAAGCAGCACGCCTTGTCTCGCGCGATTCCCTACAAACGCCCGCCAATTCTTCAGGCCGGCAAACCAATCGGACGCAACCGTCTTTCCGGATTTTGCTTCTATTGGCAACAGGTCAGACCCTCGGTCAATCAGAAAATCGATCTCGTTTCCTGAACGGTCTCTCCAGAAATAGAGCGATGGCGTCTCTGCATTGCAGTAAGAGCTCTTCATGATTTCTGATGCAACAAATGTTTCGAACACCGCACCACGGTGTGGATGAACCGATAATTGTTCCGGGGATTTTACCCCAAGCAAATAGGTCGCGAGTCCCGAGTCATAGAAATAGAGTTTCGGCGTTTTTACCAGGCGCTTTCCAAGATTGTTGAAATACGGCATTACTCTGAAAAGGATGTAACTGGCTTCCAGAATGGAAATCCACTCTTTCGCCGTGTTGTGGGAGATGCCGCAATCGGATGCCAATCCCGAAAGATTGACCAACTGGCCGCACCGCGCAGCGCACATTTTCAGGAACAATTGGAATACCGATAGGTCCCGGATATTCAGCAGCGACCGAACGTCTCTTTCGATATAGGTCTCAACATAATCGGCATACCATTTTTGAGGGTCCAAGCCCCTGTCATGGATCGGTGGATACAACCCGGCAAAAAGCGCAGATTCCAAGACAGGACTTTCACCGCGGAACGAATACAGTTCATCATACGAAAATGGCAGAAGGTGGATCAGCGCCGATCGGCCTGCCAGGCTTTGCGAAATTTTTGACTTCAATCCGAATTGCTGCGAACCGGTCAAAACAAATCTGCAGGATTTTGCGCCCTCGTCCACGATCTGCTGGAGATATGACAGAATTTCCGGCAAACGCTGTACCTCATCGAAAACAGCTCCCTCCTTGTACCTTTCCAGAAAAGACCTCGGGTCGCTTTGTGCTTCATCCCGCGTATCGGGATTTTCAAAAGAAACATACGGCTTTGAGGCGAAAAAAGCTCTGGCCAGTGTCGTTTTGCCGGACTGACGCGGTCCGGTGATCGTGATCACCGGGTATCCAGGAATCAATGAAGGAAGCACTTTTTCAACTGACCGAGGAATCATATTTTGAAGTATATTCCCCCTATGGCTGATTGGCAATTACATTCTCAATTAGCCGTCTTGAAATTTAAGTCTAATAAAATCAATGCTTATAAGAATCTTTGTTACGTGCATTTTCGAAGCCAGTTGCGGAGTAATCGGCCACGCCTCGAATGCGTGGCTTTGGCCTGCCCCGCAGGGCGGGGTACCGGGGAGAATATCGGGGTCGGAGTCGCTATCGGAATCGGGATGGATGTTTTTTAATTCGTGAAACAGGGCTTAACCAATTCATAAAGCCAACCCCGATACCGATTCAGACCTCGAAAAGATTTCACTATTCGATGCAATTTGCATAAAGGCACCCAGAATGGCATAGGCTGTATGGGTCCCACGGCCCGAGACCGTGGATTTGGCTCGGA
>JAEAME010001407.1_pt1 | contig 16943 bp, 11 predicted proteins | sample 8958731 | NCBI WGS metagenome assembly JAEAME01 (sample SAMN16933194, study PRJNA681113) | bioreactor sludge metagenome | isolation source: anerobic bioreactor sludge (Control) | place: India:Bengaluru | collected 2018-10-24 | reverse complement strand
TTAAGGGTTTGTTTTCCACCTTAACTCCCTGTCCTAAAAAAAGGTTACATTATATATCTTTGAAATAGGAAACCACAACGTTTGTTTTGTCAAGGAATGGGTCTTCCCTGTTGTGAATTGCTTTCAGATTGTATCTTTGAAATAGGAAACCACAACGTGATCTGTTAAAAGAAGCAGATAACGCAAGTTGTGAATTGCTTTCAGATTGTATCTTTGAAATAGGAAACCACAACTATAAAGAGGCAGTAAATCAATTAATAACAGTTGTGAATTGCTTTCAGATTGTATCTTTGAAATAGGAAACCACAACAATACTTGCTATATTAATATTAATTACTTTGTTGTGAATTGCTTTCAGATTGTATCTTTGAAATAGGAAACCACAACTGGCTTTTTGTAACACCCTGCTCAAATGCAGTTGTGAATTGCTTTCAGATTGTATCTTTGAAATAGGAAACCACAACTTGAAAAGTTACCTTAAATGAAACGTATTCGTTGTGAATTGCTTTCAGATTGTATCTTTGAAATAGGAAACCACAACCCCGGACGTTAACGAGAACCGCCAACGGACAGTTGTGAATTGCTTTCAGATTGTATCTTTGAAATAGGAAACCACAACAGGTCGTGATCATCTTCGACCTGCCAAATGGTTGTGAATTGCTTTCAGATTGTATCTTTGAAATAGGAAACCACAACTTTATCAAAAACCTTGTAACCGGTAATGAGTTGTGAATTGCTTTCAGATTGTATCTTTGAAATAGGAAACCACAACGTTTTCACTTTTGTTTAAATCCGGTAAACGTTGTGAATTGCTTTCAGATTGTATCTTTGAAATAGGAAACCACAACGAACAAAGGGGTGGAGAATGCCCTCCAATAGTTGTGAATTGCTTTCAGATTGTATCTTTGAAATAGGAAACCACAACTGGCTTTTTGTAACACCTTGCTCAAACGCAGTTGTGAATTGCTTTCAGATTGTATCTTTGAAATAGGAAACCACAACAATAATATGCAGTTTGTGTTCATCTTTTTAGTTGTGAATTGCTTTCAGATTGTATCTTTGAAATAGGAAACCACAACCCTTTGCCATCCTCCGCATAAGGAAAGGAGTTGTGAATTGCTTTCAGATTGTATCTTTGAAATAGGAAACCACAACACTGCTACCGGAACCCCTCGCCAAATAGCTGTTGTGAATTGCTTTCAGATTGTATCTTTGAAATAGGAAACCACAACAACCTCCATAAATATTTAAATATGAATCCTGTTGTGAATTGCTTTCAGATTGTATCTTTGAAATAGGAAACCACAACGAAAGTAAAATATTTCAGATTTGAAGACAAGTTGTGAATTGCTTTCAGATTGTATCTTTGAAATAGGAAACCACAACGAAAAGTGAAAAGGTTATTGGTTATGCCGGGTTGTGAATTGCTTTCAGATTGTATCTTTGAAATAGGAAACCACAACCTGACTGATCCGAAGTCGCAAAAAGGTTTAGTTGTGAATTGCTTTCAGATTGTATCTTTGAAATAGGAAACCACAACATTGCAGAAGCAACCGTTGTGCCAAGACTAGTTGTGAATTGCTTTCAGATTGTATCTTTGAAATAGGAAACCACAACGCCTCTTTGAAATCTGCGTTAGGCCAGATGGTTGTGAATTGCTTTCAGATTGTATCTTTGAAATAGGAAACCACAACTCTTTTAGTAACGGCACGACAAGATTCTATGTTGTGAATTGCTTTCAGATTGTATCTTTGAAATAGGAAACCACAACTTAATGGTTTAAAATCATCGATGAAATTCAGGTTGTGAATTGCTTTCAGATTGTATCTTTGAAATAGGAAACCACAACGCAAAAATTCAATCCAATGCCCACCAGTAGTTGTGAATTGCTTTCAGATTGTATCTTTGAAATAGGAAACCACAACTTCTTTAGGTAAAGAATATTCTTTGCGATGGTTGTGAATTGCTTTCAGATTGTATCTTTGAAATAGGAAACCACAACAATCATGTTTTTAAAATGGTGGAACTTGTAGTTGTGAATTGCTTTCAGATTGTATCTTTGAAATAGGAAACCACAACTTATAATAGAAAGCGGGTATCTCAACCATTGTTGTGAATTGCTTTCAGATTGTATCTTTGAAATAGGAAACCACAACCTATATCACCGAAAGGATTGATTTTATTGATAAGTTGGTGGTTTTTACAATAAAAAAAGCAGGTTTCCGATCCCTTTCCATTACTACGGGAAGGGATTTTTTCATTTCTGTGGCTATAACTTTCAGAAAAGTTCCAGTTGCTGAGGAGTTCCAGGCGGATCAGTCTCTTTCTGCCCATAGAATATCTCCATTGAACCAAATTGCTTGTCGGTGATGGTCAGAATTCCAACATGTCCCTTTTCTGGAAGGATCCTTTTTACCCGTTTTATGTGAACATCGGCATTTTCACGACTCGGACAATGCCTTACATATATAGAAAACTGAAACATGGAAAATCCATCCCCCATGATTTCTTTTCTGAACCTGGAAGCAATTTTACGGTCTTTTTTCAAAACAACCGGAAGATCAAAAAACACAAGAATCCACAAGATTCTATATTCATTAAAACGGGAGAATGGTGATTCTTTTTCACCCATAACCATCATTTTAGTTCCGGATAGAGAATTTTTTTCTTTTCTCCTTCGAAGCATTGAGCCAGTGAAGCTGTTGTCCGCTGCATCCCAACCATAAGCGGACTATGTTCTTTATCAAAATAAATATCCACGGTACAAATTCCAAGTAATTGTTTTTTCAGATCAGTTGTCAGGTCCTGGTAATCGCATTCATTTTTCACTATTCTCAGAACAATCTCATCTACGAATGGCCGATAGGGTTCCATAATGTCATCAGCGAGACAAAAAGCATTGTATTTATTGGAGTGATGAATTCCTAAAGTTGGCAACAACCCGGATCCGGTCAACGATCGGGCGGTAATTGCTCTAAGAATTGCATAGCCATAGTTTAGTAAATTATTCGGTGAATTTCCGTCTCTTCTCCTGTTAAAGCATAATTCTTCCGGGAATAAACTTCCCCAATAAAAAAATGAGGCTTGACCTTCAAGATTATCCGGATCACCGGATTTCAGTTTGCCAATGAATGATCTGAGTTTTCCAGCTTCAATTCCAGTTTTCTCCAGCAAAGCTGCCTGGTTCTGTATCTTGGCTGAAACTGTCTGCTGCCAGAGTTGTTTTTTTAGTGGGACTGAAGCCTCAATCTGATATCTAAACCTCTCCTGCTGAACATGATGAACATCGAGTGGAAGCATCATCCCTTCCGGATGATGTGTATCGTTACAGGCAATGACCGCCGTGTTATTTTCAAGCAGGGCTGCAAGAAGCCCCTGGGTGATGGTGATCTGCTGATGATCAAGGATTACTACTCCAATATCTTCGACAGGAATTTTTGCGACTGATTCCTTTTTAAATTGTTCCGGTAACTCCGAATTCCTTTCTACTTCGGGAAGCCTTACCTCCAATTGTTTGTTTGTAAGGCCGAGGTAGGCTGGATTGCCGAAATAAAGTGTGCGTTTTATCATGATATGAATATGATTTCACCATCCGGTCGAATCTCAAAATCTTTCCCTTCGACAAGACAATTAAAATTATCTGAAGATAATTTTAATCTACTTTGGTATTTATTTATATCAATTAATGTATCACCATCTCCTAAGTCTTTATCCGGTCTAGCTTCGATATGAAATTGAATATACACGTATCCGGTGGATCCCATTTCGTTGAATTTATAAACCCTATAAAGTCGTTTTGAAAGTTCATCTATGGAGAACAATGCTAACTCTTCCTTCTCGCTTGCTTTTACAAGTACCTTGGTTCCTTTTTTAATGATCGCAGATAAAGAATAGATCAATTCTGATTTACTCTTTCCTTTTACAATCTCAACATATTCTGGGTATTCCCAAAGATCTCTAGGATTTTTAATACTTGTCTTTGAAATTTCAAGAAAGTTAATTATTTTAAAAGTTCTTTTTAAACCCGTTTTTGTTTGAGATTGATACAAGAGAAATAAGTAGTTATCAGCATTTTGGGCGTAATAGAATTGCTTATATTCATGTTTAGAGGGATATGTTTGCTTTTTGATAACCAACGACTTTTCTTTGGTCATAAAACCTCTTCCAGCAGCAACTTTTACTCTGACATGCCGAACAGGTTGAAGCATTCTACCATTTTTATCCTTTTTGATGGGTAAACCATTTCTGTCCAACAGCCAAATCTCTTGGTTTATGGCTTCTTTAAAACTTAGGCCCTGAGATTGTCTTTCTTTAATTGTTTTTATAAACACATTTTTTATCGATGGATCGATTATACATTCGAGGTCTTTCTCACTCGTAAATTCTTTAACTAATTTCCTAGTTACCATTATGATTCTATCCTCTCCTGAAGCAGGTGCTTCATATTTTAACTCCTTATTCTCAATAATGGGTTTAGTATCCAAGTTCTTGATAGGTTCTTTGATAGCACCGAAAAAAGTTTCTTTATGTAACTGTCCTCGAATGCAATCTCCTTGCGAAATCTTTGGCACAGGATTACCATATTGGTCCAATAAGGGCATACCATTTTTATCAAGAAGGTGAACAGTTTTGCCTCTATGCCTAACAACTTTTTTCCCACTTATAAGGGTTTTATCATGAATGATATTATTAATTAGAATTTGATCATCAATAGTCTTAATGATGTCGTTTGTGTTGGGCAAGTTCAAATCTCTAATCTCTTGTTTTAGCTCATTTTCCAACCAAAACAGCCTGTCCTTTTGGTTACGTTCATCGTGGAGTTTTTTAATTTCATCCAACTCAAAAAAATACTTTAAGATTTTTTCACGCTTTGAAGGATAAGGAATCAATGTCAAAATCGTTGCATCAATGGCGTGGTGTGAATGTTTGTCCCTGTTCTTTTTTTCATCGACAGATTGAACACCTAAAATTTTCCTGAATACAGAAGTGACAGTTCCTTTTTGCACATCCACGGTATTAAATGCTGTACGCAGGTAATGCAAAGCATATTTTGATATAAGTTGTGTATCGACTAATTGACTGTTTTTAAAACCTGAAGTTACTTCTGTCATTGTAAACCTTTCAAGTTTATTTCGCCAATAATCAAGATCCATTTGCCATAGATGTCTCTGACGAATTGCATTATCCCTAAATTCTTTTGTGGCTGCAGATTTTGATTTTCCCTTCCAGAATTCAACCATAGATTTCAAATGTTCAACTTTGTCTTCCCAAGCCTTCAGCCTGGGCTTTATTGCGGAATAACCCAGGGCATTAACCTCATAATTCGGTAATGCGGTAGGTATTTGATTTTTCTTTACGTTCCGGTTATAATTTGCGTAGCACACAGTTTGATTTACCAATGAATTGTCAAAAGAAATACTCCTGGGAATGGTGTGTTCAAAATCAGTTTTATTTTCATCGAATAAGTCCGAGATAGAAATAATTCTACCTGTATAGATACATGTGCATTTCTGCTCATTCCATAGCCTGTACTTATCAATCGCAGTTTTCGCAAATGAAAGATTCGCCAATAACGTTGTTGAATGATTTGACCAGATGCTTTTACCATATTCACCTTTTCCCTTTACAACTTGTTCTTGCTCAATCTGATCATACCAAAGCCTCAATTTTTCAATTGCTTCAATATTTCCAGGTTTAGGTGGTTTTTCAAGCTCCTTTTTTTCGATTAATGCCCTGATCGCCTCTGCAAACTCATTGTTTTCATATTGTCTTTGTCGTTGGTATGCTTCAATCGCCCATCTTTTATTTGCATCGTTTAATTCACGTGCAGTTTCAACCACAATCCTCGTATCCTCGTCAATTTGTCTTGTTTTTATTAAATAGTTAATCAATTTTCTCAACTCATAAAGAGTTCGCATGGCCATTGGATTTTTAAAGGCTCCTGTTTTGGGGCTTTGTAAATATACTTTCCCGTCATTTTGATCAGGAGATGACGGAGCATAAATCTCAATCATCGATGGATGATACAACTTTGAAAGTTGCTTTTCCGTGATTGAAGAGAAATTATCCTTTAGAAAATCCTGGATTGTATCAACCAACCTGGGTAATTTATAAAACTGGTTCCTGGTCGATTTATGGAATAATTGTCCGTTATGGTCAATGACATGATATCGTTCCTCACCAACAGTTTTGGTTATAAAACCATTTTGAAACGTACACTGAAAAAGGAAAATTACAGTCTCCGTGATTGTCGATTTATTCTCTGTTTTGAATTCCCATGTTCTCTTTCCATACGTTTCGATAATTTTAGCAATTATTTTATCTTTATCAGAATCTGTCAAAGTATAATCCGGATCTTTATATCCTATTTTTCCATTTAACTGTAGAGATTTATTCTCGGCGACAAGGTTGTTTACTATTCCAAGTATTTTTTTCCCTTCTCTGTTTTTCTTAATTAATTCAGAGATGCTATCTTTGATAAGATTTTGATTTTCTACATCCTCCCATATTTCATTTCCAACAATTTGTGGGATATTAGCAAGCAACACCGCTTCTGTATAAATAAACCCTTGCCTTAAAAACTGATTAATTTTTTTAATTGCATACAATGAAAGCATGGAATAACCTTCTTTACAAGAGTTCCATGCCCGTACGAATTTCTTTCGTTGTTGCTCATCTAATCCCAATTTAGTTGCGGAAAATTCTGACACCATATCCTCATTGTCAAACGAGAAAAGGACATGCCATATATCATCAGCAGTATAGGATCTGATATTTTTTTTCCCATTTTTTGTATTACCGGAAAGAATCGTACTAATTGTATTAGTCTTCCAATTTTCACCAAAAATATCCAGTAAATACGCTGAGAGTGGGCAAGCAGAAACATTTGTTTTATCAGAATAGTTTATGGTTTTGTTTCCATAATCTAGGGGTTGGCCAATCTGTTTTTCAATTACTTTCCTGATTTCTATGAAAAGAAAGTTAGGTTTTGAACTTCGGAGGAAAAGTTTATTATAGATTTCGGTTTTTTGTCCACGGGATAAAAAAAGCCAACCATTTTCACTCCTATACTGGATATTGTTTAAAAATGACAATGCCCTGAATTCTTCAAACTCAGGATGACTTATCGGACATCGTGGTTTTCCTGAAATTATGACTTTCCCTTTTTGATCTTTAAATATCCTGGTTTCCAGTGTGCATTTTCCAACAAGACCCTTTTGTGATCTTAAAGGTCGTTGTTTAAATATTGAACCATTATAATAGTTCTTTCTGGACTCGATCAATCTCTTATATAGTTCAGACTCCAGACCAATTTCCTGGAATTCAAATATTTTTGTGCATTCATCTTTATAATGTTTACGAAAGGTATTTTGGATCCATTCCAATCGGATTCTGTACCCATTTTGTTCAATAAATGCCAGGGAAGAACCAATTGTCGGAAAATCAGCAAGAGATTTTCCAAATTTATTTTGAAGGTTTTTCTCGAATTCTGTTTCTTTCTTAATTTCCGATTTGGCATCCTGTTTATCACCAGAAACATCAGTAACGACATCCTTTCTGCTACTTTTAAAACCACGTCGTTGAGCGATATGATACAGAGCACGTCCTATCTTGTATCTGTCGGACTCTTTTGATAAGTCGAGTTTTATTTCTATTAATTCTGCCCGTAGTTGATAGGGACTGGAATAATCGGGTTTCCCATCACCATTAAAATCAAGCTTGATCCAGGAATCAAACAAACGATCGTTTACAGGATAAGCTCTTCCGCCTTCTCCTTTAATGACCATGCTTTTATCGTATTTTCTCCATCTATTCAGATTCTCAATAGTCATAGGACAAAATTCAAGTTCTACCATGATTTCCAAAGTTTTCCACAAACGATATTTCCTGGCCTGATACAGTCGCCTCAATGCCCTCTTCTTTGTTCGCTGTGCAGCAAATGAGAATTCTCCGGATTTACCCTCTCCAACCCCCTTCTCAAATGTTGTGACTCCGAATTTCTCAAACTGCGAATCTTTCATCTCGGCAGAAAATGTATTCCTGATTGACCAACCTATTGAATTTGTTCCTAAATCAAGTCCTAATGTTTTCATGCTATTGACTTTTAACTTTTATGTATTATATTTGCATCACAATCTGAAAGACTCTTCACAATAAGGCTATAAGCCGAAGAGAACTCTTAGCTCCGCGTACTCCGTGGAGCTTTTTTTAAGGAACATTCAAGGCGGCTCTCGGGTCGCCTTTTTTATGATATATATAGAATATCTTCAACTCGATAAACTAATGCCAGAGATATTTAAGTACTCATAAAATATTAGATCTTCAAAATATCTTACGAAATCCCTAATTATAAAAATTTCCTTGTCTGTGATTCTAGTCCTTTTATAAACCAGAACATACCGGTTTATAATCTGTAAATATAAAAATTTCCTCTTTAAATCGATATGATATATGTTTTTCGATTATATCATGCGAACCCATTCCCTGCTATTTGTATTGTCAGTGAGTAAAAAAGTAAAAATCAGCTTAATTGAAGAAACTCGAGCTTACCAGGGAATTCTTCGATCATTAAAAACAAAATAAATATTTCTTGAACCGGCCGTTCATTTTCTTTATATTTGTTAAAACCTAAATCCAACCCATTATGAAAATTCTTAAAGAATTCAAAGAATTTGCCATGAAAGGCAATGTCATCGACCTGGCTATAGGTATCATCATCGGGGCAGCTTTCGGAAAGATCGTTTCCTCGCTCGTCAACGATGTAATCATGCCCCCCATCGGCCTGCTGGTCGGGGGAATCGACTTTAAAGATATCGCCATAGGCATGAAGGATGCGGTGACGGATCCCGCTACCGGACAAGTCCTTAAAGAGGCCGTTACGATCAAGATCGGGAATTTCATTCAAACCATCGTCGACTTTCTGATTGTAGCTTTTGCTATTTTCATGATGGTCAAAGGGATTAACAACCTTACACGTAAAAAGGCTCAGGAAATCGCCGAACAGGTTCCTCCTCCGCCTCCGGAACCGTCAAAATCGGAAACCCTCCTTACAGAAATAAGGGATCTGCTCAAAAAATGAGATCATATCAGTGAAAGAGAATATCAAGAACCATTAAAAACGACGGATATGAAAAAAGTTGGTCTGTTATTGCTCGCGGTGATCTTTTCCGCCACCATCCATGCCCAGGAAATACAAAAAGTGGCAAAAGCCAAAACCGAAGCGCTTTCGGGAGCTCCCGCCGATACTGCGGCAAAACGCTGGTTCATCCAGGGAAGCGCGGGCCTGAACTTTACCCAGGCCGCATTCTCCAATTGGGCCGCGGGCGGACAAAACTCCCTGGGCCTCTCTGCCATAGTGAACCTGAAAATCAACTATAAGAAGAACAGGCACGCATGGTCGAATACCATCGACCTCGGCTATGGATTCCAGATCCTTGGAAAAGCCTCAGAAGCCAAATTCAACAAGATCAATGATAAGATTGAACTGACAACCGCCTACGGATTTGAACTGGATAAACAGAAAAAGTGGTACCTCACGCTATTGGCCAACTTCCGGACCCAGTTCGATAAAGGATATAACTATCCCAACGACAGTGTCGTGATTTCGAAATTCATGGCTCCGGGATACCTGATCGCCGGGGTCGGCATAAACTACACGCCGGCGAACTGGTTTTACCTGTATCTCTCCCCGGTGTCCGGAAGGTTTACGTTTGTCCTCGATACCGCCCTCTCCAACCAGGGAGCTTTTGGCGTGGATAAAGGCAAAGAGTTCCGCGGGGAGTTTGGCCCCTACCTCCGGGCCGACCTCAACAAGGACCTGGTAAAGAATATCAACTTATCGACCACGCTCGAACTTTTTACCGATTATTTGCATAATTTTGGAAATATCGATGTCAACTGGAATTTCCTGCTCACTATGAAGGTCAATAAATGGCTCGCCGCCTCCATCCAGATGCAACTGATCTACGACGACGATGTCATGATCCAGTCCAATCCGGATGAAATGCCGGGTCCACGCACACAATTCAAAGAGATGCTTGGCATTGGATTGTCATATAAAATTAATTAATTGTTAAATATCATTTATGTCAAATCACGAAGAATCAACAGCTCACCTTTCCCATGAGGAACTGAAATACAAGGAACATACGGAAAGAGCCGGTCATTTTATCAAGATCGATCTTTTCCGGTCGGCTCGGGAAGAATACAAGGCTGCTTTGCAATACCGGTCGGGCGACAGCTATTGCCTGCAGCAGATCGACGTTATGAACGCCCGGATCCTGCACGACCGCAGGATCGTTTTGATCGTCGTACCCATAGTGCTTGCTGTGATCGCTGCCGTTATCTTGTTTGCATGACCGTCTGCCGGAGAGATCTTGAACGGAGATTATGATGCGGTTCGACCTGAATCGACGATTATAATGCTTTCCGGAGTATTGCTGATCAAAACTTCCGTTATTGTCATTTTTTTATCAGATACAATGTTATGTAATTGATATACATAATGTTATTATTACGGCATGGTATTCGTAGTATAAATATATATTTTGTGTTTCTATAAAATGCTGTATATTTGATATTTCAGGAACTCGAATACTGATTAGATTTTTTAATGAAATATCCATCCAAAAACCGTCTGTACAAATTGCGGTTGATAATAATGGATATTCCATCTGACCACTGAAATCAAAAATTATTATCAAATGAAATATCCATAGGAACATCGTTCATGCAAACCGCGGATGATAATAATGGATATTCCATGTGACCAATGAAATATAAAATTATTAACACATGAACCGATCAAAACCATTTTTTATCCTCCTATTAGGTTGTCTGGGTTTCTTTCAAAATTTACCGGCTCAGGATTTTTGGGAACTATTGAATTATCAAGATTCTTGTTATATTCCGAATGTAAAGGTTAATGCTGAAGGAGACATCTTTCTTGCGGGATTAAAAACATATTCTTTACCCGATTATATGGGTCTTCAGCGGTCCACTGATTATGGAATTACATGGGAACCCGTTTGTCCTTCAGCTTACGGAAATGTTCATGCAATGGACATTGATCATTTTGAGCATATTTATGCTGTATCTATGGATAGTATTTTTAAGTCAACAACAAACGGAGATTCCTGGGTAAATCTTGGATATGCTGGACTTGGGTATACTTTAGAGTGTGGATTTGACAGCATTATACTTAAGGGTGGCTATGATTATACGGCCATCGTCCGTTCTGGAGATTACGGGGCAACCTGGAAAAAGGTATTTACTCTTCTTCAAGGACCATATTCCTATGTCACAGATTTTATCTTTGCCGGTGACGGAATGATTTACGCTTCAGCAGTAATTTCGGACACAAGTGAGAGTGGAGTTTACCGTTCTTCCGATCTTGGAAATACCTGGGAACCTTTCGTATCGACCGAATATGACGTAATGTCTGTTGCTTTAGACAACAACGGTAACCTGCTTGACGGAGAATTGTGCATTGGCTTGTTCAGGTATAATATGACTACTCAGCAGCGAACAAATCTATTTGATAGTACTTCAGTCAATGGTATTCTTGTTTCGGCTGATAATAAATTTTATTTGGCAACATCCGATAACCCGACATGTACTAATCTCGGTGGATGTATTATCTATGATGATAACAGTGGAACCTGGTACAATCAAAATTCAGGATTAGGCGATCATATATATTCTGATGGGATCACAGTTGATGAAGACAGGCATCTTCTCTTATGGTCTAGTGGCAGGTTATTTAAAAGCACCGAACAGATAATAACAGATGTGCAATCTCAGTCAAATGCGATATCGCAAAATACCTTTTTTAATTACCCCAACCCGTTTATTGATCACACTTCGATATTTTATGATACCGGCAATGAGAAAACCAGGGAGGTAGAGATCAGGGTTTTCGGTATGAACGGAAAATTGTATTTCCATCACTCAGGCAAAACCTCCTTCCCTTTCCTGTTAAACACTGAAATGTATCCCCCGGGTCTTTACAGTGTTGTCATCAATGATCAGGGCAAACATAGTGCTACAAAAATCATTCACCAATAGTTTTATCCAAAAAGAAATATCAGAACAACGGTATAATATTTATTATTTAATTATGTTGACTTCGTAGATAAAATCTTGTATTTTTGTTATTTTATAGGAACATAAAGATACGTTCTCAATAGTTTATATGAAACGATCAAAACCATTTTTTAACCTCCTTCTCCTAGGGTGTCTGGGTTTCTTTCAAAATTTAATGGCTCAGGATTTTTGGGAACCCATGAATATTCCAGATTCTTTTCGTATTGTGAATGTAAAGGTCAATGCTATTGGAGACATTTTCCTTGGGGAATTAAAAAATTATTCTTTACCCGATTATGGTGGTATTCAGCGATCCAGTGATCATGGAGTAACATGGAAACCCGTCTGTCCTTCAGCTTACGGAAATGTTCATGCAATGGACATTGATCAGTTTGAGCATATTTATGTCGTATCTATGGATAGTATTTTTAAGTCAACAACAAACGGAGATTACTGGGAGAAAATTGGATATAGCGGATTAGGTTCTTCTTTAAAATGCGGTTTTGACAGTATTGTGCTTAAAGGGGGATATGATTATACGGCCATCGTCCGATCGGGAGATTATGGATCAACATGGAAAGTTGTGTTGGTTCTTACAGGTCTGTGGCCCTGGGTAACTGATTTTGCTTTTGCCGGTAATGGAACGATTTATGCATCCGTGGATATCACAGATATTGGCGAGAGCGGGGTCTACCGTTCCACCGATCTTGGAAATACCTGGGAACCTTTTGGAATGACAAACAATGCAGTTATTTCTGTTGCAATGGATAATAATGGTAATCTGCTTGCCGGTACTCCTGGGCAAGGGCTTTTCAGATATAATATGATCACGCAGCAATGGACAAATCTATTTGATAGTACTTCGGTCAATGGTATTCTTGTTTCGGCTGATAATAAATTTTATTTGGCGACATCCGATGAACCGACATGTACTAATCTCGGTGGATGTATTATCTATGATGATAACAGTGGAACCTGGTACAATCAAAATTCAGGATTAGGCGATCATATATATTCTGATGGGATCACAGTTGATGAAGACAGGCATCTTCTCTTATGGTCTAGTGGCAGGTTATTTAAAAGCACCGAACAGATAATAACAGATGTGCAATCGCAAACAAACACAGCTTCGAGAAATACTTTTTTTAGCTACCCCAATCCGTTTACTGATCACACTTCAATATTTTACGATACCGGCAATGAGAAAACCAGAGATTTAGAGATCAGGGTTTTCGGTATGAACGGAAAATTGTATTTCTATCACTCAGGCAAAACCTCCTTCCCTTTCCTTTTAAACACTAAAATGTATCCCCCGGGTCTTTACAGCGTTGTTATTAATGATCAGGGTAAACATAGTGTTATAAAAATCATTCGCTAATAGTTTTACACTGATTTTTCAACTTTATTTGAAACTGCCAATCAACGTGATCCGGTGGGAGAACTTTATTTACTTTCCGTTAGGGATAGAAAGTATCGTTGAGAACAGCTCGATAACCTTATCTTTTTCGAATGGTTTTGGCAGGTAATCGGTAAACCCGGTAATGATCAAACGCTCCCGGTCCCCGATGGAAGCATATCCCGTCACGGCAATGATCGGAACAGTCCGGTATTCATCGTTTTTTCGTATTTCAAGCATGGCCTGGATCCCATCCATCCCCGGACCCAGGTTGATATCCATCAGGATCGCGTCAAACTTCTGCTTCCGGGTCATATCAATGGCCGCTTTTCCGTCAAGCGCTGAATAGATATTGCCGAACTCTTTAAGGTAAAAAATCAGCAATTGCAGGTTGATCGTATTGTCCTCCACCAGCAGAATATCCGGGACTTTTTTACCGGATCCCATGTGGATCCTCGGCTTTAGCAACTCACCGACATCAACCGGTTTCAATTCCGGAATCTCAATCACGGCAGGCAAAAGGATCGTGAATTCAGAACCTTTATCCGGTTCACTCTTTACGCTGATCTCCCCGTTCAACAATGTCGCTATCTTTCTGCTGATGGAAAGTCCCAACCCGCTTCCTTCAAACTTTCTTCCATAGCCTTCGCTCACCTGGCGGAAAGTCTCAAAGATCATCTCATGGTTCTCTTTGGCGATCCCGATCCCCGTATCACGGATCGCGATGGAAACCATTGGTGTATCGCCTTTGTCGCTGAGCGTTGCTTCAACGGAGATACTTCCCCGGTCGGTGTATTTAACCGCATTATCGATAATGTTTTTAACCATGTGTTGAAACAGATGTTCATCACCCACAACTTTCAGCCCGGCAGGGATCATGGAATTTAACCCGAGGTTTTTTCTTTTGATGACCGGCTCATAGGTCATTAAAACAGACCTGACGATCTTATCGACTTGTACTGGCTTGAACTTCCGGGTAACCTTATCCGATTCAAGATAGGAAAGATCCATGATCGCATCCAGGGTATCCATCAACCGCCGTCCCGAGATCAGGATATTTTCTGCTTTTGTCTTTTTATCCGGATCTTCCAGATCATTCATCAGGATCTCGGCAAAACCAAGGATCCCGTTCATCGGGGTGCGTAATTCGTGATTCATGTTCGAAAGCAGCGACGAGGTCAGCTTGCTTGAAACTTCGGCTTTTTGCATCGCCTCGATCAGGTCCTCCTGTATTTTTCTCCGGTGGATGGAAAGGGCGATCTGCTCAGAGACAAAATTCAATACCGACTTTTCCCATTCGCCATAACGGGTCTTCATGGAATAACTCCGGATGGCAAGAACGCCGATCGTCTCGTTTTCAATACGGAGCGGTGCCCCTATCCAATCGACCAGGCCACTCCCCGGAGGTTCAATGATATTGCGGTCGATAAAATACCGGATGTCTTCCGGTTTGGCCAATAACGGTTTTCCGGTTCGTAAAACGAATTCCGTCAACCCGTTCCCTGGATGATGGGGTTTGGGAACGCTCTCCTTCTCATCCGCAAAGTAAGGATAGGTTATAACCTCTCCCTTGTTTTCAAGCAGGGCAATAAAAAGATTATGGGCATCCAGCAATTCACCGATAACAATATGAAATGAAGCATACATTTCATCAAGATCTTTCGACGAGTGGGTAAGTTCCGATATCCTGTAAATTGCATCTCTGATCTTTTCAGAATGAACCAGTTCGGAAACATCCTTGTTGATCGCTACGATGCCAAGGATCTTCCCGCTTTCATCCATTAGCTGCGATGCCGACGACAAGATATAGGCGGTATTCCCATCCTTCCTCTTATGGATCAGCTCCCCTTTCCAGAAACCTTTCTGTTCAAGTTCATTAAAAACCTGCTCCTTTGAGGCACCCTGAAAAGCGACCTGGAGTGCGCCGCCTCCGAACTTGCCGACAACCTCTTCTTTTTTCCATCCGTAGATCCGCTCCGCTCCTCTGTTCCAACTCAGGATCATCAGATCCTTATCAAAAGTTATCACGGCATCGTTCACTTCCTGAAGTAAGGCGTTCATAAACCTGACTTTCTCTTCCTCTGCGGCTTTCACCGACTGTAATTCAAGCTGCGACCGGGAATATTGCAATTGATGGTTTTTCCAGATCAGAATCGCGATGATCAGGATCACGATCATGAATGCAAAAAGGAACAGAAGTACTTTTATACCCAGCGCCTGGAGCGGAGCATAAACCTCCTGCTGGTCAATTTTCGAAATTAAAAACCAGGAGGTTCCGGGGATATTCCCGTAATGGGCAAAAACATCAATACCACGATGATCTTTAACTTCCAGAAAACCTGTATTATTGGCAGCGAGAATCTTTCCGGAGAGTTCATCCATCTTTGAATCAGATACCAGCTTATCCAGATCGCGATCCGGCACATCGGAGAGATACAAGTATTGTAATTTATTATGTTCCATGCGCGCCAATGAACTTGAGGTCGTGACTTGTTCAAAAGGCCATGAAGAGATCAGCGGGTATAAAAAAACTGACGGATCAATCCTGAACGAGATAAACGCTATTTGCCGGTTCTTCGACAAAACCGGCACAACCATATCGAGATACGACTTCCCGGTGCTGTCTTCTCTGAATCCGGAAAAGGTGATCCCGGCAGGTGCGGTAAATACTGGATTTTTTCTCCCCTCCTCCTGCGAAACCGACGTATCGCGCCGGTCGTAATCATAAACTTTCCGCCCATCCATACCGGAAACCGAAATCCCGGTATATTCATGACTGGTTTTGATCGACGAAAGCATTTTGGTCAACTCTCTTCCCGATAAAACATCTCCCGGATCACGGATCAATCTCTCAATAAGCGACAGGTACAACGGAGTTGTCGAAACAAAGATTCCTTCAGCCCTCCTTTCATTAAACCATTTTCCGATTTCCTTGATTTTAAAGGAAGTGATGGAAGAAAGCATCTTTATTTGCTCCGTTTTTACCCGTTCTTTCTCATTTTTATAATGAAACCATCCTGTAACTAATAGAATGATTGCAATGAAAATAAATAGAACAGGTAGGATCAAGGCAAGTCTCAGCGGATCTTTTCGGGTTTCCATGGGATAAAAAAGAATACACTAATTCTTTTCAAATCTAAGCAAAAGATTCATATGCTGATACTTTTTTTTATGGTAACATGAAATATCCGTAAAGATCGCCGGAATATAACTGAAACGACTTAATCCGTCCATGCATGTTTGACACGACACTGGATTTAAGCGATACGACTTTACGATAAAGAAAAAGTCAATGTCACTGCTTGACAATACATAAATTCCGCTATATTTGAACAGTTTGCTAACGAATTATGCTATTACGCATAAATGGATGATGACAGTAATACGGATATATTGACGTTGTGTACAATTCCCCAGATAAAACCCTCCAAAATTATTTTAGAGAAAGGTAATAATTTCTACA
>JAEAME010001406.1_pt1 | contig 16961 bp, 16 predicted proteins | sample 8958731 | NCBI WGS metagenome assembly JAEAME01 (sample SAMN16933194, study PRJNA681113) | bioreactor sludge metagenome | isolation source: anerobic bioreactor sludge (Control) | place: India:Bengaluru | collected 2018-10-24 | reverse complement strand
CAGCCCCACCTGGTACATTATCTTTTCATCATTAGTTATTTCAACTGCCCGGTTGGCTAAAATATCACGTATCGCTGTAGTGGTCCAATTAAGAGAATTGGTCAGGAAGTCATGGGTTACCGGCAGATTCCCGGTCAATGAAACGATGTCATAACCCAATGATTCCAGATACTTGATTAAGGTATTAGTTATCCGGCAGCTGACTAAAGACGGCGTTTCATCCGGGGGGTATACCGGAATATCCACGGGTATGCCGGCTTGTTTTATCGTTTCCTGGGCCACTACATCAACCTCATTCCGCAAAAAAACGTGGAAGTTTTCTTGTACCTGTTTAACGTAACCTTACATTACTTAATCTATCCTTATTTTTCAGCCCTGTGAATAGCATATAGGTACTTTCCTCAGTAACGATAGTACTATGAAATGAAAATAGTTCTAGACGCTAAACTCTGAAATCAAAAAACGAAATGCTTCGAACCAAGAGCTGATCCTGAGAAACGAATTATTACTATCCTGAACAGGCGGATATATTAGCCTCCGGCCATTATTCATCTTACGGTACTGAGGGCTTTATCGATGGCCCGGTTGCGCGGGTCGAGGAAATGCGGCCCTTGTCCCATGCGGTTCATAGCGTAAGCCCAGCACCGCCGGGCATCAAGGTCGCTCACGATCCTAGAACCGCCCAGGCCTCCCCATGAGAAAGTCCGCGGATTGGGCCCGAGCGGCCTTTCTGCCGTGTTTAGTTCCATCCCTAAACCCCACCGGATGGGCGTGTTAAGTACCAGGTCAACGCCGTGGGTCTGTTCTTCAAGGATTTTTGCTATGGTTGCCGGGGAAAGCAAGCGGATCCCGTCGACTGTACCCCCACAAGCCAGGGCAGAACCAACCCGGGCCATCGCCCGGGCATTGCCATGGGCATTAGCCGCCGGGACTTCTGCCCGCCGCCATGCAGTTTGGTTGACGAAATCCTGGATATTAGGCCGGGTAGCATTCGCTTTACCCCGGATGGAATTTGGATCTTCAGCTACATAACCGGGATCTCCCGGCTTAAGCTCGGGTGCTGGCAGCATTTCCGCCACCGCATGGTCCAGCACAGCCGGGGTACCGATATGGATATTGGCATTCAGCGGCATAGCCACGTCTTCCCGGAAAAAGGTTCCCGGCGTTTTTCCGGTGATGCGGTATATCAATTCGCCGAGCAGGTAGCCCATAGTGATTCCGTGATAACCACTGTATCTCCCCGGTTCCCACATCGGTTTCATCCCGGCCAGCATGTTCGTGATGTATCTCCAGTCGTAAAGATTTTCCGGCATAGGAGTTGTTGTGAATCCGGGTAATCCTGCAGAATGGGAAAAAAGACAGCGCACCGGTATTTTATCCTTGCCGTTCTGTGCAAATTCCGGCCAGTAGCGGGCGACGGGGGCATCCAGGTCAAGCAAGCCGCGGTCAACCAGCAGTAAAGCAGCGGTGGTCGTCATTACCTTGGAAGAAGAGAATATATTGACTATCGTCTCACGTTCCCAGGGGCGGGTACGGGCGGCATCGGCAAAACCTGCCCAGATATCGACCACATATTTACCGTCAATAGTTAGAGCATAAGATGCCCCTATTTCCAGGCCGGCGGCAAAGTTCTCGGCGAAAGCCTCTTTAACCGGTAGAAATTCCCGGTCGCAAGTTCCCTGGATTTCGATTTTCTCAACCAACTCCACTCCTCCATTTCATACCCAAACTTTTCATTTATATCATATGCGCTATAAACACATATTAAACCACCCTGATTGTATCAAGACTGTTAAGGGAGGAAAAGAGCAATGAGTGTGCTGAATATGGACTGAATACTGATTTGGTTTTTAGTAACCGTTATAGTCAGTAGCTGATACGTTCTTACCTATAGGTTTTCGATTACCTTTTGTAAATCCAGCCAATTATTTATTTCAAGACAGGGATAATCTGTATCATTGGCTAGCTTCCGGTGGTTATACCAGATGGGAAAAAGGCCTGAATTCCGGGCTCCGGCGATATCATTATCTAAACGGTCGCCGGCGAACCATATATCGTGGGGAGGAAAGCCCATTTTCTTGATAGCTGCTTCGAAAAGCATCGGGTTCGGTTTACGGATGCCGTATTCGGAACTCGACATTATGAAAGAGAAATGGCCCTTAAGATGATGTGTGGCAAGGTCCGATATCAGCGTCGCACTGCTAACCGAAGCATTGCTGAGGACGGCTTTCATAATTCCCCGGTTGTCCAGAAAATCTAAAAAATCGGTTAGACCGGGAGAGGGTCGGTGTTTTACCGCGGCTTCCCAGAACTCCCATTCCATTTGTTGATATGAGATGTTTAAAGACAACCCTAATCTATCGAAAGCTAACCGGAAAAAACTAGGCAGGCTTATTTCTAAACCGGATTGGTCTTCCTTCTGTTTGAATTCTTTTGTCATCTCGTTTGTGAAATCGGTTATTTCTTGTGCCGTAATACCATTGGGATTAATCGCAAAATCCATCAAACGGATATAGCCGTCAAGGACGTTGAATGACTCTTCCTGCATCAGGGTATCACCGAAATCAAAAATAATACCTCGTGGTTTTTTTAATTCCATGCCGTCTATTCCTTCTACTTCACTTTTGTCCCGATGAACCTGATCAGGTTATGTGCTCCTCTTTCAGTTTGCCAGTAGGCTTCTCCAAGGTCGTCTAACACCACTATCTCAAATCCGGAGGCGAGTTTTTCAGCTGATTCGATACTGAAGTAGCGTTTGGTATCTTCACCGATTTGATAATAATCTTTTTCAAGGTATGGCCCTTGGCCGTATTCCGGATCACTGGTAGAATTCACCATAAATGCAAAAGTACCACCTGTTCTTATTATCCTGCCTATTTCGCTGATGATATGACGGGAAACTATTATATTGAAATAGTGGAGTGAAAGATGAGCGTATACTATGTCGAAAAAAATATCGGGGAAAGGAAAATCATGGGTCATATCAAGTCTGCGTATTGTAATCCGTGATTTTAAATCATCCGGCATTAAACTATCATTCAAGTTACATGCTGCCTCGGAGAAATCGGTAGAAATGATATCGAAACCGTTCCTGGCAAAGAAGCGGCTGTCATGGCCATTACCAGCGCCGAGTTCGAGAATATGACCTCTGTCAGGCAAATAGCCTGATACAAATCGGGCAAAGATTGATGGCTTTTCTAAGATATCACGCTTTGTATAATTGGTATATCGCCGGTCCCAAACGCTTTGCGACATGATTCTCTCCCTTGAACCAATTTAGATAGTGCCACAGATGAAGAAAGTCAGACAAACAATTTATACCTGGTAAAAATATGTAGATATCAAGTAGGCAAGCCGTCCTTTGAGTATTATAATACCCTTTGTTTTTATTCTGCGAAATTTTAAGAAGGTTAGATGAAGAATATCGGTTTTGATAACGAGAAATATCTGGGCGAACAATATGCCGCCATCACCGACCGGGTGAACCGCTTCGGGAACAAATTGTATCTGGAATTTGGGGGAAAACTGTGTTTTGATTATCACGCTGCCCGGGTCCTGCCGGGATACGATCCTAATGTCAAGATACGGCTTTTACAAATGCTCAAAGATAAAATTGATATTATCCTATGTATTTTTGCGGGCGATATTGAAAAAGGCCGGGTGCGCGGCGATTTTGGTATTACCTACGATGCGGCTACCTTCAAACTGATCGATGATCTGCGGAAATGGGAGCTGGATATCACCGGTGTGGTGATCACCCGTTACACCGGCCAGCCGCTGGCCAAGGTATTTAAGAATAAACTGGAACGCCGCGGGGTAAAGGTCTATTCACATTTTCCGATCAAAGAATACCCCGCCAACCTGGACCTGGTGGTCAGTGAGGAAGGTTTCGGGAAAAATGACTATCTCGAAACCCGCAATCCCATCGTCGTCGTCACCGGGCCGGGGCCCAACAGCGGCAAACTGGCTACCTGCTTATCTCAGCTTTACCAGGACAATAAACGAGGTATCAAGGCCGGCTATGCTAAATTCGAGACTTTTCCCATATGGAACCTTCCCTTAAAGCACCCCGTGAATGTTGCTTATGAAGCGGCGACAGCCGATATCATGGATTACAACATGATCGACCCCTTCCACCTCCGTGCATATAACCAGGCGGCAGTCAATTATAACCGCGATGTGGAAAGTTTCCCGGTCTTGAAACATATCTTCGAGCGGATATTCGAAAAAAAGGGTGATTTACCTTTGTATAATTCTCCCACCGATATGGGGGTGAACCGGGCCGGCTTCGGCATCACGGACGATAAGGTAGTGCAGGAAGCTTCGAAGCAGGAACTCATCCGGCGGTATTTCCGCTATAACACCGAATATGTGCAGGGGACCGAGAAAAAAGAAACCGTGGACCGGGCCTTGTTTTTAATGGATGAGTTGGGGTTGAGGCCGACGGACCGGAAGATCGTCGATATCGCCCGCCGGGCTGCTGTAAAAGCGGAAGAACGGGGTAAGGGTAATGCCGGTATCTTCTGCGGCGCAGCCCTGGAATTGTCCGATGGCAGGATTGTGACCGGCAAAAATTCACGCCTGCTGCATGCTTCTTCCGCCCTGGTACTCAATGCCTTGAAAATATTGGCCAATATTCCGGATGAGATTTTACTGCTGTCACCGCAGATCATTACCCAGATCGGACGTCTGAAAGAAGGCATCTTCCGGGAAGATTCAGAAAGTCTTGATCTCACGGAAACCATGATCGCATTATCCATCAGCGCTTCCATCAATCATACGGCTGAAATTGCCATGGCCAAGCTGACTGAACTGAATGAATGTGAAATGCACATGACCCATATCCCCACTCCAGGGGATGAGGCTGGCTTGAAGCGTCTCGGTATTAATCTCACCACTGACGGCCGGTTCTCATCGCGCAACTTGTTTAATTCATAAGGTGAACACCCGGATTAGTGACGGAAAAAAAGGAGGGCGCAATTTAACCCTCCTTTTTTGAATGAAACCCTAGATCAGTTTAGTAACGTCTTCCGGCCGGACGTCTTCAACTTCACCGGTCGCCGTATAACGTTGGTAGGACCCTTCGAGTACGATCTCGATGAATACAACCGGCTGTCCTAAACGCTTAAAACGGAGGGGGCAATGCATCATCCCCGGGGGAATGGAAACGACCGACGGCGAAGTGATAGTTTGTATCTCGCCTTCGTCACCGAGGGCGATCTCGATTTCGGCATCAAACTTACGGATGTCCTGGAGATCGCTGCCGACAAAGCACATGATCTGGTGGGCATCGTGTTTATGTGGCGGACCTTCTTCAAACGGTTCGGTGATGTAATGGAAGCACAGCGTACAATTTGCCCCGATTTCACCTTTATGCCCATAGACTGAAGGCCAGTTATAGCCGGCGATGCCAAGTTCCTTGATTGGGGCGGGCTTTATACAATCAGCGTATTTCTTTCTAACAGCCATCTATTTCCCCTTTTTTACACGCCTGACCGCGGCGGCCGTTTTACTCTGATTTTTTTTTGGAGTTGGCTTTGCTTTAGCCGGGGCCTGCTTCCTAACCGTGGCTTTATCTTTTACTTTAAGGCTTTTTTCCCAACCTTCCGGTAAGCGCTGGATGTATTTCGGCGAATTCCCGGTGGTGACCAGGATGATGGGGGTGGAAACTTTCTTGATGACCAGCGGCCCGTGCTGTAATCCTCGGGGGATAAATACGGCACAGCTTTTTGTCAGGACCTGGACTTCATCTCCCAGGGTAAGGTGGACTTCGCCGAATAATTGAGTGGGGTCGGCAGGATTGGTCCCGTACATGCCGATGATCTCATCCCAATCATCATGGATCTGCGGCGGGTCGTTGTAACTGCCCGCAAGAGTAGGTTTCATGGCCATGAAAGCTTCGTAATAAAATCCGCCGGGTATGACGTCGTTGTCCAGCCAGGTCACGATTGCTCCACTCTCGGGGTCGCGAGGCACCTGGTCAAACCATACAGGCGGGCCTTCCGGTTGTACGCAGTTGGTAGTGATCAATTTGGCATATTTGGATTTTGCCATATAACATACCTCCTGTCATTTGATATAAAAAGCCTGTGAATATTCTCCAGGCGGCTTTAGTCTATGGTGCTGTGAGGGCGGTGTCAAGAAAAATAACGCAAGCCCAGGTTTACCTTTAGTAGATAATGTTTTAAGATGGAGGTCACAAAATCTGATGAAGTTCATCAGTATCCTCATTTTCAAAATAGAGGAGTAACAGCTTTGGATATGAAATCAGATATGTTTGATGCCGGTTTCCGGGAAATCGTGCCGGAAGGAGCCGTGTTGGACCGGGCGGCGGGAGGTTTTGGTTTTACCGAAGGGCCGGTGTGGCGGGGCGATCACCTGTTGTTTTCGGATATCCCGCGCAATCGGATCGTGCGTCTGCGGATGCTGCAGGAAGGGCCGGAGGTGACTACTTTCCGCAGCCCGAGCGGCAACCCGAACGGACAGACCCTTGACCGCCAGGGCCGGCTGATTACCTGTGAACACAGCGGGCGCCGGGTTGTGCGTACCGAGATAGACGGTACCATCTCGGTGCTGTCCGAATTTTACCAGGAGAAAAGGTTAAATAGTCCCAATGATATCGTGGTTCACTCCGATGGCAGTGTCTATTTTAGTGACCCTACCTTTGGTCTTGGCCATCCGCCGCGCTGGCAGGAACTTGGTTTTCAAGGGGTCTACCGGATATCGCCGCGGGGAGAGCTTACCTTATTAGCTGATGATTTTGATATGCCCAATGGATTGGCCTTCTCCCCGGACGAAAGCATCTTATACATAAACGATACCTTCCGGGGCCATATCCGTGCCTTTGATATTGGAAAAGACGGCAGCATCGGTAAGGGACGGATTTTCACGGAACTAAAAGGTGATGGACCGGGAGCGCCGGATGGAATGAGAGTTGACTGGGAGGGTAATGTTTACTGTACCGGGCCGGGAGGTATATGGATGATGAACAGCAGCGGCAAGCCGCTGGGACGGATCAGGCTTCCGGAAACACCGGCGAACCTGGCCTTTGGCGATACTGATTACAAAACGGTATTTGTCACAGCCCAGACCAGCATTTACCGGGTGAAGCTGAGAGTACCAGGCATTGCTCCGAAACCGGGGGGTGGGGTGGTGACGGGGGTAGCCGATTTGGCTCCGCAGTAATACTACTTTCCGGCTGGTACTTTTTGACTATAATAAATTGGGGATGATACAAATTAGTCTTGCACCAAGCAACTAAATAAAAGTGAATCTCCGAGCAGTTGAACCTAAAGAGACGGCCATGGGCAGCTGCCATCGGGTGTGAGGGGAAACACTCATGCCTCCCATTACGGAAAGGAGAGTGAATGATGGATGTAAAATCCAATGCACCTCCTTGAGGTGCATTTCTTTTTTCAGGGATAATTAAATAAAGGAGAGAGGAATGAGAAAAATAGTCAGCCTGGTTTGTATTCTGGCCAGCCTGGTGATTCTGGCCAGTACCTTCGCCTGTTCCAGCGGAGTAGGTGTTTTGAAAGCCCAGGAACGGTTGAAGGTAGCGACCACCAGCAGCCTCTACGACACAGGTTTATGGGCGCTGCTGGAACCTAAATTTGAAGACAAGTATGACGTAGAACTGGATGTCCTGTATGCGAATACGGGAATCGCCATCGAGTACGGTAAGCGCGGTGATGTGGACGTGATTGCGGTACATGACAAAGCCCGGGAATTGACTTTCATCGAAGAAGGGTATGGAACTACCCGGAACGTTTTTGCTTACAACTACTTTGTGATTGCCGGGCCGGAAAGCGATCCGCTGGGACTCAAGGGAATGAGCCCTGAAGATGCTTTTAAGAAACTGGCAGACAGCAAGACCACAAAATTTGTTTCCCGAGGCGACGATTCGGGGACCCACAGCAAGGAAAAAGCCATCTGGAAAGCAGCCGGTTTCGTGTATGACGATATCAAGAAATCCGGTGATTGGTACGTTGAAGCGGGGCGGGGAATGGGACCAACGCTGGTTATGGCTGGAGAACTACAGGCATATACCCTATCCGATATCGGAACCTTTCTGGCTTATAAGAGTGATACCAAACTGGTACCGATCGTGGAAAAGGGCAGTATCATGCTTAATGTTTATTCCGTGATCCCGGTAAATCCCCAGAAAATCACTTCGGTAAAGAGCGAACTCGCGCAGAAGCTGGCAGATTTTATGGTTTCTGACGAAGTGCAGAAAATGATCGGCGATTATGGTGTCAAGGACTACGGCCGGTCATTATTTACTCCGTGTGCGGGCAACGAACCTTCTTCATAATAAGTTACCAGGAGCGCCCTCATCCCGCATGAGGGCGCTCTCTAATAGTGGTAAATATCGATGAGCGAGATATGGCAGGGGCTGGTTAGGGCAGGCGAATTAATCATCACCCTGGATCCCGAGGTGATGAGTATCACCCTGCGTTCACTGGTGATATCGTTAAGTGCCTGCCTTATTGCGACAATACTGGCTGTACCCCTGGGCGGTTTGATCCATTTTGCGAATTTTCATGGTAAACGATTCTTGATCAGTACCATCCAGACTTTTTTCAGTTTACCCACGGTACTGGTAGGATTGTTGATCTTCCTCTTCTTTTCCGCTTCCGGGCCGCTGGGGGTTTTTCGCCTGATGTTTACTCCGGAAATCATGGTGATTGGCCAGATCGTACTGGTTCTGCCCTTAATGGTAGGACTGATCATCTCGGCACTGGCTGGAATAGAACCAGGGATCACCGAAACGGCGGTGGCATTAGGGGCTAACCGGACGCAAACGGGGATACTCCTGATCAGGGAAGCAAGGTTTGGGGTAATGACCTCGGTCATATTGGGTTTCGGCAGAGCTATCTCTGAAGTGGGCTTGGCGATTATGGTCGGCGGCAACATCGCTGGGCAAACCCGGGTGCTGACAACCGCGATTTCCTTAGAAACGGGCAGGGGAGATATTGAACTCTCATTAGCTTTAGGGATCATACTTCTCTTGATCGCTTTAGTGATTAATTTAGCCCTTAACCGCCTGCAGCAAAGGTAGTTTAATGGCATTTATTGAAGTCAAAGAACTGAGCTATATCGCAAAAGAAAAAGTTATCCTTCAGGATATCAATTTGGGTATTGAACGGGGTGAATTCCTGGTATTGATCGGGCCGACCGGGGCTGGTAAGACTACCCTCATAAAGCTGCTGGACTTACTGGAAAAACCTTCTGCGGGGACGATTACTTATGATTCAGCAGTGATAGGGTTATCGGAGAGAGAACGTTTGATTGCCAGGCGGCGTATGGCTTTTGTGCAGCAAAAACCACTGCCTTTTAACATGAATGTTTTTGACAATGTGGCTGCAGGATTGCGCTGGCGCGGTGTCCGGATGGCTGAGATTAAACCAAAAGTCAAGGCGATTTTAGAAAGAGTGGGGTTAGGTGACAAATTACTTCAGAATGCAAGGACACTTTCCGGCGGTGAGATGCAGCGGGTAGCTATCGCCCGGTCGATCGTTTCTGATCCTGAAGTTCTGTTCCTGGACGAACCCACTGCTAACCTTGACCCGGTATCCAGCTTAAAAATCGAGGAAGTCCTGGGACAAATCATAAGAGAATCCCGGACGACGGTCGTCATGTCGACTCATGATATGTCCCAGGGGCAGCGGTTGGCGCAAAGAATCGGGGTGATGATCGAGGGGCATCTACTCCAGATCGGCCAACCGGCCGCAATCTTCACAAATCCGGAAAGCCAGAAAGTAGCACAATTTGTAGGCATGGACAATATCTGGCCGGGGACGGTGGAGGAACTGAGTGAAGGTATATTACATATCCGTATCAATGAACGGCTGGTAGAAGTGACAGGCTTATTTCAACCGGGTGAGGCTGTTAATGTCTTGATCCGACCGGAAGAATTAACTCTGACAAAATCCCCGGAGATATCCAATTCCGCCAATACTTTTAAGGGTAAAGTAGTATCGTTGGGGTATCAGGGGCCGCTGGTCCGCGTCCAGCTTGATTGTGGTTTCCCGGTTTTGTCAGTAATAACCCGCCGTTCTCTGGTAGAATTGGAATTAATTCCAGGCAGTGAAATATATGCCAGTTTTAAGTCCTCAGCGGCGAAGGTTATCAAACGCTGGTAATAAAAGTCTGATTGTGGATGCCTTCTCCAACAATCTTTCGCTGGTGCCGGACATTATTTCTGTGGTAGAGTTTACTTATATGGCCGTACAATATGATTCCTGGCACCGTCAGATCAATTACTTGCGTATCTCAATTACTGATCACTGCAACCTGAACTGCGTTTACTGTTCAGAGAAGTCATTTACGCACCTGCCCCGAAATGAAATCCTGACTTATGAAGAGATCCACCGCATTATCACGATTACCGCCGCTATGGGTATCAACAAGGTGCGGCTGACAGGAGGGGAACCGCTGTTAAGGCCGGACTTGCCGCAGTTGGTCAAGATGATTGCGGATACTCCCGGTATCGATGATATTGCCGTAACCACTAACGGCACTTTACTCAGCCGGTTGGCCGCTGAATTGAAAGCGGCTGGACTGCACCGGGTAAATGTCAGCCTGGATACCCTGCGGGCGGACCGTTTTGAGAAAATAACCCGGCATAACAAGTTGGATGACGTGATTGCCGGTATCGAAGAGGCAAACCGTGTCGGCCTGGTGCCGGTCAAGGTTAATATGGTGGTGATGCGGGGCCAAAATGATGATGAAGTAGTGGATTTTGCCCGTAAAACGATATCGGATGGATGGAATGTCCGGTATATCGAAGATATGCCTTTTGGTTGTTCGGCGAATGCCGCCGATAACATCGTTTCCTCTCACGAGATACAGGAACGTATCAAAATCCTGGGGCCATTGGAGCCCTCAGGCGTCAAAAAGGGAAATGGCCCGGCGAAATATTTCCGCTTTCCGGGGGCCGGCGGCACCGTCGGTTTTATCAGCCCGATTACAGAGCATTTTTGTAACACCTGCAACCGGCTGCGGATCACCGCTGACGGACAGCTAAGGCCGTGCTTACTGGATGATGATGAAATAGACCTGAAGAAAGCTTTACGGAGTGGGGCAAGCGACAGCCAGCTGCGTGGTCTTATCCAACAGGCTATCATTTCAAAAAGAGAGCGTCACCACTTAAATGAAGGTGAGCGGGCTCCGGAAAAACCAATGCGGCAGATCGGGGGTTAATAGGGTGAAAACGAACAGATTGTCACATGTCACTCCCGCTGGCGAAGCGAGAATGGTTGATATCAGCGAGAAAGCAGGAACACTGCGCATAGCAGTGGCAAGCGGAAAGGTGGTCATGAAGCCGGAGACACTGGAGGCCATCAAATCGGCCAGTTTGAAAAAAGGTGATGTCCTGGCCGCCGCACGGATCGCCGGTATCATGGCAGCCAAGAAAACCCCGGATTTGATTCCACTTTGCCATACGATACTGATAGATGAAGTAACCGTAGATTTTGACCTTTCGGTAAATGATTGTATCGGCATCAGGACCACCGCGAAAAGTACCGGTAAAACCGGCGTGGAAATGGAAGCTCTCGTGGCTGCTTCGGTGGCCGCGTTAACTATTTATGATATGGCCAAAGCCGTGGATAAAGGGATGACCATTACCGGGATTTGCTTGGAAAGTAAGACCGGCGGCAAGAGTGGGCCTTTTCTCAGAAAATCTACATAACAGTGCGGATACTATAACACCCCGAGTATATTTTTTAACGCCTGCAGGCTTTCGCGTGCTTTTTCCCGGGGGCGTACCTCGATACAGTAGTCGAGCACATCAGCCCGGGCAAGCTTTTCCAGATAGTAGCCAAAATCAATTTCACCGCTACCGATAACCCTGTGGCCGCGCTGGCGTCCGTTGTCGTCAGTACGGATATCATGTAGATGTACTTGTTTTACATGTTCGATACTGGAAAGGAAAAAGCGTTCGAAGATGGGGTTATTCCAGGATTTGGGAATATCCCAGCATAACGCTGCTTTGTTATCATCCAGGTAAGACCGCAGCAGTAGCAGGCTGAACTGGTCCAGGGCGTAGTTTTCGATACAAAGAGTAAACCGTCCGGCAGCGAAATTAAGTAGTTGGTCGAGATTTTGTTTTACCACTTCCCGGTAGATTGCCCGGTCTTCTTCAGGAATAGTCATTTCACGTACGGTGTCGGTGGGGAACGATGTCATCTGTCCAATATGGATCGTAACCAGGCGTGCTTTGATCTGTGCCGCAAATTCAAATAGAGCCCGGTAGTAATTCAGGATGCCTGCCCTCAAAAGCCGGTTGGGTTGAAACAAGGAAGCCGTCTCATCCGGCGCATGTAATGTGATGTACAGATTATTCGCTGCTGTGAAGGAGGCGATTTCCACCACCTTATCGTCTGTCAGCGACTCAAAAGACAGGTGCGGTGTCTCTACCGCCACCTGGATCCCGGCAAAGCCATTATCCCGGGCGTATTCCAGAGCATCTATGATCGAGGCATCGTAGACGGCGTGATAACTTACCCTTTCGAGAATCGGACTATTCATGGTATATCCTCTCGCTTGTAGTATATACCATTTTACTTCGTCTCTTGATCGTTAGAATAGTGTGACGGCGACGGGTTCGCCTTTTTCGAGGGTATACTGGTTCTCTTTGATTTCAATATAACCATCAGCATTGGCAATGCCGGTGATGGCGGCAGTGTCTTTGAGGGTTAACACTGCTTCGCCCTCGTGGATATTAATGGTATAAAACTGCCGCAGTCCGGGTTTAACTTTAACCGGGTGGGCGAGGGGGAGAGTAATGGCCTTCGCTACTCTCTCCGGCAGGCGGGCGATCTTGCGGAGGGCGGGGAGGACGAGGAGATAGGCACTCATGATCGAGGCGGCCGGATATCCCGGCAGCCCGAAAAGGGGGGTGCCTTCGACCACCGCAAATAGAGACGGCTTACCCGGCCTTACTTTCACACCGTGGAAAAGGATCTTCCCCCACCCCTCGACTACTGCCGCGATCAGGTCCCTTTCGCCGACAGAGGTACCCCCGGAAATCACCACCAAATCGTTCCTAACGGCCTCAGCTATGGTGCCCCGGACCACATCAGCCCGGTCGGACATGATATCGAACAGAAATGGTTCTCCGCCGTTCGCCTTCACAATGGCGGCGATAGTATAGGCATTAGTGTTGTAAAGCTGCCCTCGGCGCAGTCTTATTCCCAGGGGTTTGATCTCATTTCCAGAAGGTAATATTGCTACCCGGGGCTTTGCATATACTTCGACTTTACTCTTTCCCTGTGACGCTAATACGCCGATGCCGCCGGCAGAAATTAGAGTCCCGGCAGTAAGCGCAACGGTGTTTTCTGCCACGTCTTCTCCCGCCTCTCCCAGGTTCTCGCCTGGAACTACCGGCCGGTATACTTTGAGATAATTACGTTCTGTTACAGTGTCTTCCAGCATCACTACCGAATCTGCTCCCCGGGGGATCATCGCCCCGGTGGCGACCTGGATACATCGGCCCGGTTTCAGGCCGGTCTGGGGAATATCACCAGCGTAAATGCGGCCGATTATTTCCAGAGTCTGCGGATGAGTAAGGTCACTTTTTATAGTATCCCGGGACCTCACGGCAAATCCATCGCGCAGTGAACGGAGGTAAGCCGGCACATTTATGGCTGGTTTGAAATCCTGGGCCAGTACCCTTCCCAGAGCATTTTCGATCCAAACCTGTTCCACCCGGGCTACCGGTTGCACATGCCGTTCAATGATAGAAATAGCCCTGGTGAAGGGAGTTAAAGTATTCTCCTTCACCGGCTGGCTTCCCTTACCATGTGTCCAACCTCGGGCAGGATTATTTTTTCAATCGCCAGGGTAACGGCATTCAAGGATCCCGGAAGGCTGATTACTACTTTCCCCTGGATCACCCCGGCCATTGCCCGGCTCATGACACTGGTAGTCCCGATCTCCTGATAAGTCAGATACCGGAATAACTCCCCGAAACCGTCCAGCTTTTTCTCCAGCATGGTCGTGACGGTTTCGATGGTTACGTCACGATGGCTGGCGCCCGTTCCCCCAGTGGTGATGATGACCTGTAACTCCGGCCGTGCCAGCAGGTCGGTAAAGGTGCGGCGGATCGCCTCCGGGTCGTTCTTGAGCAGGGTATAAAAAAGTACCTGGTGCCCGGCTTCAGCCATCCTCGCCTTGAGGAATGTCCCGGATTCATCATTTGCTTCGGTACGGCTGTCCGATATTGTAATGACCGCACAAGCAATGTTTTTCGGCGATACTTCTTTATGTTGATGATATCCCATTTGTTTTTCCCGGATGTTATTATTTCGTGGGAAGAGTAGCTTCAAGCCTGGGTTTGCATAGGATTTCCTTAACCTTCAAATTGAAGAAATCGGTGGTGTTGACCGGATTCAGAACGACTGCCGTATCAGCGCCACGGCCGGTACCCCCGATACTAATGACTTCCTCATCGGTGCGGACGGCTCCGGCATCCGCAGCCATCAAACTGATTTCACAAACGACTTTCACACCCTGGCCGAAAATACGTAAAACATGAGCAATGGTCTCACCTAAACCGACCATATTAAAACTCTTGCGCATAGCCCGGTCGATGCTGCCGAAAGCATGTGCCGTGGTGACCATGGTAGCCCCGGCAGCGGTGATGATTTTACGGTTTTCTTCAGTTAATAGTTGAACATTAGGTTCCCGGGAGCCCATCACGTGAGTCACAATGACTATTTTAAAGCCCTTCAGCGCTTTCACCGCCTTCACCGCAGTTTCACCCGTCGTGGAAGCGATGATAATTGTCTTTATTCCCAATTCATTTGCTCGTTTCCGGGCAATCTCAAAAACAGCATCGGTATTTTCCAGCCCTGGTTTGTCGAAATAGACTATTTTTCCTTCCATAATTACCTCCCCGCCTGTTTTTATGTTTTAGATTAATGCTAACCGTGAAATGCGTCAAGCTGAATTATACTCGATTAACTGTATGCTGTCCTGAAAATAACTTGCTTAATCAGGATTGACATTATAATAGCCATATCATCTGGATTCCGAAGTAAGTTCAGAATGAATGTTCTAAGGATGCTTGATCTGGTCGATTAACTTGCGAGACGGGACGCTGGTTGAGGATATCGTACCGTTTTATTTGTCTGTTTTTACCCATAGCCGATTACCGTTGGTGATAAATTCGATTGTACCGTCACGGTCTGTACGGAAAATATTATCGTTGTCTATTGATTGTTGCAGCCGTTGGTATACCTGGGGATTTGGATGTCCGTAATGGTTATTCTCCCCGACCGAGATAACTACCAAATGGGGGGCAACGACATCAAGGAATTCTTCACTGGTGGACGAGGCTGAACCGTGATGGCCAACCTTCAGAATTGTACTTTTTAAGTTTGTCCGCTTCCTTATCAGTTCTTTTTCAGCATCGATACCCAGGTCGCCGGTCAGCAGGAAACTGATATTACCAGCCTGTAAATGCAAGACTACCGAACGGTTATTGAAATCAATATTGTCCATTGATACTGCTTCCCTTGCCGGATTAAGTACAGAGATTTTAACTTCCTCTCCCATTGTGATTTCCTCGCCGGTACAGGCTGTGATGACATGCACCTGTTTTGTTGCAATAGTATGCTGCCATTCTTGAAAGAGCGGAGAACCGCTGGTAATGTTATCCGCCAAAAGAGAACCGACGCGGTAACGTTTGATAATTTCAACCAGGCCGCCGAGGTGGTCGGAATCGGGATGGGTAAGTACAACCATATCAATATGGCGGTCCCAAAAGGGCATTTTTTTACTTAAAGCAAGCATGGTCTTCTGAGGATCAGGGCCTCCGTCGACTAACACTTGTCGGTTGCCCTGTTCGATCAGTATCGCATCACCCTGGCCCACATCAAGGAAGCTGATGTGTACGTGCTGGTCCGGTATCGTCAGGGCAAAAGACCACGCCAGCAGCGCAAGCACAGCCAAGCAGCCGGCGGTCCACTTAAAAGGAACACAGGAGAAAAATTGTTGTATTCGGTTGATGCGCCAGGCTAAGTACCGGGATTTTCTAATACCAAATAAAAGCATGATAAGCAAAGCATAATAAACATAAATGAACGGAAAGGAAATTCCCTCGATTTGGATTGCAGTACCGGATAACTGAGACAGGTAAGTCACGACTATTATCAGGTATGTCAGTGGCAGCCAGGCAATCCATCCTGCAGCCAGTGCTATGACTGGTGAGACTAAGCCTAGAACACTGGCAAGCATTGAAAAAACGATTATTGCCGGCATCACAGGCAAAGCAAGAAATGTGGCCGTCGGGCCGGTCCAGGAAAAAATGTTGAAATAATAAGCCACGATAGGCCAGGTGGCGATCATTGCTCCGAGACTGACGCCCGCACTTTCTAAACCACCTTCGAGAACAGAACGGGTCCGCCCTTCAGGAACAACGTGTTCAACTAAATGTATACTGGCTTGATTGATGAGAGGGGTGATAAATATCAACCCGGCCATGGCCAGGAAACTCATTTGAGTCGAGGCATCAAAAAATAATCCGGTATCGATAGTTGTCATGAGTACAGCAGTCAGGAAAAGGGCAATGATACCGCTTTTTTGCCGCCCGAAAAATTCGGCGGTTAAAAAGCAGCCAACCATGATAGCTGCCCGTAAAACCGGGGGTTGGAGGCCGGTGAGATAGGAATACAGGAAGATGACAACAGCCGTAATCCAAATATGGATATAGTACCGGCGGCCAAAAAGCCGGCTGGTCCATGATGTAATGATCCCGGCGATAATTGTAAGATTAACACCAGATATTGCTAAGAGGTGGGTGGTCCCGGTCAGACAAAAGGCTTGTTCGAGATCTGCCGGGATATTACTACGGACGCCAAGAACTATACCTTGAGCCAGGGCCGCTTGGGGTTCCGGGAGAATCTGTGCCCGGCTGCGAGTGCGGGCATGCCTGGTAGTATATAACCAATTAA
>JAEAME010001405.1_pt1 | contig 16966 bp, 11 predicted proteins | sample 8958731 | NCBI WGS metagenome assembly JAEAME01 (sample SAMN16933194, study PRJNA681113) | bioreactor sludge metagenome | isolation source: anerobic bioreactor sludge (Control) | place: India:Bengaluru | collected 2018-10-24 | reverse complement strand
ACACCGAGATCTACCCTGTCAGCGTCGCCCGTCTGCGGCTGATGCCAAACGTTATGCCGTAAGTTTGATATTCAGTATAGTAGTTTATAAAATAATATGAATTATCTAAAAGAACATTTAAAATATGAAGCTTTCTACCGTAATAAGAAAGTAGTGCTTACAATATTTATCTTAGCTGCCATATTTTATTTCAGTTTTAATACACTTTTTCCTTTCATAAAAAAATTTAATTCAAATCAAATACTTACTCTCTTTAATATTCTATTACTTATTGTTACATCTTTTTATGCATGGGTAACATATAGGATGTTTCTTACAATGAGAGATAGTCAATTGATTGAAATTAAACCTCAAATCTGGATTCATTTAGATAATTCTCAAATTTCTAAAAGTAACAGTTCAATCGCTAATAATGAAATTATAATTCCAGCTAAATTGGAAAACTATGGTAATGGACCTGCTATTAACATGGAAGTTACAGCAACTATTCCACATAAAAAAACAAAGAATCCTGAATTCAACTCAGATTCTGTATCTCACAAAGGAATGCTTAATACAGCGTTGAAAAGCTCGGATTTTTCTTTTAAATGTAATTTTAAACTTTATATGCAAGATATAGAAGTTCATAAAAAAGAAGAAGGATTTTTAAAAATTTTTATTAAATTTGAAGACATAGAAAAAAATTTATATCAAATGATACTGTTCTATGACCTTTTTAAATTATCTGAAGATAAAGGATATTGGTCATTGGTATATGATGAATATTACATGACAAATTATAAAAGCCGTAGACATTTTGAAGATGAAAACATTGGAGTTAATCCAGAAAAGAGAAAACTATTATTTAAAAGAACTCCTTTTTGGTGGTATATTTTTAAAAAATAATGTTCCTATATTATCACTTAAAGTTTATACTCAAAAAAGGCATAACAATCGGCTGCACCTGACAAATCCGCTATGTTTCAAATCGAGTTAAGTGCTAAATTTTAAAGTCTTTTCCTTGTGTAAATTCCTGCGTAGCGTTTTTGCAGGTGAGCCAAAACGTTAGCCGTATATAACAATCCCTTTTCTAACAAGTGACTTAATATTAGAATCATAGGGATTAAAATTTATCGGCTCATTATTATTATCATTTAAAGCCCGAACAATATTAATCTGTTCGTCTTTCAGAGAATTGAGATCAAATTTAGTAATCAGAACTTTACCTAATTCAGTTAATTTAAACATAATTTATAATAGTAATAAATAAAATTAAAGGCAACTAAAATGTTATTCTCACCTATAATCACAAAAGATTTAACTCTAAAATCATTACCCTATAACAAAACTGCAAAACAAATCTTAATAGAAGAAGCTAAAAAATTTTCACCTGATAAAACTTATGATATATTTTTATCCCATAGTTATTCAGATGCAGAAATAATATATGGAATAAAATTAACTATCGAAAAAATGGGCTATACAACATACGTCGATTGGGTTGAAGATCCATCAGATCGAACAAATGTTACTTCTGAAATTGCCAATTTGCTCAAAAAACGAATGAAAGTATGTAAATGTCTATTTTCCATCGTTACAGAATCATCGCCTAATTCAAAATGGATGCCTTGGGAATTAGGTTACTTTGATGGTTTCAAAAATAAAGTCGCCATTTTACCAGTAAAACAAGATTATCAAACCAATAATTATAAAGGACAAGAATATTTAGGATTATATCCTTATGTTACTGATGAAGGCGATATGTTAATGATCCATAATTCAGTAACTGAATATATTAATTTCAGAATCTGGTTAAATAATGAATTTGATTAATTCATGTTTTTCAATCCAAGTATTCCATCGGGTTGTTTCAATATCCATTTCTTGTTTCATATATTTTGAATATTCTTTAGCTCGATCTTGATCACTTGGATTATAAGACCAGACACCACAAATTGATCGTGAATTTGATATTTGGATAAAAATATAATCTAAATCTATTGACATAAAAAACGGCTAACAAAATGCTGCACCAGACCCGAAAAGGTTCAACTTAATTTGAACGTCTGTGCAATTAAAAAACTATTTTGAATTATTAACGATCCGCGCTCTCCCTCTTTTCGGGCAGGTGAGCATTGTCGTTAGGTGGGCTTATAAAAAATTTTTAGATAATACAAGTTTTATGTCATTTTTCGCCAGAAACAAGAAGTCAAAAGGAGAATAATATATGGAAAGTAAAATCATTTTAGTAACAGGAGCATCGGACGGTATCGGGAAAGAAACCGCTAAAACGCTTGCAAAACAAGGACACAGAATTATTATTCACGGTCGTAACAAGCAAAAATTACAAGCTGTATATGAAGAAATCAAGGTAGAAACAGGAAATTCCAATATTGATATGTTTACGGCAGACTTTCTTTCACTTGCCGATGTGAAACGTTTTGCTGAAGACATCAAACAAAAATATGACCACATCGATGTACTAATAAATAATGCAGGGGCTCAATTTACCGATGTAAGAGAGCTTACCAATGAGGGGCATGAAAAAACAATGGTTATCAACGTTTTTGCACCTTTTCTTTTGACAACGCTATTGTTAGATATTCTTAAAAAAAGCAAATCGGCACGGGTAATAACCGTTGCTTCAGCAGCACATGCAATGAGCGGAAAACCAGACCTGGATGACATTGAGTTAAAAAACAATTACACTATGTCTAAAGCCTATGGATTATCAAAATTGTATGTTATATGGGTGATGAGGCATTTTGTAACCGAAACAAAAAAACAAGGCATTCAAAACATCACATTCAATTCGGCACATCCAGGCTCAGTAAAAACAAATCTCGGACGTGAAGCCATGAAATCATGGAAATGGAAAATTATCTATTTCTTATGGCAAATCATGATGAACTCGATGGAAGCTGCAACAAAAGGCATTATAATGGGTGCGATCTCACCTGAATTAGAAGGTGTTTCAAACTTGTATCTCGGTCCAAAAGGAAAAGAAAAAGCAAATGACAAATATTATTCTACCGAAAATGAACAGATTGTTTGGGAGTATTGTCAACAACTAACAAAGGCATATCTATGAAAATAGTAGCAATCATATTGGCAGTAGTGCTGGTAATCATTTTAATACCATCTGTTGATAGAAGAATTGAAACAACTATTAAACACCTAACCAGTCGCTCAACCGGACAGGGCTATCGCCCTGCCGGCTAGCTTGTCGTTATAGTGCAACACGAAATTGTAATATTGAATGTTTGTTATTGAAGAGAACTACCAATGCACTAGTAGTGTAACTAATAAAAAAGGAGCCACGTGACTCTCGACTACTCAATTATCACGATCTTGGCTAAACGGGAGCAATACTCTAATCAACCAGAGGGATTCTTAAAGGTACCCAACGGGGCTGGCCTATACCAGCCCAATTTTTACTCCGGTTGATAATCCTCACTAACCAAGAACTTCCTGTTATCCCCAGCTCTTCATTTCCCATTGGTTCAACGCCAACATCGGTGGTTAATGGAGTTCGTTTGAGTTTTGCCTTAATTTTATTCAATACTCGCACCATTATCGGTTGTCAGAACGAGGATCTGTTATGAGAGGTAAAAATTTTTAGGATTCCGATTTTCGGCTGGAAATGAATTTCACTAGGAGTTATAGATGTGTGCAACTGGTCAGCAGCCAGGGGTAGGTCATGGAACCTAAATTCTAAGGACTTTTAAAAAGATATTGCAAGTTAAGTAATTTTTTGGTATTTTGGTGCTGTGTTGTTTGTTAGGCTGGATTTTAGCTTTCTTTTTTATGCTCTGTTCGGTGATGACATTGTATAAGCAAACGGATGATCAAAGATAGGCTTGAAATGCATTACACATTAGGTGGTGAATAGGCTTTAAAATGATTTAGCCCCGCAAAATTTACATTGAACAGAATAAAGATAGCACAATTGTCATAAGCAGACAAACTTTGGAGGTCAATCATGAAAAAGTTAGTACTGATCATTATGATTATGAGTTCGCTCGTCTTGGGGGAGTTCTCTTCAAATAAGGCAACCTTTCCAAAAATATTCATTCAAACCGAACAACATGAATTGGGACAAATTGCAGAGAATGGAGCAATAGTACCGCTGTCTATGCATATCGCTTCCCTAAAGATATTTGACACTGTTGTAAGTGAATTCCAATCAACTATACTTTTTGCCAAAGAATGTCGGAGTACAGCACCAGCATCTGATGAAGTAGGAGGTTTTGATCTCTGGATTCTTGATGTGAACACTCAAAAACAAGTTCAAATTTATCCCGATAAAAATATCATAAAAGCTCATCTTTCACCTGATGGTGAGAAAGTTTTGATGGTTACAAGAGATCACACCGTTCTATTGTACAACTGCGCTGCTCATAGTTCTAGACTGTTGAGTAATGCTGCATATGACGGTATCTTTGCTCCAGATGGACGTCATTTGGCATTAGTTCGAAAATCTAGTAGTGGATATTTACCAATTGCCAAAATGGACTTAGTTCTTATTGATCTGAAAACCGAAACCCAAACCGTACTTAAAGAAGATTTCCGCATTTCCAATTTGCAATGGTTTCCATCTGGAAAGAGATTATTGTTCACTTCGGCCTTTAGGACTAAATGGGCTTCTTTTTGGATCATAGATATTTCTGACGGTTCTTTACAGCAATTAACAAATGTAAACATGACAAATTATGACGATTTCATTCCCGTGACGAATGGAACCGTGCACATATCACCAAATGGCGAGAAAATTGCCTATGAAACGCACTACCATCCCTATGACAGAGAAATCTGGTGCCTCCATCTGGATCAGATTGAGACGAATGGTTTACCCCATGCAACCCGGGTCGCTGATGGGAAATTAATTGGATGGGAAATAAATGGTCCCCATGTCGCTTATCTCGATATTCAAACGTCTCAGGTGAGAGTTGCCAATGTTAATAGCATACCGTTTAGAAAAGATCGACGGTATCTACAAAAGTCTCTTTTCAACTTGCATGACAATGTTGAACTGGAGACAATGACCTTGACAGAGGACCCACGATTTCGAGCCCCGATTAGCTCAGTGGACAGCGATATTGGATATTATTTTGATAATGATAAAAGCAATCCGGGAAATGAATGGAGAACTTGGTTCTGCACTTATGGCACAGAAGCAGAGAAATATGGTTCCTATAACTCGCATAATGGAACGGACTTTTCAGCCTTGAAAGGGACGGACATTCAGGCGGCAGCAGATGGGACCATTATATACCGAGAAGATGGGTGGGGTGACGGAGAAGCGGGGTCGAATGATGGTGGTGGTTACGGGAATCATGTCATAATTGATCATGAAAACGGATGGCTAACCATCTATGCTCACATGATCGCCGGGAGTGTGTATCAAAGTCCTGTCACCGGCGTTCAAGATCCAGAATGGAAAGAATCGGCGGAAATCAAAGTCAGTTGTAGCACAGTCATAGGAGAAGTTGGGACATCCGGCAACTCGACGGGTCCTCACCTTCACTTTGAGGTCCGAAAAGACGGCACGCCGATGGATCCCTTTTGCGGACCGTGTAGCGGACCAACAAGCTTCTGGACGCACAGGGGAGATGGCGATCCCATAACCGACTGCAAACAACAACTGCATCCGAGCAAGTATGGTCTCGAAGTTGATAATTCCCCCCTTCCTTTGCACATGCCGTTTAGATCAGGTACGACCTGGCAGGTTGGCGGCATAGGCTCATTTTATGGTGACTGCCATCATTTGGATGAGATCAATGATTATTATGCCATTGATTGGAATCTGGTGAATGGTAATGATTATGGCGAACCCGTTTATCCCGTTGCGCCGGGTAAAGTAATATACATCGGAGAAGGAACTCGTTATGACAGAAACGATCAGATCACCCTTGCAATCAATCATGGCAAATTTGTCGATGTTCTTCACACATTCGATTCACCTGCTTTGGGAACTGTTAAGACTCGATATGCCCATTTGAGCAAGGTGTCTGTATCGGTCAATCAGCAGGTATTTCTCGACACAAAACTTGGAGAAATCGGGGAATCCGGCAATGCTCGCGGCCCACATTTACATTTGTCATTTCGAGTTTATGATAATTCCGACTATGTCTCCCGATATGACAAAGAACCGTCCAGACGACCAAGCCCAATGGTCGCTATCAACGGATTCAAACTCGAGCTCTGGAACTTAAAAGATGGTGATAAACGCACGGTCGCATCAAAGCAATTTTTTCAGGATGTCCCCAATACTGTCAAATCAGGAGAAAATTGGTCGAAAAAATGGATCGATGCCGCATATGCCTGGGGGATTATGAAAGAAACCGAATCCATGCCGATGCTTTTTTGTCCCTCAGGAACCATTAGCAGAGGAAAAGCCGCAAAATATTGGGTAAAAGCGAAAGCAGATGATCCGAATTACGAGCCGGATCCTAAAGACTATGATAACCCATTTGTGGATGTCCCCAGTAGTCATCCTTACGCGGGATATATCTTGAAACTATATCACGATAAAAAGGTTGTCGGTTGTTCGGAATACCCAAAGGAATATTGTCCTGATAGGGATATAACACGCGCCGAAATGGCGGTATTCATTTTGCGAGCACTATTTGGAGTGAACTATACACCTCCTGAGCCAAAGGGGATTTTTGATGACATGCCCAAAACCGGCGGGACGGATGAACATTGGGCTATTGAATGGGCAGAAGCTTTATTCGAGCTTGGCATTACAGGAGGTTGTTTGGCAGAATCCGGTACGCTTAATTTTTGTCCTGATGAGTTTGTCACACGCGATCAAATGGCTGTTTTCCTTTTACGTTCGTTTAATAAATATCCAGGTTTCTACGATAAAGACGGACGCGGTGGCGGTGAGACAGAAATACCGTTGACCTGGCTTGCCACAATCAGCGTTACTAATAATGGTGAACAATCGACAACATTGACATTTGGCCAGGCTCCAGATGCCACTGATGCTATTGATAACGCATTCGACGAATCAGTTCTGCCGCCAGTACCGTCGATCGATACGTTTGATGCCAGGTTTGAGCTGCCTATTGAAGGCGATATTTACTCACATCGTGACTTTCGTCCTAAGACAAGTGAAACAACATGGAAAATTAATTTTCAACCAGGTTTGGCAGGCTATCCGGTTACTTTTTCATGGAATCCTGACGATCTTAAAGATGGCGAGTATTATGTCACAGACGCAGAGATAGGAACTTCCATTCACGAAAATATGAAAACAATAAACAGTTATTCAGTTTCAGACGATCGTTTCTCAACGCTTTTAATAAAAAAAACCGCACCTAATATTCATGTTCAACTTCCAGACCAACTCAAGATTCCCACTCATTTCGAGCTGTGTCAAAACTATCCCAATCCATTCAATCAATGCACAAATATTAACTTTAAAGTCCCGAAGTCAGCTATGATTACAATGAAAATATATAATACTTTAGGTAGAGAGGTAAGAACATTGGTTGACGCGTTCTATAACCCTGGTAACCATACGGTTAAGTGGGATGGTTTAGATAATTTTGGACACAACGTTAATTCTGGAGTTTATTTTTATTATATGCAATCAAATGATTTTAAAGAGGTAAGAAAGGCTCTATTTTTAAAATAGAAAATAAACATTTTAAAAAGCTGCTAATAAGATATAAGGGCAGGTATTGCGCCTGCCCTTAAAAAACTATCTATTTAATAATCCGTCATGAGCAACTCACCTGCTGATTTGATAACAAACGGATCGTCGTCTTCATCTAGTACTACATCGATAATCTTCACAATGACCTTTGTTACTTCAGTGAGCAAAGAACCCAAGACAAGGTATTTCCTAAAAATGTGCCATTTTTCTTTTTTCTTTAGCATAAGCATTCGTTTCGATATAGTTAATCATGGTTTTTATACTTTCAATCAATGACTAGGCTGGCCAGTGCCACTCCTAATATACTACCCATCGGGAGAATAATAATCGTCTGACATCTCAAATCCTTCATCAGTCTTTTGCACTTCTGGTAAAATATGAAGGGACTTGACTGCATCTCTATTAAGTTGCTCTAAATTTGGTGCAGCATCGTGTTCTGATAGTCTTGGATCACATCGGACTCTCTCGTATTTAAACGCCTTCATTTCAATTCCTCAAATATTTAAAGCACCCTTTACTTCGACACTGTCTCCGACACACAATCGGCTAACTAACAAAATAAGTAATGACGGAAGAAAAAGTGAAAGCGTGAATTCACACAGTGAATTCACTCCATAGATCATTAAATTAAAATTATTGAAATTTTTTGGAGTGCTTTCACCATATGTGAAAGCAAAAATTCTTTCCACCCACTTCGCTTACATTCGAACCGCTACTCTAATTTCCTCGACAATTCTATAAACTTTCATCTTTTTTAAACTAACCTTTTGCAAATTCTTTCGTACAGAATAACAAACGAAATTTTTTAAAGGAGCGCACCCATGAACTTAAAAATTACACTCCATTTATTAATTCTTTTTTTTATAATACTACTCAATTTCTTTTACCAAACCACCATCCTCGCCCAACAAAACAACGAATCCATCTCCATCGGCACTTACCGCATCCTCCACTCCCAAATCCTGAACGAAGATCGCACGTTGTTGATCAATCTGCCCAGGGATTATGAGGGAGCGACGATCAGCTATCCCGTAGTCTATCTGCTGTATGGCGATCAGGTGACGGGATATTTTGCCGAGACCGTGAATCTTCTCCATCGGCTGGGGGAAGCGAGTGAGATTCCGAAGATGATTCTGGTCGGGGTCGCCAATGTCGAGCGCTATCGGGATAATTTGCCATTGCAGCGGGATGGTAGTCCAGGCGGGGCTGAGAAGTTCTTGAAATTTTTTTCTGATGAGCTGATCCCGTTTATCGACCAGAATTATCGCACCAAAAATTTTCGCATTCTGGTGGGACCCCAGGCTGGCGCCACGTTCGGCGTGTACAGCCTCATGGAAAATCCAGATGCCTTCAATGCGTTCATCCTCAATAATCCGTTCTGGATCAATTACACCAGGGATTTGATCATCGAGCGGACAGAGGCGTTCTTTGACAAAAATAAATCGTTTAACAAATTCTTATTCATCACTTGCGGCAGTTCTGACGATCAACCAGAAGCCATGGAATATATCCAAAAATTTGCCCAAATCATCGAGGCAAAAAAGCCACTAAATTTTCGCTTCGAGCTAAACCGTCTGAGTGAGGAAGATCGGTTGGATTTTATCCCGCCGACGGGATTGAAGCGAGGACTGCGATCCCTGTTTCGGGATTACAAATTTCCTGAAGATAGGCAAGTGGCTGGACTCGAAGACATCAAAACGTATTACCAGCAGTTGTCGGAAAAGTACGGCTTTGCGGTCGATGTGCCCGAATTTGTGCTGGTGCTTCAGGGGGGTAAATTTAGTCAGCAGCGAAACTATGCGGCGGCGCAGGAGATTTTTGAATATATAATCAAAGTCTATCCCACCTCGCTCAATGCTTTCATTCAGTTGGGAAATCTCCATCGCACCCTGGGGAATTTTGAGCAGTCACTCTTGTATTACCAAAAATTTTCTGAAAAGATGAGGGACTCATTTATCCTGAACCGAATAGCAGCGCTGGAGCGGATGATCAGTGAATCCGCTGCCTATGCTATTGAACAGGAGTTGAATAAATCTGGCATTAAAGCGGCATTGAAAAAATATCGGGAGATCAAATCCGATCCACAGAACAAACTCTATTTCGATGAAAATGAATTTAATGCATTGGGCTATCGGCTGCTGGGCAAAGGTCAGGTGAAGAATGCGATTGAGATTTTTAAGCGAAATGTGGAGATGTATCCCCAATCAGCCAATGCCTATGACAGCCTGGGGGAGGCTTACATGACTGACGGGCAGAAGAAATTGGCGATTCAGAATTATAAAAAGTCGCTGGAGCTGAATCCTGAGAATGAAAATGCAAAGGAAATGTTGAAAAAATTGTTTGGTAAATAGGTGATTGGGTAATTGAGTGAAAAATAATCCGAAAGAATTTTTTCCAAATCAAATCAATCCAACTAAAATTTATTGGTCAATCCCACATGCACCATACCGCTGGTCAAGCCCCGTCCCTGGCCCAGTCCGTAATCGATGCCGATGATGCCCAGACGTGTTTCGATCCGTAAACCAAAGCCATACCCAGTTTTGTAGTCTTCAGTAATTTTTCTTTCACGATCCTTGTGGTAAAAATAGCCGCCATCAAAAAACAGGAAGACGCGGGAACGTGGTGCCAATAAGTACCGATATTCCAGGTTCAGCCAGGCAATTTTCTCGCCCCAGAATTCTTCTTCTCGATAGCCTCTCAGCGAGCCGGTTCCGCCAAAACGAAATAAGTCAGAGACTGAAATATGCTTTTCTGTCGATTTGACCTGGCGTCCATGCAGACCGAACAGCATGGTCTGCCATCGGAAAGTTGTGACATAGGCTTCAAAATCGACGATCCAGCGGTCGCGACGAAATGTCCCGGCTTCCATTAAATTCTCACCCAAAAATGGAACCGTGCTGACTTTTTTTCGGGCGTATTCAAACTGAGTTTGATACAGCACGCCAGTGGAGGGGTTCAAATAATCGTTGCGGGTATCATAAGCAAATCCCAATCGACTGAACCAAGAATTACTCCGAGGCAATTGATACAGGATTTGTCCGATGGAATCAGGCAACACATCTTCCTTGCCCAGATCTGAATTGAAAGTCAAAACGTCCGAAAAGGGAAATTCAATTTCTAAAAGAAGATTTCTTTTGATAAAAGTTGTATCCTGAATGGCCTGCTGAAAACCGCCTCCGAGATTCATTGGGAAGCCAGCCACCCAGGGTTCAACATAATGAAACCGAAGCTCCTGACTCCGGCGATCTTTCTTCTGCCAGTAAGCTTCCACAACTCTGCCGGTACCCAACAGATTTCGGAACGCTACATCGATCAAGCCAGTCAGATAGCCTTTTCCCTGATTGCTGGTAGCGGGATTGTAGCCGAGCACGGCATTGAGTTGATTCGGATTCCCCTCCTTTACATTGAAAACCAGATAGCCATGACCAGATTTATCAAGGAAAATTTCCGGTTCATCAACTTCGCTAAACAGTTCGCTTCGCAGCAGGCGCGACTGGCTCCGCTCGATTTTTTTTTGATTATAAATTTCCCCTGATTGCAGCCGTAACTCTCGAATCACAACCTGACGCCGCGTGACCGTATTGCCCTGCACTACGATAGAATCGATGGCAGTTTTAGGTCCGAGATGCAAACGCAGGAAGCATTCTAATTGAGCGTTTGAGCTATCAGAATTATTACCAATAATCAGGCTATCGATTGAAACCCGACAAAAGGGATAGCCGTTGTTTTCGAGGTATTCCAGAGCTTCTTCCACATTAAAATCTATCGTTTCCGCTGCCGATCCTTTGGGTCGAATATCAAGCCGGGATTCAATTTCGTTTCTGATCAAAGAATCGCTGCTGGTGATACGCAGTGATTTGATAGTCAATAGAGTGCCTTCGTTTACCTTTAAAGCAAGATGGTCTGTCCTCTCGGTCGCTTCGATTTGAGTAAAATAATGCCCGACTTGTTGGTAATCCTTGATGATTTGATAAATTGCATTTTTAATTTGAGCTGCTGTGTAACGACCCGGCGGAATAATTTTCTCAATTTCCTTTTGTGAAAATTTATGATTGCCCTGAACCTTTACATGGGGAATATGAATCTTGGTCGTATCTTCCTGGGGAAAGATAGGGGACAATTTAAAAATCAATGCAAAAAGGATTAGTATGTATTTAATTTTTATCATAGTCAAAAAGCAAAGAATTTAGCCCACAGAATTGCCACTTAATCACCAGCCACCTCTAAAAAATCTTTTATCTTTTCAAGAACTTTTGACAATCAAAATTTTCAGAAATACGCGCGCATTTCGGCGCGGACAGTATAGGTGGGTTTATCAAGATAATCCTCATATCTGCCGTTCCAGCTAAACGATGCACGAAGATTGCGGGAGACGTTATAATCAAAGGAGGTGATCCAGCGCAAATTGGTTCCGGCGCGATTGCCAGAGACCATCTCGTAGGGCACCAACGCATTCTTGGGCGCTACCTGAACCTGGTTAAATTCGATCTCCGCCCGCAGCCGTCCTTTGCCACGAAAAGAGTAGTTGATCTGAGGCGCTGCCGCAATATAATCGACTTTGATGGGATTGTCAATCCGATTTTCAGCATGAGCCCATTTCACTTTAATCCCCAGTTCCAGGGGCTGCCGCGGACGATAAGACAAATCCAGATCTGCTTCATCCGAAAAAATATTTTTATCCCGATTTGAGATGTTATATTTCTTACTCTCATGGCGATTCCGCAAATCCAACTGGGCGCTCACTTTTTGAGACAATTGGCTTTTAAGTCTGATCTCATGCTCAAAGAGATTCAAATCCTGTTTTCCCTCAAGATATTGGTTATTCATGCTAATGCGCTCATTATAGCGCAGACGCAGCGAAAATTTTCGATCATTTTGTCCCCAGTACAAATCCTGCCGAAAAACCTGGGTGCCATAAATCGTGGTTGAATCATTCCGAAATTTTGATAACTCTAACCGATAAATTGACCAGACATCAGTTTCCTGTGTCTTTTCTTCTAACTGAATAAAAGTTTCAGTCGAAATAAATGAAAGCCATTTTTTCCAATGAATTTTGGACTTGGATTTGGACCGATTCTCTGTTTTCCAGAGCAGGTCTGGCTGAAATTTTATCGTGCTGCTGGCGCGCAATTCAATGACTGGAATGAATTCGTCGGTGGAACGGATTCTTAAAATATAATCGCCAAATGATGAATCATAAACATAATCGTTTGATGCTTCATCAAAACGGTAATTTCCCTGTCCTCGTTCGACTTTGATGAAAATCCGTTCCTGCCTGCTGACCTGGGTATTGGATAGCTGGTAGTGCCAGTTCGTCATTACGGCTCGCTTCAGTGGCGAATAATCAGCCCGAAAATCGGCGAGGTCGGTCATCTGAAGTGCGGTGGATGAATCAGCATAGCTCCGTTTTCGATGCGTGTAATTTAATGAAAGCGCTAAATTTTGCCAATCCGCCAATTGCCAGCCAGCGGTTTGAGTCACCGCTTCTGACTCTCTGATGAATGTGCTATTTTCAAATTTATCCTGCAGACGTTGACCGATTCCAAACGATACTGACATCTTGTTCCAATCCGCTAACTTCAGCGACGGTCCGACTTCATAAAAACGAAATCCCAGGTCCAGCGAGTCCGAAAAGTTTTCTTGTTTTTCTTCCGCCTGAAAATCGATAGCGGATTGTAATTTCCAATACTGATATTTGCCATTACCATATTGTCTGACCCATTTGCTGGTGCGGCTTGATGACGCATTATCGCTATTAATGGACTCTATCCGATAGCGAAGCTGGGGAATTTTCTGGAATGATATTTCCGAACCTAATTCCCAGCGACGGGACAAGAAATCGTCGCCGCGCTGATTTTCTCCCAGACTGCCGGTGATGTTCATTCGCTCGAATGGAAAATAGCTGCCCTGTAACTCGATGATCTGTTCCTGTTGAGACGCAGCGCTGGTCAAATCCCACTTCCGTTTTTTTTCCACTTCCTCAGAGCGATCGATGTATTGAAATCGCTGCTGAACCCGGCGAAAGTTGCCAGACAAATGGAATTTCCCCAAATTCATCCCGACTATTTTTAGCTGCTGTCCTTTTAATCCCATTCGCGCACTGTATGCCAATCCAGCATTATCGCCATCATCTTTGGATGAGATTAAATTTTTATCCAGCCGGCTGAATGCTAGTTCACTATTGATCTGAAAATTTTTCCAGGGCTGATAGGCAAGCTCCATATCGACCAGATCATGGCTTTCCGGGGGAGTTAAAAAAATGACTGGATTATAGCTGCCATTTCCCTGCCCGACGTATCCATAATTAGCATAACCAAACAGTTTGTAGGAGCCATTTCCCGCTCCGACATAATTGAATGCCACATTGTAATCTCCAGCGTCCGCTCCCGCGTACCTATAAAACCTGATGCCGGCAGAATCTACTGAAATATAATTTCCTTTGCCGGGTCCGAGATAATTCACTCCGGAGATATAAGCAGAATCGGGATTATCACCCGCCAATTGCAGTTGCGAGCGATATTCATCAGTCAGAGTGTAATCTAGCGGATTATCTTTATTATCAGACTCACGAAGCAGGCGCAAACCGAGGCGTAATTTTTCATCTTTGGTCTGAGAGGAAAGATCGATGCCATAAAGGCTTCGCTGAAATTTCTGATCCGAAAATTGGAAATCAACTGTGATCCTTGAATCAGCCGTAATGAGCCGCTGTCGGGTAAAAGTGATTTGGCCGTTGCTGTATTCGATGATGTAATCGTTTTCTTCCCCTCGGATCATCAACTGACCGTCGATCCAGACCTTCTCTGTTCCAGCGAGAACGATAATATCGATTTGCCCGCGATCTCCTTTGAGCTGATAGGGTCCCTGGTTTCCTTCCTGTCCTGTAAAATTGTTGGTGATAAATTTTCCTCGGGAAACCGCGCCGGAGAGGGTCGCTCTGGATTTTCCGAACTCCACAGTCCCCATCACGCCCTGCAATTTGCGATTATAGGGACTGAATTCCGTTCCTTCAAAAGTAAGATAGTAATCTCCTAAGGTTGACTGGAAGTGATCGCCTTTCAACTGAATAAAAACTTTGTCGATCTCCTGCAGGGTCTGGGTGTTTCCTTCGGGCTGAATCGGCGTGTTTTGATCGGTCAAAGCTGCCACCACTTCCAGCTTATCAGCAATCTTGCCGGATATTTGCATTCGCAACCCGGATTCCAGTTTCAGTCCCTGGTTGGTTCCGATGCTGATTCCGCGAACGATACTACCATTTTGTCTTAACGTCGAAGCAGATTCAGGTGCACTTTTTTGGTTCGTCGGCGACCTGGCAGCCACTGGTTTTCCTGAATCTGACGGCTGGTAGATGAGCAATTCTCGATTAAAATAATTTCGTCGGATCGGAAGAGGGAGAAACTGATAATGAATTTGAAGCTGCTGACCAGCAGTATGTACCTTTAAAAATTTGATCTGTCCCTGAGTGTAATCCAAAATATAATCGCTGCCGCGCTGCAATGGGACGCTGTCCTGCAAAATTTGTTCAGTATTTTGAATGAGAAAGCTATCTGGCAGACTATAAATAGCAATAGTGGAGTCGATCTTCAATGTGGTGGTTCGCTCAGACAAGCTGTATCGTTCCTGAAATTGGGAATAGCTATTTTGAAGTATTGTTATCATCACGATGAATGTCAACCAGATGCGTTTCATAAAGTGCTTTATTTTTTATTATAGAATCAAAAAAGTTCTCCCACAAACCTGCCCTCGAAAAGGGAAATGAAATCCCACAGAATAGATTTTTTAAAATTTTTATTTCTAAAAGATCGTTCGCCAGTTCGCGGAAAGTGCTAGTTCTTTTCAAGAAAATAATACAAAAAGCAGGGCTAAATAGCAAGCCAATTTTTTGACATGATCTGTCTTCAATTGAGTTGGGTTCATCGCTTGAAGGATATTAAAAATCAAGCTTATTTTTGAACCCGCTGGATTTTTTCATTCAGATCCTTCAGTAGCGTGCTGTCATTTTTCGCGGCTTCCAAATGTTTGAGATCCAACATTGAAGAGTCACGTTTGAATAAAAAATGATTGGCATCAATGAAGGAACGCATCAAGTCCCGATCAACTAAGGTGCGATATTCATAAATCCGATTTCTTCGATTGGTCGGACTCATTTCAATTAGCACCCCGAACGCATTGAACTCATTCCGCGGTGAAACGATTTTGCGGCTCACGAATCCTTTTCTCGTCATTCCTTCCAGCACTTGATTCAAATCCATCATGGTAATCGTTACCACGGTGTCCAGGCAGGAATAAATCGTGGTATCCTGAACATCTTCCTTTGCCCATAAAATATCAAGTACCTCTAGCTCAGTTCGACTGGGAAGAATGTAGCGGCTGAACGGAAGCGGTTTTAAAACATCTTTTTGGGGATTCACTGGCGTCACCGGAACGAGCATGGGCTCGTACTCCCGCTGCAAAGGATAGTCGTAGCGATCCGGCGGTTTGCTCATGGCATCATAATTGGTCATATCTTCCGGCCGGGCAGAATTGTATCGGCTGCTTATATCAAAATAGATGCTCTGCTTGTTCTCTTTCATTCTGGGTAATTGAGGCATTGTTGGAAATAATAACGGAGTTTTTTTCTTCAACATAATTGAAGATCTGGTTGTATCGAAAGATGTTGTATTCGGCTGCGCATTGGTGGAGTCTATCGATTGACTAAAAACGAAGCTACCCAACAAAGAATTAAAAATCAGAAGGGGCAAAATTTTTATCATTTTTAAACCTCAAGGGGATTCATACCTAAAAAAATGTTTAATTCAGCGATCAGCTTTAAAGTCCCCTTTCTTTAACAAGCTAAAAGCTGAACGCTGAGAGCTGATAGCGAATCAAAAAAGTTTAGTATATCTATGCACCTTTTTGCTTAAAGTTTCATCTAAATTTTAAACCAAGAACAAAGTCATTTGTTCAGAGTATAATTTAAAAAGATGAAAGGGTAGTTCATGGAGATGGAAATTGTTTTCCCGGGTGGCAAGAAAGTAAATGCAAATTATAAAGGATTTACAATAAAGACTGATCAGCCATTGGAAAGCGGCGGCGATAATTCAGCCCCGGCGCCGTTTGATCTTTTTTTAGCGTCAATCGGGACCTGCGCTGGAATTTATGTGCTAAGTTTTTGCCTGCAGCGGGGCATATCGACAAAGGATATAAAAATCGTTCAACGAATGGAATTTGATCCAATAAAAAGAGGTATCGCAGGGATTGCTCTCGAAATTCAGGTGCCTTCGGATTTTCCTGAACAATACAAGGAAGCAGTCATTCGTACAGCTGAATTGTGCGCAGTGAAGA